>Ga0315907_10000640_pt1 | contig 49911 bp, 43 predicted proteins | sample LakEriMetagenome_3_FD_203525 | JGI IMG/M metagenome (GOLD analysis project Ga0315907, IMG submission 203525) | Freshwater fungal communities from buoy surface, Lake Erie, Ohio, United States - Buoy 12 MA123 | ecosystem: Environmental > Aquatic > Freshwater > Lake > Lake biofilm | place: USA... | reverse complement strand
CCGCAGCCCTGTTAATTTTTGCGTTAATCTTCTCTGTGGTTTGATTGCTTACTGTCACCAGCCGAAAAAACCCTCCTTGAAGATGGAATGGGCTTTACCCCCCGCTGCTTAACCCGAACTGGGGTTTTCTAGCGGGTTCGAGCGGCTCAGAAACTTTCATAGAAATCTTTGGTGGCGGGGATAAACTGGGGGGAAGGCTCGCGATGTCCGAGCGCCAGGGGAAAGTGGGGAACACTACACGCTCGCTAAATATCTAGCCATAGCGCGAACGCTCGGATACTCCCAGGAGAGACTCGGTTCTAGTTCGTAGCCCAACCAATCTGCCAGATCTGCGGTCATACTAACGGCGGCGGTAGAATCTAGCGCGTAACTATCGAAGGACGCTTCGAGATCAATATCGTCTTCTGCCACTTCCAGAAAATCGATTAGATAGGCGATGAGCCATTCTTGGATTTCCCGCTCGGTTTTTCCCGTTGCGGGGAGCGTAGATAGATTCGGTTGTTCAAGCATGGTTTTAAACCTCCTGTACCGTGGATTTTTTCGCCTCGATCGCCTCCGAGGACGGGGCTTTCACCCCCCAGATCACACCGCCGCTCTCTAGAGCCCGGATCACCCAATACCCGAAGTCCCATTGCCACCACTCCAGACCGAATTTAGCCGAGTTTGGGAAAGCGTGATGATTGTTATGCCATCCTTCTCCTAGGGTCAGAACTCCGACCAGCATCTGGTTAGTGCTTTTTTCCCTTGTCTGAAAGGGACGACTCCCGTAGACATGGGTGATGGAATTGATCGCGTAACCCCCGTTCATCGATAGGAAGAGTCGGGTGATCCCTCCCCACCAGAATCCTGACAGCAATCCCCACCAAGTACCGGTCACGATCCCGCCGATCAATGCGGGGATCACCCATCCCAAGATCAACCAAGTCATATAGCGGTGATTGAGTTTCACGATTGCGGGATCTTTCAATAGGTCTTTCGCAAATACGGAAGCGTTGGTGATCTCCTTGTCGAAGAGCCAGCCGAGATGGGCGTGCCAGAGACCAGGTAGGGTCTTCAAAGCCCGCTCTCCTTGAAAGTGCGGCGAATGGGGATCACCCGGTTGATCGCTGTACTGGTGATGTCGTCGGTGATTGGCGACCCAGTAGATTGGCGGCCCCTGACCAGCCATGGCGCCGAGAACGGTAAGGCTCGCCGCTACGGCGGGATGGGCTTCAAAAGCCTTGTGGGCTAGATAGCGGTGATAGCCGACGGTAATTCCAGTCATGGTCAGAATATACATTCCTACCAGCAGACCGATATCGAGAGCGCTCACCTCCCCGCGCCAGACTAGAAAGAGAGAGCCCAGACATCCCCCGACAGCGAGGAGATTGAATAGCAGTACTCTAGTGCGCTGAATTGAGACTAAACGGGGGTTATTCAGGGTGATTCTCGGCGATTTCCCCGAGAGCGGCGGGGGATTTTCTGGCAGTTTTTCGACGGCTTCTGTCATATTCCGCTCCTGTTTACATTCAAGTTTTCTAATAGCAAATCTGCTGTTTACACTGTTATTAGACCTCTAATCCCGCCAGGGATTCGGGAGAAGGGCTCGAAGTTTCTTTCTCCTGTCCGATCTCCTCTAGGGTTCCCGAGAGAAACTGTTTCCGGCAGGCGTGACGTTGGATTTTACCGCTCGAAGTTTTGGGAATACTTCCAGTTTTAATCAACACCACTTTATGTACCTGTAAATCATGATGCCTGGCGACCGCCTCCCGTATCTGCCGGATCACCGCTTGGCGATCAAGACCCCGGAGATAACTACGCTCCACTTCCTGAACCACCACTAGCCGTTCCCGATCGTCTTCCCCGGTCACGGCGAAGGCGGCCCCCAATCCTGGCCGCAGGGCGGGATGACTTTGTTCGACGGTGAGTTCGATATCTTGGGGATAGTAATTGCGACCCATGAGGATAATGACATCCTTGATCCGTCCCGTGACGAATAGTTCGTTATCCTCAAGAAAACCTAGGTCGCCGGTCCGGAGGAAAGGCCCCTCGCCAGTGTCCGCTAAGTAGGCTTGAAAGGTTTGTTCCGTTTGGGAAGGACGCTGCCAGTAGCCCTGAGCCACCGATCCCCCACCTACCCAGATCTCGCCCACCCGCCCCGATGGACAACGGGTTAGGGTGGTTGGATCGACGATGGCGATCTCTGTCTCTAGCCAGGCTTGTCCGCAACCCACCAAATCTAGCCCCTCGCTGGGGTTCGGAACGATCCGACCTTCCTGTAGGTCTTCTGGTCGCACCCGCACATAGACTGGAGGAGCGGGGAGCCGACCGCCGGATACCATGAGCGTGGACTCGGCGAGACCATAACAGGGATAGAAGAAATGCGGGCGGAATCCACTGACTGCAAATTTAGCGGTAAACCGTTCTAGGGTGGTGCGTCGTACTGGCTCGGAACCGTTATAAGCACTGAGCCAACTGCTCAGATCCAGTGATTCCGCCTCCGGTGTGGAGAGCTTGCGGGTACAGAGATCGTAGGCCGAGTTCGCGCCGCCGGAATGGGTGGCTCGATAGCGATCAATCGCCCGTAACCAGCGCATCGGTCGCATGAGAAAGTGCACCGGGGGAATAATCACCGCAGGAAATCCCGTGTAGACCGGTTGCAGGACTCCATCGATCAGGCCCATATCGTGAAAACTGGGTAACCAAGTCACCGAGACACTTTCTGGGGTCAGTTCAAAGGATCGCCGGATCGACTCCGAGTTGTGTACGATGTTGCCGTGACTCACCATGACCCCCTTGGGCGTTCCCGTCGAACCAGAAGTATACTGGAGAAAGGCTAGATCCTGACTGGCGATGGCGACCTCTCCCCAGTCCTCGGCTCCCCGTTCGTCGAGGATCTCGGTGGCTAGACAACTCACTTCACTCAAGGCTGGAGTCTGCGCTAACCACTGTTTGATCGTCGGTTGTAGGGATGCCGTAGTCAGGATGACGGTAGCCTGCGCGTCGGAGGTAATCGAGAGGAGTCGGTTCATCGAGCGATTAGCCCGGGGAGGATAGGCGGGAACCGCAATCACTCCAGCGTACAGGCATCCGAAAAAGGCGGCGATAAATTCTAGTCCCGCAGGGTAAAGCAGCAGGGCCCGTTCGCCACGGACGGTTCTTTTCTGAAGTTCACCAGCGATCACCCGCGCCTGTCGATCTAAACTCTCATAGGTCAGATGGCTCGACTCGGTTTCTCCATCGGCCAGAAAAGTATACACTCGCTCTCGGGGTCGTTTTTCCGCTCGTTCGCGGAGAATATGTATGATAGTTAAAGAATCATGAATCATCATCGCTTCTTTTGTGGGATGTTTAAAACCTCGACCGAAACTAACTTTTGCATACGATGCACAGTTAGCATTCATACCTTGATTCGGCAACGCCTGATTATTTTGTCCGCGACTTTACAGGCATCATCTCATATTGTCAATAAGCATTTATGCTTAATAATAAACGAAATGTGCAACTCAGAACTACAGAATCAGAGTTCTAGACGTTAATCTGATTGTGCTGATTTCTGAAAGCCTTGTACTCTCGGTTCGGGAATCACTATAGGTAGTGTTTCAATGACTGATCAAACCTACCCGTAGTGGTATTAGTTCAACTTATGCCACTACAGGCAGTGGATAGCTTAATCCAAAAACACTATATGTGGAAAATGAGCGCACCGTCAGTTGTAAATCAAGATTAAAAAATTAGTTGCACATGGAGTTAATGAGGTAAATAAAGAAGTTAAAAAAGAGAACCATTCGGATAGGCACAGCGATGACGGAGGACTTGCGGTACATTGCCAGAATTCCAACTTGCACCAGTAATTTTAAGACAAAAACCAATTTGTTTCACTTGAGATTCAACAGAGCCAGAACCAGATGCTCCCATCCTACAGGAACTAATGAGAGGGATCATCTCACCCAAGAAATAAGTATTTATACTTATAATTTGCTGAATAAGTTCCCAGAGCGAATCCAGAAGCCACACAGTTGGTAAAATTGTAGTTTAGTCGCTTAGTTTCTGAATTTTATCTGGCGATCAAAGAGCGGAAGTGCAAGGGTTTTGAGTCCCTCGGCTCGATTTCTCAACCTTTGTTTCTGACACTTTTCTGGAAAAAAAGCCCAAAACCCTTTTCCAGCAGGGTTTCCACTGATATTCAGCCAGCCCTACCTACATCCAATTATCAGTTATGGGTAGTTGTGGTTTTCTCTCTACCATTCCCACCCTAGCTTTACGCCCTACCCTATCAGGGATTTAGGCTATTCTTGGACTAGAAACAAATCGCACCCGCAAACGCGAGATGCTTACACGCGGTTGTTCATACATTTGTATTAATTGAAAACCGATAATTTCTCGGCAGTGGATATTTCTGTAATATTGCTCAAGGGGTGACAGAACAGTTAAAAAGCTTGCTTTATAAGGCTCATAGCCGTTAACCCTTTGGAGAAATAAGGGTTTTTCTGGGGTTTGAGGCGGATCAAAGAAAAGGCAAGTTCCGAGAAAGTATCCATCGACTCAACCCAAAAAGTACCATAAGTACCTATCCAAAAATCACTATGTCTTTCAGCAGAACGACTAGATTCTTTGAGGCGACAAATATAAACACGGTGGGGTAAAATATTGAGTTCTTGACCCCGTATCGTATTTAAAGAATAGGCGATAGCAATCAATAAAACAAGAGCTAAAAAGCGAGGTTCACTAACTTTAGTCTTCTCGATATTATAACCTCCCGTTTTACAATCTTTGAACATAGCTTCAATGCCAAAACGAGATTCATATAACTTTAAAGTCTTCTCTAAAGAGTCAAGATTAGTAAGAAGATACCAGGGAGCTTCGGCTTGTTTACTACGATAGCGTCTCTGACCGCGAGTTGCCAAATTAAAAGGTCCAAGTTTATGAGAATATGTATAATAAATTCCTGAGAAAAACTGCTCAGTCCCTGGTGGAATATCCAGAGCTTTTAGAGGTTGATATTTGTCTTCACCTGATAACAGCAAAGATGTTCCCTTCTTTTGCCTCATAATAAAGGCTATACCCTTTTCGTCTAGCCACTTTCCTAGTTGAACACTCTGAAATTCTCGATCACCGATCACGACGACTGGATAACATTTTAAGATTTTTAACACAGGCTTCAGAAATTTTTTTTGTTCCCCCAGATTACTACTTCCTTTTTTATCTAGCAATATCCAGTACACAGGTAAGGCTCTTTTTCCACAAATAACACTGGCTACAAATAAATTTCTTCCTTTCCAATCCGTTCTGTCGATTACCAATAACAGATGTCCTAGATGCCTAAGTTTTTTCAGTTTTCTTCTTTGATGTCGATTTTTATTTTTTCGGCTAAACTCTTGCTTAATAATGTGTTTAATTAGCGGAAACCATAACAATTTCACCCTTAATTGCGGTAACTTAAGAAACCTCTGTAAATTTATTCTTCTGCTTTCAAAGGTAATTGGTTGAGGAAATAGGGCAGCTAATCTCTCTAATTGTACCGTTCTGTGACGAGAGTAAGAGCAGTATGAGGATTTGCAGGGTAAGATATTGTGCTTCGCTCAGATTAGCTTGTAAACAAGCCTGATAGAATGATGGTAACATTTTAAATTTTTGAGTGGTTGCCATAACCACTCTATTTCTTTGGGGGACATTTGGCTAGAGTCTTTATCCTGCCTACCTTTAAACCTCTTTGTCACCCCTTGAGGTAATATTGAGATGTACTCCTAAAAATTAGTTATTGACTCGAATTTTGCTGATTTTCTGTTTTTTTTCGGTCTGGTGTGAGAGAATCTAGAAAAACTTAACAATAATCAGCAATAAGCGAGAGATATACTACAAACAAACATTAGTAAGTTTTAATTAAGAGAACTATGAGCTTTCGATTTGGCAAAATCTTGATAGCAGGGGTATTAGCGGTACTTTTGCTAGTAACCTCCTGTGCTAAAGCTCCCTCACAATTTGACCAAGCGCAACAAGAAAGTACCGCTCGCGGGGCGGCGGCAGTGGTGAAAGAATCCACCTCTGGCGGCAGTTTTAATCGGTTTTTCCCGCCTTCTGGGGGAGGATACGAGCGCGTCTATACCCAGGAAAAAAAAGGCTTTGCCGAGGCAAAACTGAAGCAAAATGGCAAAGTTGTGGCTATGTTAGCCATATCTGACATTAGCAATAATCCCGCGGCGGCCAATAAATTCCAAGACAGTCAAACCACGATTAAAGGTTTTCCCTCTGTGAAACAGGGTGCAACCGCCACCGCCGTTTTAGTCAATAATCGCTATCAAGTCAAGGTTTTATCGCGGGATGCGGATTTTACCGCCAGCGATCGCCAAGCTTGGTTAGCTAAGTTCGATTTAGATGGTCTAGCAAAATTAAAGTAAGGAGACATCCGTGAGTAAGCCAATTTTTGAACTGGTGGACGAATTACCGACTAATAATCTCACCGTCAAAGTTCTCAAAACCCTTGATTATGTGGTGCCGGGAGAGTGGGATAACCTAGTCGGGTTTAAAAATACGATTATCAAAGTCACTGGTGAAACCGACGAAAGCATGATCCAACAGATTGGCGATCGAGCCGTTTGGTTGTTTAATGATAAATCCCAGGGCTATCAACGGGCGCTTTGGCTCTACCAAACCATCGACAGCGCCGATAATGCCCTAGCCGCCGCCTCTCTTGCTAATGCCGTCGGTGGTAAAATTCCCCTCATGGGCGGTTTAATCGAAAGATTAACCCCTGCTCCCGAAAAAGCGCAAACCATCGATCTAACCCTGAAATTAGTGACCGAATTAGTCGCTTTTTGTCAAATTAATGGCATTCCGGGGGATAGTATCGGGGATTTCGTCGCTTCCCTAGGAGATTATAGCGGCGAATCCTTGATGCGGATGGCGGCGTTAGTTTGTTTGGATGGTTTAATCCCTCTGGGGGGCAGTTTTATCCGCAAAGTGGAATCGAGCCTGAGCATTCTCAGGCCGGAAGAATTAGAATCTAACTCCACTTTCGGCAGTATTAAAGAATTGATTCCGGGGGGAAATACTGCCAGAAAATTAGACTTTATCGGTCAAAGTTTCGACTCCACTAAAGGTTGGATGAGTGGTTTTGTCAGCGATCGCAGTTTGAGCCAGCAGGGATTATTGAGCAAAATCCAGGGATTTATCGACTTTTCTGCCGATAAATTGGTATATGTCGGGGCATTCCTCGATATGACGACTAATTACTATGAACATACTGGCATTCAAACCCTGGCTCGTCGTTTAATCGAAAGAGCCGTGGCGGAAATTTAACTGGAAGACTCTGAAACAACCGAAGAAAAAGCCCTAGAGAAACGGGAGGAGTTAACTGAAGCTGCTGAGACTCTATCTCATCAGAGACACTCCTCTTTTCCCCTCAGTGTAATTTTGCCTTACCTAGGGATTGGTTTTGGTGCTGGAATTATTATAGGTTCTTACTTCGGCTATCAAAAAGCGGTGAGTGAAATGCCCGCACAACCCGGAGCGATCGAACAAGTCCGATAAATTTTCCTGTCCCTAACCTGATATGATCGGGATTGCCAGGCTTACGATTAAGACCAATGCAAAATTTTCCTATCTCCAAATCTCCATGATTTAGGGCTTTTTTCCTTGGGAATTTGTCGTTAAGGACAGCAGCACCAGCTTATTTTTTATCTTTAGCCCCGCCTATATAACCGCTCATGTCTATTGAAGAAGCCTTGAAACTCCTAAAAGAATATGGATGTATTAAACTAAAAATTGCCCAATCTTCTGAAGAAGAAGAAGCTCTAAGACAGGCAATTTTATTAGTTAACCAAGGTTCGGAATCAATTAATTTAGGTATCTGTGCCGATAACAATGAAGAGGGATTTAAAGCCCTAAAAAGTTATCTACAAGCCCTAGGATACCCCCTACCTAATACTCTCCCAGAAGACCAGCCAGAACTGGGAGCGGTGTATATTAAATATAATACCCAAAGACAAGCTTCCTATCTCGATTCCTATACGGGAACCTATCGCGGTGTCCTGGTTTCTTGTCAATCAGAAAATGATCAATTAGTCGGTACTTATGGTCACTTTCCCCTCGATTTATTCTCTGAAGAGGCATAGTTTTGGGGTTATTGAAGCGATTAACAATCATCGGCACCCCCTTATCAAGGGGGGATTAAGGGGGGATCGGCACCCCCCTTATCAAGGGGGGATTAAGGGGGGATATATTGAAACCACTTACTTAACCAGCAAAAAGCTCCCCACTCCTGTCCACTGAATTCTTAACTTTTTACCTGAAAAAAATATGTATTTGTTAATTCCAGCAGCGGGAATGGGTAAACGGATGGGCAGCGATCGCAATAAGTTACTGCTCACCCTGCACGGAAAACCTCTCCTGACTTGGACTTTGCTGGCTGCCATGGAATCCAGGGCAATTATCTGGATTGGGATTATGGCACAACCGGAAGACTTTGAGGATATCCGAGAAATTATCACCGCCATAAATGCCCTTAAACCCGTGCAAATCATCCAAGGAGGCGAAACCAGACAAAAATCGGTTTACAATGGCTTACAAGCCCTACCAGAGGGGGCTGAGACGGTTTTAATTCACGATGGGGCGCGATGTTTAGCCACTCCCGAATTATTCGATCGCTGTGCCGCCGCTTTAGCCACTTGTCAGGGTTTCATTGCGGCGATTCCGGTGAAAGATACGATTAAAATTGTCGATAGCAAGGGCTGGATTGAGGATACACCTGATCGCTCGCGGTTGTGGGCAGCCCAAACGCCCCAGGGTTTTCAGGTAAAATTATTAAAAGAATGTCATGAACAGGGCCGAAAATTAGCTTGGGAAGTCACCGACGATGCCGCCTTATTAGAAAAATGTGGTTTTCCTGTCAAAATTGTCGTCGGTGAAGAAACTAACTTAAAAATTACTACCCGCGGAGATCTGGCAATTGCCGAATATATTTTAAGTCAACGTTTATAATTTTTCATCTACTTTAACGCCGTCCCGTTTAATAATACGAGCGGGAATACCCACCACTACACAATTAGGGGGAACATCTTTGACTACCACTGAATTTGCGCCCACGGTGACATTATCACCGATGGTAATGTTTCCTAAGACTTTAGCGCCGGCGGTAATCCTGACATTATTGCCAATTTTGGGGCGACCGCTTTTATCTTTATAGCCAATTGTTACCTGTTGATTAATCCAACAGTTATCGCCCAAATCCGCCATAACAATCGTACTAAAACCGTGTTGAATAAATAATCCTTTGCCAATCGAACAGGAAGAATCTAGAAATAAGTAGGAACTTTCTCGATAGAAAAACCTAAGAATATACATAAAAAAACGGCTGAATGAACCACCTTGAAAAAGACGACAATAATATAAATTTCTAAATTCTTTTGCCTCTAGACACAGAGCTAAGAATTGTAACCAATCTGCTCTTTTTTCCCAGCCTAATAACTCTACCCAACGCCGCACATCACCTAAGATAAGTTCTCGATTATTAGCTACCTGAAAAGCAATGATTAAAGGTGAGAGCCAAAGAATACCCACATAGAAAAATAATTTTCGGAAGAAACTTTTCATCGTTGGTCTAAAATAAGTGACAATAGACTTGCTTTTTGTTGCTCTTGATTATAGTAGTATTGTAGCGAATAGTTCAACCGTCCCCCGTTTATTGGACTCCAACGATGTCAACTACCTTGCAGTTCTTGCCCGAAGTATCCGTGATCGTGCCAATTTATAACGGAGAGAAAGATCTACCCCCTCTCATTGATTGTTTAGCCAAACAGACCTATCCCCGTCAATTAGTTGAATATATTTTAGTTGATAATAATAGTGGCGATCGCACGGGAGAATTATTAGGAAAGGCAGCACAAGAACACAGGGGACTGAACCTGATCATTTTAAGCGAAAATCATATACAAAGCTCCTACGCTGCTCGTAACAAAGGGATCAAAAGCGCTCGTTATCCTTTTCTGGCCTTCACCGATGCCGATTGTCGTCCCGCAGCGCAATGGTTGACAGAACTGGTTCAACCCTTTAAAGATAGTAGTATCGGTCTGGTAGCGGGTGAAATTGCCGCCTTAACTGGTTCCACTTGGTTGGAAAAGTATGCGGAACGTCGTCACTTTATGTCACCAAAATTTCTTTTAGAACATTCTTTTTGTCCCTACGGTCAAACTGCTAACCTCGCTATTCGTCGAGAAGCTTTTCAAAAAGTTGGTTTATTTCGTCCTTATTTAACTACCGGTGGTGATGCCGATATCTGTTGGCGTATTCAACAACAAACCGACTGGCAATTAACCTACGCACCGGAGGCAATTATTTACCATCGTCATCGTTCCACCTTAGAAGACTTAAGAAGTCAATTAAAACGTTATGGGCGATCAAATCGCTATCTTCATGAATTGTATGGTGTGGAATTGATGCGACCTTTAACCAATCAAGAGTTATTTTTTACTCTCGGTCGTTGGTTATTAAAAGAGCTACCAAAAAATACTCTCAAGTTATTGTTTGGTAAAGCTGATATAGTAGATTTATTGGCTACTCCCCTCGATTTAATTGGGTTTCAGTCCCGCAGCCAAGGACAAACCACGGCTAAATTACCCGAAAAAGCTAAAGAAATCGAATGGCTTTAATTCAGTTATCAGTTATCAGTTATCAGATATGAGTTTTCAGTTCACTGATTAAGGTTTCCTCTATGGTTTCTCCCTGAGTGAAACATCCTGGAATATCCTTAATTTCTGATACATATCCCCCCTCATCATCAGGACAAATTGTTATTGGATATTTTAAGCACAAATAAAACTCTAATGATTCAAGCTTAGTTTTATTAATTGTACTCATATTTTTAGCTCTTTAAAGTTAGCAAATAGTATCAATATATTTTCAATCAATACTCAGAGAATATCAATAAGAGAATCAGCTTTAAACCTTGTCGGTCAACTATCCATTCCCCTCTTCGGGCGCTCCAGGCTTCAAAGTGGGCGACAAAATGAGGTAAGGTAAAAAAGCTGTGCCTATAACCGAGACTATGAGCGTTGAATGGCAATCCGTCAAAACCTACGAGGATATTCTTTACCATAAATGGGGGGGAATCGCCAAAATTACCATCAATCGCCCCCATAAGCGTAATGCCTTCCGTCCGAAGACAGTTTTTGAGCTTTACGACGCTTTCTGTGATGCTCGCGAGGATGCCCGCATTGGGGTAGTATTGCTCACGGGTGCGGGTCCCCACAGCGACGGCAAATATGCTTTTTGTTCTGGCGGCGATCAGACGGTGCGCGGTCAGGCGGGTTATATTGGCGATGATGGCGTACCCCGGCTCAATGTGCTGGATTTACAGAAATTAATTCGCTCCATCCCCAAGGTAGTTATCGCGCTGGTGGCAGGTTATGCGGTCGGGGGCGGTCATGTTTTACACTTGGTTTGTGATTTAACCTTAGCGGCGGATAACGCCGTTTTTGGTCAGACCGGTCCGAAAGTGGGCAGTTTTGACGGCGGTTTTGGCTCTAGTTATCTGGCCCGGGTAGTCGGTCAGAAAAAAGCTCGCGAGATTTGGTTTCTCTGTCGGCAGTATAACGCCCAACAAGCGTTAGAAATGGGTTTGGTTAACCATGTCGTCCCGGTAGAGGAATTAGAGCAGGAAGGGGTTAAATGGTCCTTAGAAATTCTCGAAAAAAGTCCCTTGGCGATTCGCTGCCTAAAATCGGCTTTTAATGCTGATTGTGATGGTCAAGCGGGTTTACAGGAGTTAGCGGGTAATGCCACTTTACTCTACTATATGACCGCCGAAGGAGCCGAAGGTAAACAGGCTTTCCTCGAAAAGCGTCCCCCCGATTTTAGTCAATATCCTTGGCTGCCCTAATCAGTGAGCAGTGAACAGTGAACAGTAATCAGTGAAAAGAAAGCAGAAAACCGCCGTGTAATACTGCTCACTTAATACTCCCTACTCCTACTGATCACTGATCACCGATCACTGATAAGCTATGCTAGTTTAGAGAGAGTAGTTAGGTTCGGTAGCAGCATTGGTTTCAAACAGAAGTGGTTTTTCCCTGATGGCCTTGACTGGGTTGTGTCCGATCTCCTTCTCGAAATGGCTGTGATATTGGGAGACAATCCATGACGATTTACGTTGGTAATCTGGTTTATGATGTCACGACAGATGACTTGAAAGAGGTATTCGCTGAATACGGCACAGTTAGTCGCGTTTACTTGCCCGTAGATCGGGAAACGGGTAAAATGCGCGGTTTTGGTTTTGTGGAAATGTCCTCCGATGAGGAAGAAGCAAAAGCGATCGAAACTCTTGACGGGGCCGAATGGATGGGACGACAGATGAAAGTCAACAAAGCTCGTCCCAAGGAAGACAATTTCGGTGGTGGTGGCGGCGGTGAGCGCAAAAACTTCGGGCGCCGCGAACGTTAAACAGATTCTTGGAAAATTCCAGAAGCGGTTATTTCTGATAACCGCTTTCTTATCGATAATTAATAAATCTGCGTCTCTTTTCTAACATCCTAATACCCATTTTAAATGGGTAACAGCTATGAATGATCAATCCATTGCTCTGACCTCGTCCTCGATCGAGGATGAACCACTCCACCGCACATCGGAGCTGCCGATCTGGTTCGATAATTTCGCCAATCTGGCACAGGCCTACGAGGGGAGGCTCAACGAATCCGACCCCGTAATAGAGCCTAACGATCTTCGTCTGCATCTATTAACCACATTGCTCGGCACACCTCCGTCAGAGGCCTATTATCTCGTGCAGGGTTTAGCCCGGTGTCGGGAGGTAGAGGGCGATGTGTGCGAGTTCGGTGTGGCGCAGGGAGAAACCTCCGCGCTGATCGCCAATGAAATCGCTGGAACGGACAAGACCTTACATCTATTCGATTCCTTTGAAGGGTTGCCCGCCCCCTCGGAAAAAGATCGCTTGCTCCACGATATTTTCGATTTGGGGAATATGGAAGCCTATAGGGGAAAAATGCGATGCCGTGAGGGAATGGTTCTAGAGCGATTACGGAAGATTTCTTTTCCCGAACATCGCTATGTAATTCACAAAGGATTTTTCGATCGAATCCTCGAGGGAGCGGAAAATTTACCCGCGAGGGTTTCTTTCGCCTATGTGGATTTCGATCTGTACGAACCGATCAAACAGGTATTAGAGTTCCTCCACCCGCTCACCTCCCCTGGGGCGGTTATCATCGTCGATGATTACGGTTTCTTTTCTTCGGGCGTGAAGACGGCCGTAGATGAATTTATTCAAGATAAAAATGATCGGGAAAAGGTCTACGAGTACATGATCCCGGATACTCGATACGGACATTTCATCGTTTTGACGAAAAAAGGCTAACAGACGCAAAGATATCCGTTCGTCTGTACCCGTAAATTGCCTGTGAATATCCGATGTGTCGGGGGTAAATACAGAACCAAATCCTATTTAGGGTTGGCTGAATATCAGTTTAAGGCTTGCTATAAAATGGTTTTGGGACTTTTGCGGCTAAAAAAGTCCCAGAAACAAACGTTGAGAAATGGCAATGGGGACTCAAAACCCTTGCACTTTCGCTCTTCGATTGGGAAGGGTTCCACTTGCAGACGTGCGAGGTCATTCTGTTATTCTGACTTCCCCTCCCGACGACCGGCTACTGACGACCGACTCCTGACCCCAGCCTAGGAATTTTTCAGCATACCCTAGGTAGTTGGGGAATCTGTCACAACCAATCGATATTCCGACGCAACAAACGCACAAGCTCCCCGTCATCCCCTTAAACCGCCGTTTTCCGTGACTCAAGGATGGGGTGGAGAATTGTCCAGGCCAGGACGATAATTAAAGCCAAGATACCAAAACGAGCCATAGAACTAACTAACTGGTGCAAGGGGAACAAACGGCCTAAAAAGAAAGATAATGTCACCATAATCGTCGCCCACACCGTCGCTCCACCCAGATTACAGAGGAAAAAACGACCGTAGGGCATTCGGGCAATTCCCGCCATGGGACCTGCAAAGATTCTTAACAGGGCCACGAAGCGACCGAAAAAGACCGCCCGGGGTGCATTTTTACTAAATTGTTCCTTGGCTAATTCTAGTTTTTGGGGGGGAATCCGAAAGAATTTGCCAACTTTTAACAAAAACGGCCAACCCCCAGCGCGACCGAGCCAATAGCCAAAATTATCGCCTAAAACTGCTCCTGTAATTGCGCTGACTAAAACTAACCAATAGTTTAAATCACCACTACCGGCAAGGAAGCCGCCGACAATGGTGATGGTTTCTCCCGGGATGGGAATCCCCATATTTTCGAGGGTGATGCCGATAAATACTGCCCAGTATCCGTATTGGTGGGCGATTTCTTCAATATTTTCTAGGGATAATAGCTCTAGGGACATGGAGCGCTTTCTTAACAAAGGTTTACGAATATTCTAAGATATTTTTACAGGATTTAACCGTGGCTGAACATGACTTTTCCCAGTATTGATTTATTAGCAATTCGTCAGGGTGAGATAAAAGATTTAGCGGGCATGAATTTGGCAGGGGCTGATTTAGCGGGTGCAGACCTAGCAGGGGCGAATTTACGCGCAAATTTACGCGGTGCTGACCTGACTGGGGCAAATTTAAGGGGAGCAGATTTTCGTAATGCCGATTTACGCGGGGCAATTCTCCTCGATGCGATCGTGACCGGGGCAAGTTTGGCCGGGGCTTTTTTAGCCGGGGCGGTTTTTAATCATCTAGATTTGTCCGGGGCGGATTTTCGCGGTGTCGATGGCCGGGGAGTGAGTTTTGTCGGGGCGATTTTAACCCAAGCGGATTTTACTAGCGCTAATCTGTCCGGGGCAGATCTGTCGGCAACCGATTTAGAGGAAGCAATTTTTTTCGGGGCGATTTTACGCGGAACAAATTTTACTGATGCCAATCTTCTTTGTGCTAGTTTAGCCTCGGCAGTAACCACGGGGGCAATTTTCGATCGAGCTTGTTTAGAAGGGACAGGATTAACCTGAATGGCTGATGGATAAGACCTCTTGTAAAAATCAAAAATTGTTGTTAGGGTTGGGAGTCAGTAGCCAGCAGTCAGTAGTCAGGAGAATTAAGAATGAATAATAATCAGTTAAATGGTCTATTTATAGACTTTATGCCATTTAATCCTTATTTTTGCCGTTTTTGAACTCTGAAAAAATTAATTATGCAAGAGGTTTATAAAAGAAGAGGCTCTCCCCGGTTTGGTGGGTAAAATGTATTCTAAGATACAGTCTTGGGGCAGGGAGTGGGGCGAACCACTCCAGACACAAAGGACACAAAGATCGATCGATCATAGAGTAAGTTAAACTTATCACACAGAACCTAGAAGAGCCAAGAAGATGAGTTTCTAATTAGTTGCTGGAACCTGCTCTAGGTTTAAAAATCTTGACCATTTCCCTGTTTATCTGCCTCCATAGCTCCAGCTATTCTGAACCATTTAACCCCTTTTCTACCCTAAGTCTTCTTCTTGTGCAAATTGATCAAGTTTTTGCCATCCTCGACCGGAAAATTTAATTTAATTGTCCGGGTAATCAGTCCGGCTGTTGAAGAATTTTCCCCAACCAATTAAGTAATCAACCTACTTACTTAAGGGAACCTGGGGGAAAAGATTATGCTCAAAAATGATAGGATTGATTGATACCTAGCTGCCGTTAATCGCCATCGATGAGACCTTTACGCCGACTTTACCGCTATTTAAGTTTATTTTGCCTCTGTCTTCTTCTGATCGTGGGCTGTCAGTCCACTAATTCCAATTTACCACCAAGGGATAGCGATCGCCTGATGATCGGGACAACCCTAAAACCACGCTCGATCGATCCTGCCGATAGTTATGAGTTAGCAGGACTTTTTATTATTTATAATCTCGGTGAAACTCTCTACACCTACGCCGAAGGAACCACTAATTTAAAGCCTCTCCTCGCCACGGAATTGCCCCAAATTAGCCCCGATGGTTTGACTTATACTATCCCAGTCCGTCGAGGGGTTATTTTTCATGATGGCACGGTTTTTAACGCGGAGGCGATGAAGTTTTCCCTAGAAAGATTTATCAAAAATGGTGGTGAACCTTCTTTTCTTCTTCGGGATACAATTGATAAAATTACCGCTACAAAAGAAGACGAAATTACTATTAAACTAACCAGACCTTTTGCCGCTTTTCCTGCTCTTTTAGCTTATCCCGGAGCCTGTGCGGTTTCACCCAAATTTTATCAAATTGGCGAGGGTAAATTTAAACCCGAAGAATTTATCGGCACAGGACATTATCAATTAAAAGCGGTTACTAGCGATTCTTTTAGTTTAGAAGCATTTGATCGCTATTGGGGAGAACCAGCCAAAAATAAGGGAGTTAATGTGCAAATTTATCTCTCTAATCCTGCCAATTTATTTAACGGTTTTCAGACGGGTGCGGTGGATATTGCCTATCAATCTTTACTGCCTCCTCAAGTGAGAAAATTACGCACAGAAGCAGCCCAGGGAAAATGGCAAGCGATCGAATCTTCTGGGGCAGCAATTAACTTTATGAGCGTCAATCTCAAAAGTGAACCCACCGATAATATTTTAGTGCGACAAGCAATTGCTTCTCTAGTCGATCGAGATTTACTTAATGATCGCATTTTACAAGGTCAAGGCATCCCTCTTTTTAGTCTGATTCCTACTACTTTTTCCGAGTCACAACCGGTGTTTAAAGAGCGCTATGGCAACCATAATATAGAGCAAGCTAAACAATTACTAAAAACTGCTGGTTATAGTCCAGAAAAACCAGCAATTGTAGAAGTTTGGCACTCCTCGGGATCGATCACTTCCAGCAGCGTGGCGGCAGTGATGAAAGCCCTAGCAAAACGGGATTTAGATAATATGATTCAATTTGAACCCAATAGTATCCTAGGAGCGGCCTTTTTCCGTAATATTAGCCAGGGACTTTATACCACTGCTCTATCTAATTGGTATCCCGATTTTTTGGATGCAGATAACTATATTTATCCCTTTTTAGATTGTGCTAAAGGTTCTCCAGAAACTGGCTGCGAAGAAGGAGGATCGCAAAGTCAAGGCTCATTTTTTTATAGTCAAGAAATGAATCAATTAATCGCTCAATCCCGTCAGGAAAGTAACCCAGCCAAAAGAAAGCAAATCTTTGGCAAAATTCAGGAAATTCTCGCCGATGAAGTTCCCTATATTCCCCTTTGGCAAACCAAAGAATACGCTTTTGCTCGCCATGGCATCACGGGAGTTATCATCAATCCCAGTCAAACTTTTCCCTTCTGGACAATTGCCAAAAAATCCCGATAATGAATTATGAGTCAGCCGTCAGCTTTTGCTCCCCGGCTCGCCCTGCTGCTAGGGGGGTTTTATCTGTTAAAATTTCTTATCGTCGTGAGGTGAAGACAAACTGTTCTGGCCTTGCCTCCTGTCTTACAATAGTTAAATATAGGTTGTGTAGATAAGTAGCTGGTTATAATTAAATTAAAAATGGATTTTAGGTTCGATCCCCCCTGCCCCCCTTGATAAGGGGGGTGCCGATAGGCGGGGGGATCCCCCCTGCCCCCCTTGATAAGGGGGGTGCCGATAGGCGGGGGGATCCCCCCTGCCCCCCTTAATAAGGGGGGTGCCGATCCCCCCTTAGTCCCCCCTTTAATCCCCCCTTAATAAGGGGGGTGCCGATCCCCCCTTAGTCCCCCCTTTAATCCCCCCTTAATAAGGGGGGTGTCTGACAACTTTTAACGCCTACCTACTTAGATCGCCATGAAACACACATTATCCGTATTAGTTGAAGATGAAGCGGGAGTCTTAACCCGTATTGCTGGATTATTCGCCCGTCGGGGCTTTAATATTGAAAGTCTGGCCGTGGGTCCTGCCGAACAGATGGGAGTTTCTCGGATTACGATGGTAGTACCAGGAGACGAGGACAGCATCGAACAGTTAACCAAACAACTTTACAAATTAATTAACGTCCTCAAGGTGCAGGATATCACCCAAACCCCTTGCGTGGAAAGGGAATTAATGCTAATTAAAGTTAATGCTACCGCCGAGCGCCGAGCAGAAGTGATCGAATTAGCGCAGGTATTCCGGGCCAGGATTGTGGATATTTCTGAGGAAACCCTGACCATCGAAGTGGTGGGGGATCCGGGTAAAATGGTGGCGATTATGCAAATGCTGAATAAATTTGGCGTTCGCGAGGTGGCCCGTACCGGTAAAATTGCTCTGATTCGCGAGTCGGGAGTCAATACGGAATACCTGAAAGCTTTAGAGGCTAAAATGTCAATTTAGGGATGTTGGGTATGAACTCCCCTATACCTTCTAAACAGGATTTAGTATGACTCCTGACTCCTGATGGCTGATGGCTGATGGCTAAAAAGCTGATAACTGATAAAAACTATGTCTAACCAGTCGCCGAAAACCCAAATTAGTCAAATTGTCACCGTTGCCGTGCAGAAATTGCAAGGAAAGGTGAATTTTCAGGCGGTAAATCTCAAAAAAGGGGCGAGAGTTCCTGAATTACGCCTTAAAAACGAGAATGGCAGTGGGGAAAGCAAATATCCCCTTATCGGCGATCGCTATTTGTTAGGCCGCAGTTCCAGTTCCTGTGATATTACTATCCGTAATACCGTGGTCAGTCAGATTCATTGTTCCCTGCAGCGTGACCCGAAAAATCCCCATAATTTCCTGCTCACAGATGAAAACTCCACTAACGGGGTTTATATGGGTAAACGTCGTCTGAAAAGCGTTTCCCTGCGTCATGGTGATATCTTTACCCTGGCCCCTCCAGACTTAGCCAATTGTGTCACCATCTCCTATTACTGTCCCCCTCCTCTGTGGGTGCGACTTTTGCGCTATGGTTTCTATGGTGCGGGTGGTATTTTCGGTTTATTAGTTTTAGCGGTTATCTGGGAAAGTCGCAAAGTTAATGTTTATCCACTCCCTTCCGGGGTGAGAGGTCCGGTGGTCGTCTATGCTAGGGATGGTCAAACTCCCCTCAATCCCATTCGACAGGAAACTCACCAAGAATTAGATAATCTGGGGGATTTTTCACCCTATTTGCCCAAGGCGGTTGTCGCTTCCGAAGATAGTCGTTTTTACTGGCATTTTGGCGTTGATCCTTTGGGGATTGTCCGGGCTGTTATGATTAATTGGCAAGGTCGGGGCATTCGTCAAGGGGCCAGTACCCTGACTCAACAGTTGGCCCGTAGTTTATTCCCCGAAGTCGGTCGCCAAAATACTGCCGATCGCAAACTCCGGGAGGCTGTGGTCGCTTTACAATTAGAAGCGGTGTATAGTAAGGATACAATTCTCAAAACCTATCTCAATCGAGTTTATCTCGGTCTGGCCGGTTACGGTTTTGAAGATGCGGCCCGCTTTTATTTTGATAAATCCGCTAGAGATTTAGATATCTCCGAGGCTGCCACCCTTGTGGCTATGTTACCCGCCCCGAATTTATTTAATCCTATTCAAGATTATGACACTTCCGTACAATTACGCAATCGTGTCATCGATCGCATGGCCCAATTAGGCATGATTTCCCCAGAAGCGGCCGCCAGCGCTCGCAGATCCCGCATTGAAATCAGTCCCCAAGCCAAAAAATCCCTATCTAGTACGATTGCACCATATTTTTATAGTTACGTTTTCGAGGAATTACAGGACCTTTTAGGGGAAGAAGTGGCTAAAGAGGGCAATTTTATTGTTGAAACCAGTTTAGACCGCCGGCTGCAAGCGATCGCAGAAAAAAGCTTAAAAAATAATGTCTTAAACCAAGGACCCCGCTATCGTTACTCCCAAGGGGCTTTAGTTACTTTAAACAGTCAAACCGGGGAAATTCTCGCTTTAGTCGGGGGAGTTGATTATCAAAAAAGCCAATTTAACCGCGCTATCCAAGCTAAACGTCAACCCGGTTCCACTTTTAAGGTATTTGCTTATGCTGCCGCCCTAGAAAAGGGAATATCGCCCTATAAAATCTATACCTGCGCGGGACTCTCTTGGCAAGGACAGGCCTATTCTCCCTGTGAACGCAGTAGCGGGGGGGTCAATATGTTTCAAGGTTTAGCGCAATCGGAAAATAGCGTCGCCCTTCGCATTGCTCGCGAGGCAGGATTAAGTAATGTGGTCAATGTGGCGGAACGTTTGGGGGTGAAATCACCTTTAAATCCTGTACCGGGGCTAATTTTAGGGCAAAGCGAGGTAAATGTCTTAGAAATGACCGGCGCTTATGGGGTTTTTGACCACGGTGGGCGCTGGAATCGTCCCCACGCTATTAAACGCATTCTCGACGCTTCCGACTGTGAAAATGTGGAGGATTTGAGTACCTGTCGGGTTATTTATGACTATGGCGAGGATAGCGAGAGAAATCAGCAGGTAATCTCCCCTAAAACGGCCGAAACGATGAATAGCCTCTTGCGGGGGGTGATAACTAATGGTACGGGAGGTGCTGCTAGTGTTGGCATGGGAGAAGCGGGTAAAACGGGAACTACTAATAATTATGTGGACCTCTGGTTTATCGGTTATCTTCCCCGTCGCGACTGGGTGACAGGTATTTGGTTAGGGAATGATAACAATTCTCCCACTTCCGGCAGTAGTCAACAGGCAGCGAAGTTATGGGGCGATTATCACCGTCAGTTAATCACCACAGAAAACTAAGGGACTTGCGCTTTGATAATGTACCTTTTGGGCGAACGCAGTTCGCCCCTACATTGTGGACAAAATCCGTTACTGTAGGGGCGCAAAGCTTGCGCCCTCCGATCGATTGGGATATTATTCCCACGCAAGTCCCTAATGCCAATGGCTCTGAAGCTCAGACCCATTTTAACCGTCTATCCTTAAGATTAGTGGAATCCCCCCAACCCCCCCGACATCGGGGGGTCTTGCCTCTTGCCTCATCTCAACTAACAATTTAAATGGTTCACAGTAATAAGGGTGTCTTAGCCCTAGCTAATACACCCAGTATCTGTGTATTCAAATAAGGAAATTAAATGAAGGCGAAGTTAGCAGCAGTTAAACCAATAAGCGTGTTAGTAGTTGTTGCAATGAGGGTGTTGGGCGTCGACCAGTTACTGTCAGTGTCATACAAGAACTGCCTTGTATCGGTGGCGTAGGCAAAACGAATGTTAGATTTATTTGCCATTAAGCCCGTGATAGCGGTTGAAGTATCGACGACGATGCTGTTAGCAGCATTGGCAGCGACTGCCGCTGTACTAACAACTGCCGCACCTGGTACTGGAGCGCCTGTGTAAGCACTAGAGGTAATTGCAAAGACGTCGGGTCCATTAATAGAGGCAGAGACAGAAAAGGATGTTATTGAGTCACTGTCTTGATTGGTAAATACAAAGGTATCGTTGCCAGCTGCACCAATTAGGGTATCGGTCCCTGCGCCACCAATTAGGGTATCGTTGCCAGTTCCACCAACTAGGCTATCGTTGCCATTGCCACCAGTTAGGCTATCGGCGCCAGCGTTACCAACTAGGGTATCGGCACCAGTTCCACCGATTAGGGTATCGGCTTGGCCGCCGCCGGTCAGGGTGACAGCAGTGGCATTTCCGCTATTGGTGAGCGTCCATCCCGATGTAACAGTCGCTAAATTAACGTTGATGTTAAAGCCGCTCGCCGTGACCGATGCAGTGCCTGATTTGCTGGTCGATGCAGTGGCGGTCCAGGCTGCTGCCGCCGTGGCATTCGCCGTGGCGCCAGCGGCGACAATCAGGATGTCGACGCCGTTTCCAAGATCGGAAATGGTGTCAGTGCCGGCGGCGACGTTGAAGGTATCGACTCCAGCACCACCAGTTAGGCTATCGTTGCCATTGCCACCAACTAGGGTATCGGCACCAGTTCCACCAATGAGAGTGTCTGCGTTAGCGGAGCCAGTCAGGGTGACAGCAGTGGCATTTCCGCTATTGGTGAGCGTCCATCCCGATGTACCAGTCGCTGAAGCAACGTTGATGTTAAAGCCGCTCGCCGTGACCGATGCAGTGCCTGAGTTGCTGGTCGATGCAGTGGCGGTCCAGGCTGCTACCGCCGTGGCATTCGCCGTGGCACCAGCGGCGACAAGCAGGATGTCGACACCGTTTCCAAGATCGGAAATGGTGTCGGTGCCGGCGGCGACGTTGAAGGTATCGACTCCCGCGCCACCAGTTAGGCTATCGTTTCCCCCTCCACCAGTTAGGCTATCGTTTCCCCCTCCACCAGTTAGGCTATCGTTTCCCCCTCCACCACTTAGGGTATCGGCTCCTGCGCCACCGGTGAGAGTATCGTCGAAGTCACTACCTGTGATGAAATAGGAATCGGCGGCGAGGAGTTTCCATATCCCATTTTGTTCCGTACCCGACGCTTTCGTGTTAACAATACCGCCGCTTAGTTGATAAGTGCCGGCAGACCCACCTCTAACAAAGGTAAGGCTATCTGCTGGCAGGGAAAATAACTGAGAAAAGCCTCCACCGTACTGGGAAAGGGTTGCGCTATCAGCAGGGCCCAAGTTGGTTATTCTCCACGCTGTAGTAACGTTGTCGGATAAAAGGCCCTGGGGAGTGAGATTATCGGGGGTAATGGTAATGCCTGGTCCTGATATAGAAATGGGGCTATTAGTATAGATGTCCAGCAAATCACGAACAAAACTATCCATAGCACCACTGAAATTAACAGGAGAGGTGAAGTTAGCGAATGATATAGTTACAGTTGGCATGATTTTTCCTTTGAATGATTTGTTTGAATCTGAAGAGTTTGACAGTCCCTCCGACCATTATATACTAAGAAAAAAAATGCAACCCCATTCTCTCGATTTGTCTCCGCAAATTATTGCTAATGTTCGTTATTTTACATTTGGTCAAGTTTTTATCAATTTTGCGTGACATAAATCACACCAGAAATTAAAGTTAATGTCACCGATAGCCAAAAAGCGAACTGAGCAATTAAATTATATTCAGAAGGCAAGGGAGCAATTAAGAGAGCGATAGCGATAATCTGGCTGACTGTTTTGCTTTTTCCCCACCAATTAGCCCCTTTTATGTCGCTATTTCCCGTTAAATTGGGATTAATGCGCCAACCAGCGATCGCTAATTCGCGAGCGAGAATCAAAAATACTCCCCAAGCAGCAATTAAATCCATTTCAATCAGAGCTAAGAGGGGAGCGAGAACCAGCAATTTATCGACCAAAGGATCGAGAAATTTACCTAATTCGGTGATTTGATTGAATTTTCGCGCTAGATAACCATCGAGCCAATCGGTGCTGGCAGCAATCAGAAAGATAATTAAACTTAACCAGCGATCGATTTCTGTGCCTTGATGCAACCAGTATAAAATTAATGGTAGTCCCAAGAGTCGCGATAGGGTAATCGAGTTGGGTAGGTTCATTTTTCAGTGATCAGTAAACATTAAACAGTGATCAGTGACCAGTAAATAGTGATCAGTAAACAGTACACAGTAAACAGGTATAAAGATAAAGATAACTAACTAACTAATTAACTTAAAACTTACATCTGATAACTTACATCTGATAACTGATAACTGATAACTGATATTTAGCTGGCTAATTTGAGATCGAAATTACTTTGTTTATTGCCTAATTGTCTGAGCCAACGATAATTATAAGTTAAAGCACCCCAGAAGGTGGGATAAACGGCATAATTAACGCCAAATTCTTGGCAAACTTCCGCTAAAATTGGGGCAATTTTGGGGTAGTGAATATGGCAAATTTGCGGGAACAGATGGTGGACTACTTGATAATTTAATCCCCCTAAATACCAATTTAAAAAAGCATTTTGGGGGGCAAAATCCACGGTAGTTCGCACTTGAAAAATTGCCCATTCGTCTTCGATTTGGTTGGTTTCCGAGGGTTGAATAAATTCGGCGGGTTCCAAAACGTGAGCTAACATAAATACATGACAGGCAAGCACCCCATAGGTCATAAAAGTAATGAGAAAACCGATCGCTATTTCTAGGGGACTATAACCAACTAAGAGAGGAATGCCAATAAACCAAAAGAGATAAACAACTTTTCCGCTCAATAAAACGAATAGATCGATCGGTTTAGGATTGGGAATTTTAATCTCGCCAAAACGATGACCAAAGAGGATAGAGCGCACATCGGAGAATGACCAATAGATAGGGATTATAGCGTAGATAATCGGGATAAATAAATGTTGATAACGATGGTACCATTTATGCTCGGCATGGGGAGTCATTCGCACCACACCATCGCCGTGAATTTCCACATCGTACCCTAAAACATTGGTGTAGGTATGATGGAGATAATTATGACGAAAACGCCAGAGATAACTGGAAGTACCGATGATATAATCGTAGCTCATGCCCATGAGAGAATTAACCCATTTTTTACTAGAATAGCTGCCATGGTTAGCATCATGACCAATGCTAAAACCAATCCCTGCTAATCCTCCTCCTAAAACCATGCAACCGATAATTTTTAGCCACCAGATATCCGGACCAAAAAGCACAAACAGCCAAGCGGCAATTACCCAAGTGAAAATCGTGATCGTCTTCAGGTACATGGCAAAATTATCTCTGGTGGGGATGCCGTTTTCGGTAAAATAAGCATCAACCCGTTTATTCAATTCCTTTCTAAAACCCTGATTTTCAGTAAAAGTTACTCGCATTCCTAATTTTTGTCCTAGAAGTTGATATGACGGCTATTTGTGGCAGCTCAGAGTGAATTTATGAGTCTTGTACTGGTTTGCTAAGGCTGTCTCACTATAACTGATAATTTCTCATCAGTCCCTGTCCCTCATCTATTGTCAGAGAAAGAGGTGCGCTTGGCAAGGCAATCGCTCAATTTGTTTGCTACTCTTGCAGAAAATCCTCGGTTTTTACCTAATCAGATATCAGATACCTGTAGCCGGTGATAGAAATGAGCGTTAGGTACTTTTATACTACTATTAAAGCGATTGAAGGCGATCGAGTTTTCTGGTGCGAAGTGCCACAATTAAGAAAATCGATCAATGCGATCGCTCGAAGCGTGGCCGATGATGAAGCGGTATATCTTTATCTGTGGCAATGGTTACAGAATGAGCCTAATAACCAATTAGTCAAGTCTCATTGGATGGTTTTTTTACAATATCGCTCCTCTATGGTAACTCAAAGGGTCTATAAAAATGTTGGCCATCGGATCGATGCTGATTATGAAACCCTATTCTACTATTTGCTGAATTTGCTTTCTACGGCAATCATTAATAATCCTAGCAATTTTTACGGTAATTTTCAGGATCAAAAGACCAAACCAGGATTTTTTCGCTTAATCTTGGGAAAATGGACAGATAAAAAATTGAGAAATACTCTCTATAATTTCCTGCGAGGAGAGTATAAAACTATCGGCAGGACTAATCTCGGTATAGTCAGTCTTTTTAGTGCAAATAAAATTCAAAAAGTTTTACGAACATCGGGTATCTTTAACGAGAATCATCTGCTAATATTTAACTGTTTTCGAGAGGTAAAAAAAGCTTCTCTTAGATCATTGGATAAGTGGCAAGAGGAGGATTGGCAACAAGTAATCGATCGCTTGCAGCAGTTACAACCGCAAGTTATTCTCACCGTTGAGGAAGTGCAAGCAAAACTCAATCAAATAGGGGAGATAATGCGTAATCATATCGATCCTTCTTACTCTAGATTTGAGCTTAATAATTATGACGATAATAGCAATTACTTTTGGGAAAATCTCCCCGGTCAGAAGCCAAGTAAAGATTTACTCCAACAGCAAGAAATCCAGGAAGATATTAATAAGTTATTAATCACTCTTGAGGATGAAGTTAAACAGATTGCATATTGTTACTATCATCAAAAGATGACGCAAGCACAGATCGCTAATCGATTGGGAGTTCATTCATCTACTATTAGTCGAGAAATAACCCAATTATGTAAAAAAATTTATCAGCTACTCTGTGCAAGGGAAGGCAAAGATTGCCCTATTTTGTTAAATGAGATTCAATTAGAATCTCGGCAAAAACAAGAGATCGATGCTTATCTAAAATATTTTTGTCAGTCCTACTTAACTCAAATCTAATCTGTTAGGAGATACCATGAAAGTCAACCTCGATATTTTGCAACAAATTAACCCGAAATCCCTTTGGCTAACTTTTTCGGAAACAGAGATTAAACAAGCTCGATCGATTCTCAGTCAATACTCTAATCAAACCGCCAAAAATCAGGCTTTGATTAATTACTTGGTGCAAATATGCTTAAGCAATTGGCTGAAAGATAATCTTGATTGTTCCATTCAAATAATACCCGAAAACCATCAGTATCTTTGGGAGTTTATTAACGGGTTTACTTGGCAAATTCAAGATAAAAAAGTGACTACTATTCCCAGTCAAGCGATTGACATTGAGGGATTGACAATAGAGCAAGAATGGGTTGATATTCCCGATTTAGCGGCAGATTTTTATCTAGGGGTGCAGGTAGATTTAGCAGAAAAATTTCTCAATATCTGGGGTTTTATATCCAGAAAAGATGTTAAAAATCTCGCAGAATACGATTCAATTTACCATCAATATTATTTGGACAGTGAGCAAATTATTGATGATTTAGATATTCTTTGGCAGAGTTGTTTAGAGGGAGAGAGTGAACAAGGAAAACTCGAATCTTTAGCAAACTTATCGCCAGCAACAGCAGAAAATTTAATTAAAAAGTTAGGTCAAGTTTCACCCTATTCTCCGAGATTAGATGTTAGTTTTCAGCAATGGTTAGCTTTGTTGAATAATCAACAATGGCGAGAAAAACTTTATCAGCAGCGTTTAGAGGTAATCCCCACAAAACTGGGTCAATGGTTGCAGGGAATTATTACAGAGAAATGGCAGGAAATCCTCAGCACTATCGACAATTATCGTCCAATTAATCCGGGTTTTTTGTTGGCTGCTGAAAAAGTCAGCAGCCGAGAATCTCCAGCAGATATTCAGCGAGAAATTAGACAACTGTATGCTAGTCAAAAAGAGGTGGAATTTTCGGAACATTTAACCCCAGAGGAAGCTTTAGCAAAACTACAACATCAAACCCAAGATGACACTATTCGCTGGCAAGCGGCCGAATATCTCTGGAATATTGATCCTCATTATCCCAATGCTGCTATCCGCAAAATGCTCGATGTGGGTAGTCAATTAATGGGTTATAAAATCGCTTTAATGGTGGGAGTTTTATCGACCAGTCACCAGAGAATTGCTGTCTTAATTCGTGCCTATGCCATGGACAATTTTGCCAAGCTACCCCCCGGTTTATCTTTGCAAATTAGCGATGAAATAGGCCAATTAATCCCCAGTTTAGAAGCAATAGCAAGGGAGAAACCCCTAGATAGCTATCTGCAACTTTATTTTCTAGCTGATGCCGACGATCGCTTTAATGTTAACCTAAGTTTAGGGGATAGTAGCATTACCGAGCAGTTTAGTATTTAATAGAGATAGCAGAAAATGTCAAGGGTAAAGACATGAGCAGAGTTGTGATTTTGAAAATTGGTGATGGCAGTTTTGAAACGGGATTTTCCGTCACTCTAGAAATTCGTGACAATCATCTCTTGATAGCACCTTTTGCCGAGGGTACATTAGTCCCTAACCTTGACATTGCTGACGCTTTGCAAAATTATCGTCGAGCTTATTATCATTGGGTAGCAAGTCAACCCAGTTTAGGAATTACCGTTCCTCATAGTATGATCACCCATGCAGCGGTAGGTGATCCTAGAGAAAACCTCAGAAAAGCCACTAAAACTTTAAAAGATAGCTTAAATGAATGGCTAAATTCCAGTTCTCTGAGTTCGATACAAAATCATATCTTGTTTCATATAGGTACTGAGTCAGAAGTAAGATTTTTTATCCAAACTACCCACTTTGATTTACAACAAATTCCCTGGGAGTGTTGGAATTTTTTACGGGATTGGTGGAATGATGTGGAAATTGCTCTTACTATCCAGAGAAATCCTCCGATAATTAACCTTACTCCTCCGATTAAGGTTTTAGTAATTTTGGGTAATATTGACATCGAAAACGAGCGTAATTCCCTGTGTTTATCCAGTTTGCAAACGGCACTAGGAAACCCAGATAAGGTTTATATACAAATATTAAGTCCTAGTTCAGAAGTTCCTCTTTCAACGATAAATATTCAGAATGAGTTGATCAAAAATCCATGGGATATTGTAGTTTATTTAGGTCATAGTCAAACCAGTAGCGACGGACACGATGGAGTTTTTATCATTGATAATGATACGGCTTTATCTCCTGAACATAACTTAAGAAATTCCCTAAAAATAGCTGTTAAAAAAGGTTTAAAACTTGTTATCTGTAATTCCTGCGATGGGTTAGGTATTGGTCGTCAGTTGGCTAATATCGGAGTACCCCATATTATTGTTATGAAAGAACCCATCGCCGTGCGGGTTGCTTTGAGATTTCTAGAAGTTTTTCTTCCCAATTTTCTTGAACATAAATCCCTACAAGAATCCTTAACAATCGCTCGACAAGAATTAAGATTACACGAATTTGAGGTGGATGCTGCTAGTTCTTCTTTGCTGCCTCGTTTGATAGAAAATCCTGAAGAACCACCGTTAATTTTACCTTTACCCCCTGAAAATAAGGGAAAAAATCATGAGCCAAGTTGGCCTGTACGTCTATTGCGTCACTGGAAACAAGCTCTGTTATTTATTTTAAGTATTCTGGTAATTTTATCAGTTTTATATTGGGGAGGAGTATTTTCCGATGATGCTAGTAAATACCCAGAAATTAGCTTAGGTGAAGAAATATTATTAAAGACAAACCGACAAGATAACATTATTGAACAGGGAAGACAAGCTTTTAAAAACAAAGAATATAAACAAGCAATTCAGCTTTTTAAACAATCCCTTGATCGCTTGCCCAATAATCCAGAGATTCGCATCTATTATAATAACGCTCGTGCGGCCTATCAAGACAGAAATCCCTTAAAAATTGCCACCAGTGTTCCTCTTGGTAATAATCCAGAAATTGCTCAGGAAATTTTACGAGGTATTGCTTTATTGCAACAGGAGTTAAACGATGAACAGGCCAACAACCCCGATTTTCACTTTCTACAGGTACTGGTCGCTAATGATAATAATAGCCCCGAAGATGCCAAAGATCGAGCCGAAAAATTTGTTAAAGATCCGTCAATCATAGCAGTGGTTGGTCATAATGCTTCTGCTGCTAGTGAAGCGGCCAAAGATATCTATGTACCAGGGAAAATTGTTGCCCTATCTCCCACCAGCTTTTCCCCGAAAATCTCTGGCAATGGCTATATATATAAAATGGTTCCCGATCTGGAAACTTTTGCCACAACCTTAAGTGAATATATCCGCGAACAAACTGACAAGCTAATTATCCAAAACCCCACTAATTTAATTTGTTATGATAATCGCTCTGGGGATAATTATAACTTCGCTAAAAAATATAAAAACATTCTCCTCGGTCAGCACTTTCAAAAAGTCATTAAAGATGCAGATTTTGACTGCAATATCGAGCCAAAAAATAATTTAGATGAACAGGAAATTTATCAAAAAATCGCTCAATATCAAGTAAATATTCTCATGGTTGCTCCCTATGTTAATGATCTGAAAAGAGCCGTCAGTATCTTTAAGCAACGTCCCGCACAACAGTTAAACTTAGTAACTTTAGGTTCACCCACTTTTCAAAGTTATCTCACCCTTGCAGAAGGTGAACAGGGGGTAGAAAATTTAGTTATCACCGTGCCTTGGTATGATCTCACACGAGATAATTATATCCACAGTTTTTGGCAAAATAAGATCAATGTTTGGCGCACTCCCATGGCCTACGATTCGACTAAAGTTATCCTCACCGCTTTGCGAAAGTTATACCAACAAGGACAAAAATTCGATCGAGAATCATTAAATCAAGTTTTAAGAAACGATTTTTCTATTGAAGGAATGACTGGCACTGTTAGATTCGATGAGAATGGTGTCCGCAACATGAATAATAATCCTGATGAGCGCCGCTACTTGATTCTACAGGTCAAAAATGGTCAATTTGTCCCCCTCGCTCCCATTAAATCTGCCGGTCCAGTCTAAACCTTCCTATCCTTGTCAAGACTTTTTACAAAACTTAACCTTATCCACTGCATTAAAGTTGACCATCACTCCTAATTAACAGGTAACACCTCTAGGAGACAAACGGCATGAAATTGTTAAAAAAATTAACCCCAAAAGCCTTGATTTTTTGGCTGATCGGTGATAAGGCAGGAAATTCTCTCGTTGCGATCTGGAATTGGTTGTGGGGTATTCCCATCGAATCCGGCGGCAAAATTGCCGTAGAATCGGCCAGAGAATCCCTAGAATCGATGCAAAAATCCCTAGCGGAATTAACAGAATCGGTGGCGCAAGTAGTAGCAGCCCAGCAATCGGCCCAAGCACAATACGAGGCAAAAAAACAGGAACACACAAACTACTTGCAACAGGCTGTCACCGCTCAAAAAAAAGGTCTTCAAGAAGCGGCAAGACTAGCTATGGTTAAGGTTCTCTCCCTAGAAAAAATTCTATCCGCCATGAAAGATCGGGTCGATAATGCCGAAAAAGTAGTCATTGCTGCTAAGGAAAAACTTCGCCAAGAGCAGGAAAAAATCGAACATTATAAATTAGAAATGAGCAACTTAAAAGCGATTAGTTCCATGAATGAGGCTTTAGGCAAAATAAACGAATTTGATAGTAGTCTCAACCTCAATAACTCCCGCGATCGCTTTGAGGATGCCAATGAAGCGATTAAAGACCGTTATCGAAAAGAAAACGCCTATAGTGAATTAAGCGAGAACTATAGCGAGAAATTAGCTCAAGAAATCGATTTCTTAAGCCTTGATGACGAAATTAACCGCCGTTTAGCCGAATTCAATCAGCAAAGTTAAGGAGTAAAGCAATGACAAAGACTGGCAAAAAAGCGAGCTTACCGCCAATTTTCTATATTTTACTGGGGTTGATCGGTTGGTTTCTTTTTCCTCAAATATTGGCAATATTTGCCCCAAAAGCCGATAATAATCCCCGCATGAGTTACGGCAATCATCTCCTGATCAAAACTAATTCTAACACCACCAAAGAATCAGCGATCGCTGCCATTGCTCAAGGTGATCACCAAGAAGCAGAGCAACTCCTGCAAAAATCCCTCGCTCAACATCCCAACGATCCCGAAAGCGTAATTTATCTAAGCAACCTGCAAACTGGCTCAAATCCCTTCAAAATCGCCGTTATTGTGCCAGCAACAACTAATCCCAACGTCGCTCAGGAAATATTGCGAGGAGTCGCCAGCGCACAAACCCAGATCAATCAACAGGGAGGGATCAACGGCAGAAAACTGATGGTTATCGTGGTTAATGACGATAATCAGCCGCAGATATCGAAAGAGGTAGCCAGTGAATTAGTCAAAAATCCCGATATTATCGCTGTTATCGGTCATAATGCCTCCGATGCCAGTTTAGCCGCCGCTCCCATCTACGAAAAAGGCGGTTTGGTGATGATTTCTCCCACCTCCCTGGCTAATAATCTCTCCGGTGCGGGAAATTATATCTTTCGTCTGGTGGCTTCTAACGGCAAAATTACGGAAACCTTAGCAAATTACATAGTAAATACAGCTAAAGTCCGAAAAATTGCTTTTTGCTACGATTCTCAAGCTCCTGATAATATTTCCTTTAAAGATGAGTTGATGGCTAATGTGGCGAAAAAAGGCGGTCAAATTGTGCCGATTGTCTGCGATCTGAGTGTACCCAATTTTAAGGCCGATCAAGCCCTTAATCAGGCGATTTCTGGGGGTGCTAACGGCCTATTTGTCGTTGCTCATGTTGATCGTCTCGATCCCGTTTTTGAGGTTATTCGCTCCAATCGTCAGCGTTTGCCTCTGTTTAGTAGTCCCACCCTCTACAATATTCGCACCCTCGAAGATGGCGGCAAAAACGCCCAAGGTTTAACCCTTGCCGCACCCTGGCACCCCTCGGTTAACCAGACTTTTGCCAATCTTATGCAGGAACAGTGGCGCGGTCCGGTTAGTTGGCGCACAGCCACCAGTTTTGACGCTACACGGGTGATTATTGCCGGTTTAAGGGAAAATACTCAACGTCAGGGCCTACAGTCCAGGCTGCGCTCCGGGAATTTTCATCAAACAGGGGCCACCGGAAAAATTAGCTTTGATCCTAATACTGGCGATCGCATTGGTCAACCGGTCTTAATTCAAGTGCAATCAACTCCCTCCGGTGAGCAGTTTGTCCCTTTACCTTGAAAAGTCCCCAGTCCACCAAAGTCGGGAGAGTTGCCAACTCTCCCCCCCAAAAAATGAGCAAAAATTACAATTATTTCAATGTTCAACCCTGAGAAAGAAATGAATGGCTAATATGTTAAAATATGCCTAAGTAGGTAGGTTTTAAAAATTGTCAGATTCCCCCTTATTAAGGGGAGCAGGGGGCATCCGCACCCCCCTTATTAAGGGGGGCAGGGGGGATCAAAGGCAAAATCTATCTTCAATTAAATTATAACTACTTACTTATGGATATCGTTATTATCGAAGATGAAATTGAAATCGCCCATTTGATTCAGCAAACTTTAGAGCGGGAGTCCTTTACTTGTCATCTGGCTTATAATGGTAGGGTAGGACTAGAACTTTTTTATCAAAAGCAACCAGAATTAGTTATTTTAGATTTAATGTTACCCGAATTAGACGGACTAGAATTGTGTGCTAGAATTCGCCAAAAACCCGGGACAAAAGACCCCTATATTTTAATGTTAACCGCTAGAGGAGAAGAAATTGATCGCATTATCGGCCTATCTACGGGAGCCGACGATTATATGGTAAAACCCTTTAGTCCCCGGGAATTAACCGCTCGCGTAAGAGCCTTATTAAGACGTAGTTTAAGACACGATAGTCAACCCCAACAACTCCATCGCAGCCGTCATTTTATTATCGACTTAGATCAACATTCTGCTCTTCGTAAATTGGAAGGAATGCCAGAGGAAACCCTCGATTTAACCACCTTAGAATTTAATTTATTAGCTACCTTTGTCAGTTATCCCAATCGCGTCTGGAGTCGCACCCAATTAATCGATAATCTCTGGGGAAATGATTTTTTTGGCGATGAAAGGGTAGTAGATACCCATATCCGACGCTTACGCAAAAAAGTAGAACCCGATCCTGCTAATCCTATCTTTATCAAAACTGTAGTCGGTGTCGGTTATAAATTTGAGGATGACATTATTTAGGGTCTGCTGAAAAAGTTTGTTGGTGGGGTTAGTAGTCAGGAGTCGGGAGTCAGTATTCAGGAGGCAGTATTCAGGAGATCAGTAGCTGGTTATAATTAAATTAAAAATAGATTTTAGGTTCGATCCCCCCTTAGTCCTAGGGTGAATTCATAGTAGGGTTGATTCATGAATCAACCCTACCCTTAGTCCTCCCTTGATAAGGGTGGTGTCTGATAATTTTTAACGCCTACCTACTTAGGAGATGGCTTTTATTTATTCTCCCCCCACACCCCACACCCCACACCCCAACCCTAATAAAAAATTCTCCCTAAAGGCATTTAAGCAGTCTTTAACCCTTATGTGCTACAATTTTTGAAGATTTTGCCATTCATTTAGGTTCAATCAGGGATCACAGCCTTTTCAGGGAAATTTTATGACAAGTAACTACGGCGCGGAACAGATACAAGTTCTCGAAGGGTTAGAACCAGTCAGGAAGCGGCCGGGGATGTATATCGGTACGACCGGGCCGCGGGGACTACATCATTTAGTCTATGAAGTGGTGGACAACTCGATCGATGAGGCCCTAGCGGGTTACTGTACTCATATCGAAGTGGATATCAAGGCCGATGGTTCCGTCAGCGTCACCGACGATGGCCGGGGTATTCCCACCGATGTTCACCCCACCACGGGTAAATCTGCCCTCGAAACCGTTCTCACTATACTTCATGCCGGCGGTAAATTTGGCAGTGGTGGTTATAAAGTGTCGGGAGGGTTACACGGAGTCGGGATTTCCGTCGTTAATGCCCTTTCTGCATGGGTCGATGTCACCGTCTGGCGCGATCATAAAGTACATACCCAACGCTACGAAAGAGGTATCCCCGTCACAGAATTGGTCAGCAGTCCAGGTCAAGAGGAAAAAACGGGAACTAGGGTTAATTTCCTGCCAGACACCGAAATTTTTAGCCAAGGCATCGAATTTGATTACAGTACCCTCTCCGGACGTTTACGAGAACTAGCCTACTTAAATGCTGGTGTTAAAATCACCTTTAGCGATTACCGTCCCGAAGAACCCCACATCGAAACCTATTGTTATGAGGGGGGTATTAAAGAATACGTCGCCTATATGTGTCGGGAAAAAGAAACCCTGCACAAAGATATTATCTATGTATCGGGGGAAAAGAACGGAATTAATATCGAAGTGGCGTTTCAGTGGTGTATAGATGCCTATAGCGACAATATTCTCGGTTTTGCTAATAATATCCGCACCATTGACGGGGGAACTCATCTAGAGGGACTAAAGGCAGTCCTGACCCGTACTTTAAATAATGTTGCTCGTAAACGCAATAAAATTAAAGAAAACGAGCCTAATCTAGCGGGGGAAAACGTCCGCGAGGGTTTAACCGCCGTTATTTCCGTAAAAGTCCCCGAACCGGAATTCGAGGGCCAAACCAAGACCAAATTGGGTAACACCGAAGTCCGGGGTATTGTTGATTCCCTGGTGGGGGAAACTCTCAACGAATACTTAGAACAAAATCCCCAAGTGGCCGACACGATTATCGAAAAAGCAGTACAAGCGTACAAAGCGGCGGAAGCGGCCCGTCGGGCCCGGGACTTAGTACGACGGAAATCGGTCTTGGAATCCTCACCTTTACCTGGTAAATTGGCTGATTGTAGCGAAAGAGACCCAGAAAAGTCAGAAATTTACATCGTCGAAGGGGACAGCGCCGGCGGTTGTTTTCATGGTGATACAGAAATCGCCCTTGTCGATGGACGCAACCTCAGTTTTAAACAGCTAGTGACCGAACAAGCCCAAGGAAAGGAACATTTTTGTTATACCATTCGTGACAATGGCACGATCGGGGTTGAACGAATTATTAATGCCCGCATCACCAAAAAAGACGCAGAAGTAATTAAAATTACTCTCGATCATGGTGAAGCGATTATTTGTACTCCTGACCATCTTTTCCTGTTAAGAGATGGTAGCTATAAACCTGCTGCGGCTTTAACTCCAGAAGATGCTTTAATGCCTTTGTATCGGAAATTGTCCGCTCTTCATGACCCCGGAATCACCATTAGCGGTTATGAAATGGTCTGGAATCCCGCTTCCGATTCTTGGTTGTTCACTCATGCGATCGCTGATTGGTATAATCGTTGGCAGGGAATTAACACAATCAAGAAAACTTACTATCAAAAAACCCTAGCGACCTTAAAGCAAATTGAGATCGATCGAGGTTATATTGATTTGGAAGCTTATCAAAAATATCGGCTTCAGACGCGGGATAAATCAATATTGCGATTTGATTCTTTTTGTGATCGCTACTTTGATGGTGATAAAAATAAAGCCTTAGAAGCGGTGGCTAATTACAATCATCGAGTTGTGGCGATCGAGCGATTAGAAACAAGATTCGATGTCTATGATATCGAGGTTCCTCATACCCATAACTTTGCCCTTGCTTCCGGCGTTTTCGTCCATAACAGTGCCAAACAGGGGCGTGATCGTCGTTTTCAAGCGATTCTACCTCTGCGGGGAAAAATCCTCAATATCGAAAAAACCGATGATGCCAAAATCTACAAAAATACGGAAATTCAATCCTTAATTACCGCCCTCGGTTTAGGGATTAAAGGAGAAGATTTCGATCCCTCACAATTGCGCTATCATCGCATTGTTTTAATGACTGATGCTGATGTGGATGGCGCCCACATCCGAACTTTGTTGTTAACTTTCTTCTATCGTTATCAGAAGAATTTAATTGACCAAGGTTATGTATATATCGCCTGTCCTCCTCTCTATAAATTGGAACGCGGTAAAAATCATTCCTACTGCTATAGCGATCGAGAATTACAGCAAAAGATAGCGGAATTTCCCTCCAATGCTAACTACACAATCCAACGTTTTAAAGGGTTAGGAGAAATGATGCCCCAACAACTTTGGGATACTACTATGAATCCCGAAACTCGCACTTTAAAACGGGTGGAAATCGAAGACGCAGCCAAAGCAGAGGAATTATTTACCATTCTTATGGGCGATCGAGTTGCCCCCCGGCGAGAATTTATCGAAACCCACGGACCGCGTTTAAATCTTACGGATTTGGACATTTAAACGGTAACTTGGGGCTGTGTTAGTCTAGGCTAATACAGCCCCCGATAAAATCCCTAAATCCAGTTACTAATCGGAGGGTTAGGGATTCAAGGAACCCGGGGCGCATTCCAGAACTTCATCGAAAAAATCAGCCGGCAGCGGTGGATTATCGGGGTCTTCTAGGGCGTTTTTGGCAATTTCCGCCTCACTCATCCCTTTAACTTTCTCCCAGTTCGTTTTGCCTTTCAAATTCGCCCACTGTTCGCGGGTGACTCTGGTAATATGTTCTTCGTTCACGGTTGTTAGCCCTCCTAACACTAATTATTCGACGAACCGAGCCACGCCATGTATAAACCACCACCAAAACGATATTATCGATTGTACCCACTAGAATCACTCGAATTTCGCCGTAATTCTGACGGGTATCCACGCGCTCAATTATTGGACCCCTAAAAATCGCTTCCAGGTCGGCGAAATCTATGCCGTGTTTTTCTATATTAGCCTGACGCTTATTTTCATCCCACTCGAAAAGTTGCGGGGTCGTCATTGATGTCGCCGTTGAGGATAACTACCTGGGATCGATCGAAATGGGATTTAATAAAAATAAGGCCGCATGACTAGCCATTTCTTCTGATAAATAAATCTTTTTATACTTAATAATCCCCGTTTCTAGAAAAGAATCCCTTAAAATGGCTTTTGTCCCACTATTAAAGTCAGCTTCGTAAAAAACTTCCTTAATTCCCGAAGAAATAATTAGTTTCAAGCAGGAAATACAGGGTTCTAAAGTAACGTAGATACTAGCACCTTGGGTAGAAATACCGTGTTTAGCCGCTTGAGCGATCGCATTAGCTTCAGCATGAATTGCCCGAGAGGGAATTTCTCCAGATTCTCGACAGGTTCCCAAACCGGGATAACAAAAACCCTGGGCAGTACAATGAACCGTTCCCGATGGGGAACCATTGTACCCCGTAGCTAAAACCTGCCGATCTTTGACAATTACCGCACCGACGGGAAAAGCTAAACAGGTGGATCTGGTGGCGGCTAATTTAGCGATCATTAAAAAATATTCGTCCCAAGTCGGTCTTTTTTCTTCAGAGTTGATCACGGTTTTATACCAAGCTAGAAAAAGCGAAAAAGAGGGAGTTATCTCTGATAGCTTATCATTAGATGACCTCTAAACCAATTACAATTAAAGCATCACCCCCACCAGCAATCCCATGGCCAATAGCGACAAGTAAACCAGCTAGTACACCGAATCAAGCAACAGTTTTAAGCTGATTCATCTTTATTTATCTTAGGAAGTGGCAGGTAGAGGAGATGTGGGGGGGACATTTCAGTTATCAGTGATCAGTTTAGCTTAATGTTACTTAAAACTCAGTGGTTAATAGTCACCAGCCTCTTCTAACTGCTCACTGCTCACTGATTAATGCCTAGCATAAAAACGACAAAAAACTCGAAAGTTAATAATAATTTAAATAATTTGACTGCTTGAGAATAATTGAGATTTTGGCCGATAGCTAAACCCTGACAACCAGAAAAATAACAGAAATTCTTAAGAAGCCAAAGGGGTTAAATCCCCAGAGAGAGCATTGTAGAATGAAGCGGTTAGTTATCTACTAGAAGAGAGGACTTTTCCGTCCCAGCCAAACAATTCTCTTGAAATCTTTAACCCAAATTGCCAAGGAGACTGAGTTTTAATGTCTGTTAATTTTCTAGGAGTTGGTTTGTTTCACCCTCTGCTGACCCCTTATCTCGCCCTCCATATTCCTGACGGCTTTTTGAGTCCATCGGTGAGTCTATTTACTTGGATAATTGCCGTCGTCCTGATTAGCTTTTCTCTCAAAAAAGTGCGCGGTCACTACGCTGAACGGGCTGTACCTTTGATGGGAGTTTGTGCCGCCTTCATTTTTGCCGCCCAGATGATTAATTTTCCCATTCCGGGGGGAACCTCCGGACATTTGTTAGGGGGGACTCTCGCGGGGGTTTTACTCGGTCCCTGGGCGGGTTCTCTGGTGATGGCGGTGGTTTTTATTGTTCAAGCTTTATTTTTTCAAGATGGCGGTTTAACGGTTTTAGGGGCAAATATCGTCAATATGGGTCTGATCGGGACTTTTGGCGGTTATTATCTCTATCTGGGGATTAGAAAAGCCCTCGGTTTTCATAGTTGGCGCAGTATGGCGATCGCAGTTGCCGTCGCTGCTTGGACAAGTGTGGTGGTAGCCGCGTTGTTTTGCGCCCTGCAATTGGCTTTATCGGGGACTGTACCGCCTTTAGTCGCCCTTTTTGCCATGTTATCTTGGCATATCCTCATCGGTATCGGGGAAGCGGTGATTACCGTTTTCGCTGTCGGTTATATCTGGCGAACTCGTCCCGATCTCCTCTACGATCCGCCCCATTCCGTTAATACTTCTGTTTCCCCTTCCTAAGCTTCTCGTCAATAAAGCAATTAATTCGATGAATATTCGCAGAAATAGCCAATTTTTTCTGATTGGTCTGGTATGCTCCCTAATTGTTGCCGTTTTTCTTTCTCCCTTTGCCAGTCCCGATCCCGACGGACTCGATCGAGTGGCGGAAGACTTGCAATTTAGCCAAAAAGAAGACCCCAACGCCCTCGGTAATCAATTACCCTTCGCCCGAATTTTTGATGGTTATGCCCTCAAAGGTGTTCCCGAAGGTGTCGCCACTCCCCTCGCAGGTTTTCTGGGAACTCTTGCCACTTTCGGCATCGCTTGGGGTATCGGTAAATTAGTGATTCCAAAATCCCAAAATCAGGAGTAAGGAATCAGGAGTCGGGAGTGGGGCATTTAGCTGAAATTTCCCCAAATCCCTAAACCCCTAAACCCCTAAATCCCCTTTCTAACTGATAACTGATCACTGATAATTGATCACTGAATAAATGCTACACATTGCCACTTTTTTTCGCGAAAATGAGTGCCAAAATTGCGGTTTTTGGCAGAAACTCGCGCCCCATACCCGGGTTTTAGTGACTCTTTTGTTAGTTTTTGCCACAGCCTTAACTCCCAATGGTAGCTGGGAAACTTGGGGGATTTACGGATTAGGATTAATTATTTTAATTCTGATCAGTCGGGTGACTATTCTTGTACTTTTACGAAGAGTAGCGATCGAATTTGTCTTTATCAGTGTGGTTTTATTGGGAACTCTTTTTCGCGATGGCGGGGAAATTCTTTGGTCTTGGGGATTTTTGCGGATAACTAGCGCGGGATTGCTGGTTTTAGGCAGTGTAGCCCTAAAAGCTTTTCTCTGTCTTTGTACGGTCAATATTCTGGTTTTAACCACAGCGATTCCCGACCTGTTGCAAGCCTTAGTTACCCTGAAAACTCCCCCTTTATTGGTGGCAATTTTGGCTTCTATGTACCGTTATCTAGCTGTTTTGATCGCTGAATTTAATTCCATGCGAAGGGCAGCAATTGCGCGCAATTTAATGAGTAGTCCCCGATGGCAACGGTTGCTAGTGGGACACATGATCGGCGCTTTATTTATCCGTACCTACGAACGTGGCGATCGCATTTATCAAGCCATGTTATCGAGGGGTTACACCGGTTCCTTGCCTTCTATACGGGTTCCCCAAAGCAAGCTGAACGATTATCTCGCTATAATTTGCACAGTAATTCTGATCCTCTGGGGTCAAATGGTACATCTACTCAGTTAACACTCCCGTTGCCTAAACTTGAAGCTAGATTGACAACCTGTTGCAAAAAAAGCCGTCCTCCGCTACGCTAAAGGACGGGGAACCTTAAACCCAATTTTTCGGTAAAAGTCTCGTTTTTCATGCACCACAACCCGATTTTTATTGAAAACCTAGTTTATACCTATCCTGACGGCACAGAAGCGTTAAAAGGTATTAATTTAGCCATTGAAGCTACGGAAAAGGTGGCTTTGGTAGGGGCCAATGGATCGGGAAAATCCACCTTATTACTGCATTTTAACGGTATTCTCCCGCCGCAAACCGGTAGAATCACCGTCGGTCCGTACCAAGTTAAACCGGAGAATTTAGAAAATATCCGCAATTTTGTCGGTTTAGTCTTCCAAAACCCCGACGATCAGCTATTTATGCCCACTGTCTGGGAAGATGTGACTTTTGGACCGATGAATCAGGGTATTCGGGGAGAGGATTTAAACCATCGCTGTCATCATGCTTTACACGCGGTGGGATTGGATTCCCAGCATTACGGTAAGAGAAACAGTCAGAATCTATCGGGGGGTGAAAAAAAACGCGTGGCTATTGCGGGGGTTTTAGCCATGTTGCCGCAGGTATTAGTTTTTGATGAACCTAGCGCCCAACTGGATCCCCGGTCCCGTCGGCAATTAATACAACTGTTGGCCACTTTACCCCAAACTCAAGTGATCGCCACCCATGATCTCGATCTGGCTTTAGAACTATGCGATCGCACGGTGGTTTTAAGTCGTGGTCAGGTGGTGGGAGAGGGAGAAACCGCTAAGATTTTAAGTAATCGGGAATTTTTGGAAGAACACGACCTGGAAACACCCCTTTGTTATAGTCGTCCCTACTGTGCGATCGCTGATGCCCCCTCTACTGACGTCTGATGCACAATTTTGAGATTTATTATCGGTTTCTTGCATAGAAGAGAGGACAAAAGCGAGCAAGTCTGACATTCTTAGGATAGGTAGCACGAAAATCGAGGCCATTTCTCACGATGCAAGCTCTGCTAGAAAAAGCTCAGATAGCGTTGAATAAAAAGGACTGGGAGACAGTAAACGCCAGCATACAGCGACTTTTAAACCAAAAAGATGCGATTGAACCGATTATTAACGATGAAATCCTCGATTTAGCCCTAGAAGCCTTACAAAAATGCGATTTTCAACAGCGATGGGAGATAGCTAAACTATTTCCTCAAATCGGTCAACCGGCGATCGCTCCTTTAATTGCCCTGTTAGAATCCGAGGAACAAGATGGGGAAATGCGCTGGTTTCTGGCGAGAATTCTCAGTCAATTTGACGATCGAGCCTGTATTCTCGCTCTCAGTCAATTATTGCAAAGATCGGAGGAGGAGGAACTCAGCCAAATGGCTGCGGCTGCTTTAGCTAATATCGGCAGTTCTGCCATCTCTAGTTTAGGACAATTACTGTCCGACTCGAACAGGCGTTTTTTAGCCGTACAAGCTTTATCACAAATTCGCCGGCCAGAAATTATCGAACCGCTTTTAACCGTAGTTAAGGATGAATCTAGCGCCATTCGGTCCATGGCGATCGAAGCTTTAAGCAGTTTTCACCATCCCCAGATTACTGCGATTATCCTCGATGCTTTACAGGATCCAGCCATCGAGGTGCGACGGGAAGCAATTAAAGCTAGTAGTTACCTAGGGACGAATTATCCCCAAGCAGATTTAGTTAACCATCTGCAACCGCTGTTATTCGATATCCACCTTGATATCTGTCAAGAAACTGCGATCGCTCTCGGTCGTATCGGCACAGCAACCTCAGCTAAAGCTTTAAATCCACTGCTGCAATCTTCCTTAACTCCCGATAGTTTAAAATTAACTGTAGTACGAGCCTTGGGCTGGATCGAGGACGGAGAAGCTTTAAATTACCTAGAAAAAGCTTTATATAGCGAAAATGTCTTGATTTGTCGGGAAATTATCGCTATTCTCGGCCGGCAAACCTGCCAGAAATTACGCCGACAAGCAGGGGAAATTCTCGGTAATTTTTATCACTCCCGTCCTGCGATCCTCGGTGATACAGGAGTTAAACAGTCTCTAGCGATCGCTTTAGGAGAATTAGATCGGGATAATAAAAGTATTTTGCTGACTTTAGCAGCCGATGGGGAGGCGATTGTCCGTCTCCATGCTCTCAGCGCCCTGAAAAAGCTAGATCATGGGACTATATAGCTAATTTACCGCTGCACAGATGTGGTGAATTTGTCAGTGATCCGCATCCATTTCCCCAAGGATAGCGTTTAATTTCTCCTGCGCTTCTTAAGCAAATTGGGCATTAATGGAAAAATTGAGGCTCTCTTATTCTTTGTGTGATAAGTTTAACTTATATATTAGTGATCGATCTTTGTGTCCTTTGTGTCTCTGTGGTTCGTTCCACTCACTGCCCCAAGACTGTATCTTAGAATACATTTTAGCCACCAAACCTAAGAGAGCCATCTATCTGATTAGTTAAAGCTAAAACATATCTTTCTACTATTACTGATCACTTACTAATAAATGATTCTAGCTGATAGCTGATAACTAAAAAACTGATTACTGATCACTGATCACTGATTTAAGGTCTTTGCAGGAAGATTAATTCTTCAACGGGGAGGAAATCATAGTATTGACCTTGATTGGCTAAAACTGCGATTAAATGGAGACGAGCATCGGGTTCAATGTGTAATCCTTCCCAGGGGACAGCAATTTCCAAACATTGATTAAAAGAAGCTTTGGCACTACTAGGAACTCGTTGCCAAGTAAAATATTCTTGAGCGAATTCTAACCAAGTAAATTCCGTGATTAAATTTATTCCTAGATGATGATGATAACCGTAATCGAGGGGCGATCGAGGGGGAATATCTGTTAGGGGAATTGGACTTTGCAGACGATGCACTTCATCATAATACCAATATAAATGCACTTCAGGCGGGATATCTTTGCCTAATTCTGCCCCCGGTTTCCAATCGAAACGCAGATAAAAATTGAGGTGATCCCAACCGAAAAAGAGTCTTTGCACTAAGGAAGTTCGGTGCATTGTACCACTGGAGCCGCCAATTTCGATCCGTCCAGCTTTATCCCAATCCTGTTCGTCCCCAAAACCGTCGATAATGGGGTGAATGAAAGCCATCGGACGATTACTTTGTTTATCCCCGTGTTCTTCCACCGGTTCGAGCAAATAGGAGGGAATTGGCTCATTTAAAGCTTGATAAAGAGTGATCAGGTGTTCGCGGAAAAGTTGATCAAAAATTGCGTCATGATTGGAAGAATGGCCATAACCAAACCACCAAAACCAATCGGAACCTTCCGCTGCATACAATGCTTCCCACGCGTCGGGGTTATTATCTTCCGTCGCTTCCGGGTGATTAGCGAGGGTTTGACGGGCTAAAATTAGATATTCCCAAGCTTTATTTTTAGCGGGATCGCCGATCCAAGTGGTAAAATTGGCATCGATCCAAGAGCCGCTATGAAGTTGATGGCTGGGGATTTTTGCATTAGCGGGAAAGCGATCGAGATATTCCGAGACGGTGACTAATTCGATCGCTTGGTGGTCGCTTAAAAGTTGATAAAGGTTCTCTAGGAAGGGTAAACCGTCTTGATGATAGTTTTCCCAACAGTTTTCGCCATCTAGCGCAATGGTAACTAACCAGGGTTTTTCTAGGGTCGTGGTTTCTGCGTTGGTTTTCAGTTGTTCGGCGATCGCTTCTAGGTGTTTAACTAAGTCTGTAGCGGCCTCTTGCGCTTTCATGCCACTATAGCTAAATCCGATCAGATCCGAGAGACGATGATCGCGGAAAACCATCGATAAATTGCCGTTGCTAGTTTCCAGACGGTAGGGACGATAAAGCAATTCCGGTTCGCTAATATTGCCTTTTTCGTCGCGATGAAAGTAATGTCCCAGGGACCAACCTAACACCCCCTCATCGGAACATAACCACTGAAAACCCTGTTTAGCGATTGCGGGGAGAATCGCGGGACTAACGGATTGTTCCGAGGGCCAAAGTCCTCGAGGATGTTTATCAAAGCGATCAATATAGATTTGCCAAGCTTTCTGGAGATGGCGCGAAATATCTTCAGGATAGCGGAAATATTGCCGAGGAAGGGTCATATTCGGCACTGCTACCCGGCCGGCTTCCGAGTTGGCCAGCAGGGGTAAAATTGGATGGGTGTAGGGACTGGTAATGATTTCTAGTTGTCCGGTTTCCTGCATTAACCGGTGTTGCGGCAAGATACGACGCAGAATTTGACGCTGTTTGGAGATAATTCGCTGGCGATCGCTTAAATTGAAATTTTTTCCCTGTTCTAACCAGGCAGCGATTTCCGGGTCACTGTGAAAGATAGGATCGATCCAAGCGAGGTTATGCCAAGCCAAGAGATCGCTATAATCTTGGAGATGCCAATGGCTAATACACCAACTATGACCGTTTTCTTGACGCTGTGCGTATAATTGGGCGTAACGGGGATGCGGATCGATCAGGGTACGATGGTTAGCATCGAAAAAGTGTTCGAGGATAAAGTGTTTTTGTGCCAGGGTTAATTGCGCTTCCGGGGTGACGGTGAGAGCAAGATAGGGGTCTATAGCTAGTCCGTTGACGTAATCCTCTAATTGCAGGATTAAAGAGGGGACAAGGTTGACAGTTTGATGTAATTTGGGAAAACGTTCTAGAATCAGGATTAAATCGAGATAATCTTTCACCCCATGCAGTCGCACCCAGGGTAAGCGATATTGTCCCGAAGCATCGGTGCGAGTTTGAGATGATTTGTAGAGGGGTTGGTGTTGATGCCAAATAAAAGCGACGTAGAGAGGATAGGCCATGATAATACCGAGGAAAAGTGCATATAACAGGCTTTAAAGCCGTTATATTAGATAATAATGGACAATAAAGCCCATTATAGATTCTTAAAAGTTGATTTCGGTCACTACCATAATCCTATCAACTGGTTTTGAGGGGGTATCGTCTCTTTGTATTTGTTAAAGGATCGGCTCCTCTAGTGGTGATTATTTGCAGTTCAGCAGTAGAATCCCTAATACTTAACCCCACTACCCTAGGTCAAAAAGCAAAATTTCCGAGTCTTCTAGAGATTGAATAGCCAAAGAGGTTTCGTCTCTAATTGCCGCTCCATCCCCCACTTGTAAATACACGCCATTCAGGGTTATTTGCCCTCTAGCCACCTGTAACCAGCCATAACGACCGGTAGCCAAAGAGTGGGTGAGGGACTGGCCTAGGGGCAAAATTCCCGCGTAGAGATTAACGTCTTGATGGACTTTAACCGCGTTGCCAGCACCGGTGGGAGAGGCGATTAATTGTAGGGTATGGGGAGAAAATTCGATCGCTTTTTGTTCATAACTGGGTTCTAGGTTTTTTTGGTCGGGAATAATCCAAATTTGCAGAAGATGGAGGGGATTAGTGGCAGAATGATTAAATTCACTGTGTTTTATCCCTGTTCCCGCGCTCATACGTTGAATTTCACCCTGTCGAATCAGGGAACCTGTGCCGAGACTGTCTTGGTGTTCTAGTTCTCCCTCCAAAACATAGGTTAAAATCTCCATATCCTGGTGTCCGTGGGTGTGAAATCCTTTTCCCCCAATCACTTTATCTTCGTTAATAACTCTGAGACTCCTAAAATTAATCTGTTGGGGATCATAATATTGGGCAAAAGAAAAAGTATGATGGGTATCTAACCAACCATAGTTAGCGTGGCCTCTTTCCTCAGCTTTGCGTATAGTAATCATCAGTTTTCCTCTTTTTTATCTCTATATTCCCAGTCTATAAAATATTGCCAAAGTTGCATATTCTTTAACCGCTTTCGCAGAAACCCTGAAACCGATTATTCTGCAAATGCACCAATTAGGAATTGAGAAAAATACTGGACTTTAAGGTTTTAAATTTCCTCCTCGAATAAACCAAGTAATTGTGGCGCTGGTAAAAGCAGTGATAGCGACAATAGCTATTTGTTTCCAGTTTTTTAATTCCCCAACTTTCTCGATTAAATCGGGAATTTTTTGGGTTAATACTGCTTGGGATTGAATTGTTCCTTCAATTTTAGCCGTGATAATTTTGACTTCCGTGATTTCTTTGTGTAGGTTAATAAATTGCTTGTTATTTTCTTCTCTCAGGGTTTCTAGTTGTTGGCGATTATCTTCCTTTAGCGTATCCATTTGCTTGCGGGTTTCTTCTCGCAGGGAAGTCATTTGCTCGCGGGTTTCTTCTCGCAGGGAAGTCATTTGCTCGCGGGTTTCTTCTCGCAGGGAAGTCATTTGCTCGCGGGTTTCTTCTCGCAGAGAAATCATTTGCTCGCGGTTTTCCTGTCGCATTGCCGAGAGTAAGTCTTTCAATTCTTGAATATCATTGCTGGTAACAGTAGTCATAGAATTAACCCCAAGAGAATCTATTTAACCGGCACTCTTTGATTTTATTATATTTCACCTACGCTAAAAAGGTCAAATTCATCAAATTTAATTACTTCGGAGTCAGGATAACGGGTATCAAAACGATAACTGATCACGGTTCCTTTTTCTGTATCTAAAATGCTAAAAACCGTCAGATCATTACTGGCAATATAGGGTAAAGGTTGATTAACCCAATCCACTAGAGGAGCAATGTTCGGGATAATTGCTGGTAATCCATTGGGATTACCGATGGCCGCATAATTTCTATCGAGAGGTACAGGACGTTTTTTATCCCCTAAATGAGCGCCATAACTATTACCAACGTTAGAAGATTCGAGAAAATTCATACCCTTAGAACTAAGAAAACGATTCCATAAATGAGAATGACCATAAAAAACCAAATTAACCTTGGCTGATTCTAATAAGGGAATTAGATCACGAATAATATAATCATTTTCTTGGGGATAATCATAACGTACTGATCTAACTTTTCCCGTGGCATCCCGTTCAATTGTCGGCACAGGATCGGTGTAGGGTGGCACGATATTTCCTCCTAGGGTATGGGGAGGATGATGAAACATGACTACTTTATATTTAGCCTTTTGAAATGCTGGACTATTTAACTCTTTTTCTAACCATTGATATTGAGGACTACCCTGAGCAATTGGCTCAAAAATATGCTGACCATAACCCCAGCGTTCGGGTCTATCTAAATCTCTTTGATTTTCGTAATATCTTCCCCTTGTACTGGGTTCTAAATTGGGATTTCTCCAGATATTAGTAACATATAAAACCACTAAACGAATATCGCCAAAGGTGAGAGAATAATATTTATTTTGAGGCAAAGAAAAAATTTCTTCGTAGGTTTCTGTGTTAAAAGCATTATTTTTCAACCATTTTTCATTAATTGCTGCTGTATCCTCTGCTAGTTGTTTAGCAATAAATTGAGGAATAGCATCTTCAAACTGTTCATTTAAACCTGTGGAATTAGAAAATCTGCCCATAACTTCATGATTACCAATAGCAGGAAATAAGGGGGCATTTTGAATAATTTTCCCCCCTTTATAAATAGTCTGAATACCATTCTTGGTAAGAGTATAATTAGCACGACCTTGTAAACAGGGAAAGAATGCCCCACCACGACTATCATCAAACCATTCGGAAGCTCGATCGGGTATATTAACTAAATCTCCTGCTAAAAAAACTGCATCCACCTGTCCAATAGTTTCAATAACTTTTTGTAAATTAGCGGCAGTCATAGGCATTAATTGATGATCGGAAGTGAGCAGAATTTTGAGATTAGTTCCTTTTTTGGGTCTTGGGGTAAGAGTATAAATATCACTTCTAATCGCCCTATTTTCCTGAAAACTGGTGACTTGATAGGGAATCCTTTCCCGCGGATTTAAATCAGTAATTTCGGCCTGATGTCGCCAGATTTCTCGCTCGCTTAAAGATTGATAAGCTTCAAGGGTTCTCGATTTGGCATCTTCTCTAACTCTAGTTAATTTGCTAGTACGAGCGAGGACCATTTTCTCTAGTTTTTCCCCGTAGCGCACCTGATGACCAGTGCCAAAAAATTCCGTAAACCAAATCACTTGTATTGATGTTTCGGTGGGTAATTGTAAAAAAGGTTCGGTTAAAAGTTGATCCTTGTTCATTGTCGCTAAAAGATAACTGCTGTACTGCATTTAAACAGTCTTAAGGAATAATTGAGATAGTCCACAGCTTAACCGGCAATAACTAGCAGATTCCCTATTTTATCGGCTAATCTAAAACCTTAGACTCTAACTGCTGCCGTTGCCAGAGATTTTGATAGACTCCGGGGACTGCGATTAACTCCTCGTGGGTTCCCATCTGGACAATTTCTCCGCGATCCATGACAAAAATGCGATCAGCAGTGGCAGCGGCCAATAATTGATGGGAGATAAAAATCACGGTTTTTTGGCTTTCTTGGGCGAGATTTTCCAAAATAGCCGTGGCCGTTTGATTATCGACGCTAGATAGGGCATCATCAAGGATTAAAATCGGTGCTTGGATGGCTAAAGCGCGCGCTAAAGAGACCCGTTGACGTTGACCCCCAGAAAGAGTAATCCCACGTTCTCCCACTAAAGTTCCGTATTTTTGCGGGAAATTCTCGATTTCCTCCTCAATTCTCGCTTGTTTGGCCGCCGATTTCACTGCTGGAAAATTCAGCAGCGGATCGCCGTAACGGATATTATCTTCGATGGTGGTACTAAATAAAAAACTTTCTTGGGGAACATAAGCGATCGCTTTTCGCAGATCTTCAAGAGCAATTTGAGTCACATCTTGATTATCAATAAATAACTGTCCCTCGGCAATATTCAATAGACGGGGAATAGCGTTAGCAAGGGTAGATTTTCCCGACCTGATCGCACCGACAACCGCTACTGTTTCCCCCGGATTAATGGTAAAAGAAAGAGATTTTAAGGCCGGTTCCCTAGCATCAGGATAGGAAAAAGTCAAGGCTTTGGCGGTAATTTTTCCTTGAATATTTTTTAAGTGAATACAATCGGCATTGTCTTTAATTTTAGCCTCGGCTAACAGGATAGTTTCTAGGCGATCAATACTCACTTCTCCCTGTTGGTAGGCAGTAATAGTAAAACCTAATAAAGCAGTAGGAAAAACTAATCTTTCCGCCAAAATTAACAGAGCAATAAAGTCCCCAATGGTGATATTACCCGCTATAATTTGTCTAGTACCCAGGGCAAGCAAGGCCAATAAACTTACATAGGCTAAAGCTTCAATCAGGGGAAAAAGAAAATTACGAGTCTGGACTAAATCTAAATTAGCCTGTAGTAATTCACGATTTCTTTGCTTAAATGCTAGGCGCTCGTTACCTTCTTGGGCATAGATTTTAATCAGAGTAATACCACTCATATCCTCTTGAATTAAATCGCTCAGATGTGAGAGTTTTTCTTGTACTTTTTTCTGTTGCCGCTGCAGACGACCACTAAATAACTGCACAGCAATTAACATCAAAGGATAGACAGAAATAGCGGCGATTGAAAGGGGAATATGAATCGCTAACATTACGGGCAAAGTTAAACCATAGGCAAAAAAAGTATTAGCCAAACTGAGCAAAGCAAAACCCACCAGACGACGGATATTATCCACATCGCTAGTGGCACGGTTGATTAAATCTCCTGAAGTTTGCCGCGAAAAATAGGCAGGTTCAAGGGTTAATAAATGCTGAAAGATTTTTTGTTTAAGATCGAACTCTACCTGACGACCGATCCCGAATAATAGCACTCTGGAAATCATGCGGATAAACCACATAATCGAGGCTAAAGCGATAATAAAAATCACATAGTAAATGATTTTTTGGAAGTCAAAGGATTTACTTAAATCATCGATGCTATCCCGGATTAAAAGCGGTATATAAACACCCAAAAGATTAACAACAAGCAAAGCAACTACCCCCCAAGTTACTATTTGCCAATGGGGACGTAGATAATTTGCTAGTTTTTTAATGCGAGAATAAGCCATATTCAGTTATCAGTTATCAGTTATCAGTTATCAGTTATCAGTTATCAGTTATCAGTTATCAGTTATCAGTTATCAGTTATCAGTTATCAGTTATCAGTTATCAGTTATCAGTTATCAGTTATCAGTT
>Ga0315907_10000639_pt1 | contig 49937 bp, 46 predicted proteins | sample LakEriMetagenome_3_FD_203525 | JGI IMG/M metagenome (GOLD analysis project Ga0315907, IMG submission 203525) | Freshwater fungal communities from buoy surface, Lake Erie, Ohio, United States - Buoy 12 MA123 | ecosystem: Environmental > Aquatic > Freshwater > Lake > Lake biofilm | place: USA... | reverse complement strand
GGGTGCCACACCCCTGTCCGAAGTTGTTTGTTTTCGTTTTGAATCCTCATCCATGAAATTGTGGACCCCTCAGCCAGGCCCCCCTTTGGGCCAAGTTTTGATGCCGCTGTCGCCGCTGCTGGCGGCGGTGGCTTTGGTCGTGATCGGGGTCGGCTTGCTGTTCTCGGTGATGGGCATCCGAGCGAACCTGTCCAACTTCTCCAGCGTGACACTGGGCTTGGTGATGTCGGCGTATTACGTTGGCTTCTTGGTAGGCTCTTATTCTTCCCCTTGGCTGATTCGCCGCATCGGCCACATCCGAGCCTTTGCCGCCTTGGCCTCCGTGGCCTCGACGATGCCCATCCTGCACGCGATTTGGGTCAACCCTTGGTTTTGGGGTGGTCTGCGGTTGCTGACCGGCTTGTGTGTCATCGGCATGTACGTGGTCATTGAGAGTTGGCTGAACTCGGCCACGCCCAGCAAGCACCGCGGCAAGGTGTTTGGCACCTACATGATCGTGTGCTCGGTGGCCGGGGCGGTGGGGCAGTGGCTGATTTTGGTCGGCGACAAAATGAGCTTCATTCCCTTCGCCTTGGTGGCCATTGTGTTTTCGGTTGCCCTGCTGCCCATCACCCTGAGCCCTCAAGACGAACCCGATGTCGAAGCCGCGCCGCGCTTCAGTTTGCGCCGCCTGTTTCAAGTCTCTCCTTTGGGCGTCGTGGGCGTGACCGGGGCCGGCGTGCTCAACGGCGCCTTTTTCGGCATGGGCGCGGCCTTTGCACAAGGGGCGGGCTTGAGCGACACCAACGTGGCCAGCTTCATGGGGGCGACCCTGCTTGGTGGGGCGCTGTTTCAGTGGCCCGTGGGCCATTACTCGGACAAGCACGATCGCCGTTTGGTGCTGTTTTGGGTGTGCCTGGTGGGCGCAGGCGTGGCCACAGCGGCTTACCTCGCCAGCACCATGGTGCGCGAATCGATGATCGAAGAGTCGCTGATTTTCTTGGGCGTCTTGCTCGGGGGCATGATCTTCACGGTCTACGGCCTGTCGGTGGCCTACGTCAATGACCTGATTCCGCCAGAGGAAGTGGTGGAGACCTCCACCGGCTTGCTGTTGATGTACGGTGTCGGCGCGGTGTTGGGGCCCTTCCTGGCCGGGCTGGTCATGAGTTCAACCGACAACGCTGGCTTCATGATCTTTCTGGCCACCGTCATGGGCTTGTTGGCCTTGTATGTGCTCAAACGCCTGCCAGCGGGCAGCCCCGTGCCCGAATCGGCCAAGGCCGACTATGCACTGACCGGACAAGGCTCTCCATCGGTCATCAAACTCGATCCGCGCGGCCAAGTGGCCAACACAGAAGACAAGCCCTGAGGCATTTTTTTAACGACTCCACTGCAGAAAGCAACACCATGAAATTGACCGGTTTTGTCCACGGCTCGGCCCGCGAAGGTTCAGCCGAGACTTGGGACAACATCAACCCCGCGACGGGGCAGTCGCTGGGGCCTTGTCGCGCCTTCGACGCCCAAGATGTGGATGCAGCGGTGGCGTCTGCTCAGCAAGGCTTTGAGATTTGGTCGCAGACCACCGCCGCCGAGCGCGGCAAGGTTTTGCGCCGAGCAGCCGATTTGCTGATCGCGCGCAACGACGAGTTGGCCCGCTTGGAGGTGCAAGACACCGGCAAGCCCATGCAAGAAGCCTTGGTCGTGGACGTGGCCAGCGGCGCCGATTGCCTGAATTTTTTTGCCGGTGCCGCGGCCGCTTTCAATGGCCAACACATCCCGCTGAAAAACGCGTTCGCCTACACCCGGCGCGAGCCGCTGGGTGTGTGTGCGGGCATCGGTGCTTGGAACTACCCCATTCAGATCGCATGCTGGAAATCCGCCCCCGCGCTGGCCGCCGGCAACGCGATGGTCTTCAAACCGTCCGAATTGACGCCGATGACAGCGTTGAAATTGGCCGAAATCTACGCCCAGGCGGGCCTGCCGCCCGGTGTATTCAACGTCGTGCAAGGGGCCGGGGCCACGGGGGCTGCTCTGGCCTCGCACCCGGGCGTGGCCAAGGTGTCGATCACCGGCTCGGTGCCCACGGGCAAGCGGGTGATGCACACCGCGGCCGACACACTCAAACGCGTGACCATGGAGCTCGGCGGCAAATCGGCCTTGATCGTGTTCGAAGACGCCGACTTGGAGCAAGCCGTGGCGGCGGCCATGATGGGCAACTTCTATACCCAAGGCGAGGTGTGCACCAACTGCACGCGGGTCTTGGTTCACCGCTCGATCGCGGAGCGCTTTTTGGCCCGCCTCAAAGCGCGCACCGAACAGCTGCGCGTGGGCGACCCGATGGACCCACAAACCGAAGTGGGCGCGCTCATCAGCGCGGCGCACCGCGACAAGGTCATGGGCTTGATTCAGGCCGGTGTGGCCGCGGGCGCTCAACTGGTGTGTGGCGGACAGGTCGCCCAAGTGCCCGGCCTTGAGGGCGGTTATTTTGTTCAACCCACCATTTTTTCAGCCCCCAGCGACGACCTGTGCATCGTGCAGGAAGAGATCTTCGGCCCGGTGCTCACGCTGCTGACCTTCGAGCACGAAGACGAAGCGGTGCAACGCGCCAACGCAACCCGCTTTGGATTGGCCGCAGGGGTGTTCACGCGCGACCTCACGCGCGGCCATCGGGTGGCCGCTCGGCTGCAGGCCGGCATTTGCTGGATCAACAACTACAACATCACACCCGTGGAGATGCCCTTTGGGGGCGCCAAGGAGTCGGGCATCGGCCACGAAAACAGCTTGGTGGCGATGGAACACTACACCCAACTCAAGACGGTGTATGTTGAGATGGGCGAGGTCGCTTGCGGCTACCGCTGAGGCATTTAAAAGAGCACAAGACACATGAGCAATCCAACATACGACTACATCATCGTGGGCGCCGGCTCGGCCGGCAGCGTGCTGGCCAACCGCTTGAGCGAGGACGCCAACGTGCGTGTGCTCGTGCTGGAAGCGGGCTCAATGGACCACAACCTGTTCATCCACATGCCCTCGGGCTTTGCCTACCCCATGGCCAACCCGCGCTACGCTTGGTTGTACGAGTCCGAGCCCGAGCCCTTCATGGACAACCGGCGCATCCACTGTCCGCGTGGCAAGGTGATTGGCGGCTCTTCTTCGATCAACGGCATGGTCTACATCCGCGGTCACGCGCTGGATTACGAGGGCTGGGCGCGCCGCCACGACTTGCCCGACTGGAGCTACGCGCATTGCCTGCCCTACTTTCGCAAAGCCGAAACGCGGGCCAAAGGAGGCGACGACTACCGCGGCGACAGCGGCCCGCTGCACGTGAGCACCGGGGCTTGCAAGAACCCGCTCTACGAAGCCTTCATCCAGGCCGGTGAGCAAGCCGGCTACACCCGCACCGAGGACATGAACGGTTACCGCCAAGAAGGCTTTGGCCCGATGGACATGACGGTTCACAAGGGCCGGCGCTGGAGCACCGCGATGGCCTACCTGCGCCCCGCCATGCAACGCCCGAATGTGTTTTTGCGCACCAGCGCCCTGACCACCCGCGTGCTGTTTGAAGGCACGGACTCGCCGCGTGCGGTCGGTGTTGAGGTGGTGCACCACGGGGTTCGCATGCAGATGCGCGCCACGCGTGAGGTGATGTTGTGTGGCGGCGCCATCAACTCGCCCCAGTTGCTGCAACTCTCCGGCGTGGGCGACCCCGCGTTGCTCGATCCGCTGGACATTCCGGTCGTGGCCGCACGCAAAGGCGTGGGCGAGAACCTCCAAGACCACCTCGAAACCTATGTGCAATACACCTGCAAAGAACCCATCACGCTGTACTCGGCGGTCAACCCCTGGGTCAAGGCCAAAATTGGCTTGGAGTGGTTGCTGTTTCAAACCGGCTTGGGGGCCACCAACCATTTTGAATCGGGTGGTTTCATCCGCAGCGAGCCGGGCGTTCAACAGCCCGACCTGCAATACCATTTCTTGCCCATGGCGGTGCGCTACGACGGCAACTCGCCCTCAACGGGCCACGGCTTTCAAGCCCACGTCGGTCCCATGCGACCCACCAGCCGCGGCCACGTGCGCATCCGCAGCAACAAAGCCACCGAGGCGCCGCGCATCGTCTTCAACTACCTCAGCACCGAACAAGACCGCAAGGAGTTTCGGGCCGCCATCCGACTCACGCGCGAGGTGTTTGCGCAACCGGCGTTTGACCGCTTCCGCGGCGAAGAACTCTCGCCCGGCCCAGCCGTGCAAACCGACGCCGAGATAGACGCCCACATCCGCGCACAGGCCGAAACAGCTTACCACCCGTCCTGCAGCTGCCGCATGGGCAAGGACGACATGGCGGTGGTCGACGGCCAAGGTCGCGTGCACGGCGTGCAGAACCTGCGCGTGGTGGACGCCTCCATCATGCCCTCGGTGGTCAGTGGCAACCTGAACGTGCCCACCATCATGATGGCCGAAAAAATCGCCGACGCCATTCGCGGGCGCGAGCCTTTGGCGCCCTCCACCGCGCCTTACTTTGTCCACCCCGAATTCGAAACGCGCCAACGTTGATTCACCCCACTTGGGGAAGGCCCCAGCTTGTTCCGTGAGTTAGGCCACGCTATGATGAGGTGCTTCCCCAACACCGAAGGAGACTGAGCACCATGGAGCATTTGAGCATCGCAGCCGGCACCCCACCGCGCGTCCTGTGGCACCACGCCAATGAAGCCACCGAACTGCCTGCCTTGTGGCTGCGCGAACGCAGCAAAGACCCCCAGCAACGCGACGCTGTGACAGGACAACGCTTGGTCAACCCCCACGCGTTCGATACCGATCTCATCTTGACCCAAGCCGAATGGAGCAGCGACACCCAAGGCCAACGCTGCTTGCATTTGGGTTTCAGCGATGGTTTTGCCGGCCCCTACGATCCCGCCGACTTGCTGGCCAGCACCCGCTTCGATGAAGGCACACCCGCCACCCGATCCTGGCGCAGCGACGTGGCCCATCACCCCTACAGCTGGCCAGAGTTGATGCGCGACGACCGGGTGTTGCTGTCGGCCGTGACCGATTTCATTGAATTGGGTTTTGTGTTGGTCCACGACACCCCCATCCGAAAGGATGGCATTTTGGACGTCGCCCGGCGCTTTGGGCACGTACGAACCACCAACTTTGGCGCCTTTTTCGAGGTCTACTCACGACCCGACAGCAACGACTTGGCCTACCGCCCGGTCGCCATTGGCCCACACACCGACAACCCCTACCGCACACCCGTGCCAGGCATCCAGCTTTTGCAATGCCTGCAAAACGAAACATCGGGTGGGCTGTCCACCTTGGCCGACAGCTTGGCGGCGGCAGGCCAGCTGCGCCAAGAAGACCCCGCGGGTTTTGAGCTCTTGACGCGCGTACCGGTCCGCTTCGAATTTCAAGACGCCGACACGCACTTGGTTCAGGTCTGCCCCATGATCGAACTCGATGGCAGCGGTCAGATGGCGGGCGTGCATTACAGCCCCCGATTGGACGATCTGCCCATCATGTCCGACGCCGACACCCGGGCCTACCACCGCGCACGCCAGCGCCTCGGGCAGTTGTTTGACGACCCCACTTACGAACTGCGCTTCAAGCTCGAGCCGGGTCAGTTGATGATGTTCGACAACAACCGCGTTTTGCACGGCCGCACCAGCTTTGACCCCAGCGAGGGCTTTCGCCAGCTACAAGGCTGCTACATCGACCGCGATGGTCCGCGCAGCCTCTACCGCGTTCTGAGCAAACGCTTCAATTGACCGCCAAGCCCATCCTGCACCCCAGAAAAAAACCACCATGAGCCACACCCCCACCGCCCAGACCGCCGTGTCCTTCACCCAAATGAAAGACGGCACGCGCGAAGAGTACGCCCACCTTCGTGAACTCGAACACCAGTACATCCAATCGCTGCCCGATCGCTTGATGCAGGGCTTGCAGGCGCTTGGACAGTCGCTACAGGGTTACCAAGTGAGCCGACTGGAACACTCCCTTCAGACCGCGACCCGCGCCGAGGCCGATGGCTGCGACGTCGACACCATCGTGGCCGCACTGGTGCACGACATCGGCGACGATCTCAGCCCCGAAAACCACAGCCAAATGGCCGCGGCCATTTTGCGGCCCTACGTGCGCGCCGAAGTCACGTGGGTGGTCGAAATGCACGGCCTGTTCCAGATGCGTTACTACGCCCACCACTACGACATGGACCCCAATGGCTACCTCCAGCACAAAGACCACCCGTGGTTTGAGAGCTGCGTGCGTTTTTGCGAACGCTACGACCAAGCCGCGTTCGATCCCACATACCCGACCAAGCCTTTGAGTTACTTCGAGCCGATGCTGCGCGAGGTGTTTTCCCGCAAAGCCTTTGATCCCGCGGTGCTGCAAGAGCCCAGCACCACGCACTGAACCCCACACCGGCTCTGTGCATGACCGCCAAACGCCCCCACATCCTGTTCATCATGGCGGACCAAATGGCCGCCCCGATCCTGCCCATGTACAACGCCGAGTCGGTGGTGCACATGCCCCATTTGAGCCGCTTGGCTCAAGCCGGTGTGGTGTTTGAGTCGGCTTATTGCCCCAGCCCCTTGTGTGCCCCCTCGCGTTTCAGCTTGGTCAGTGGCCAGCTGCCTTCGCGCATCGAGGGTTACGACAACGCGGCCGACTTCGCCGCCGACGTGCCCACCTACGCCCACTACTTGCGCAACTTGGGTTACCGCACGGCGCTGTCGGGCAAGATGCATTTCTGCGGGCCCGATCAGCTGCACGGCTACGAAGAGCGCATGACCAGCGACATTTACCCTGCAGACTACGGCTGGGCGGTCAACTGGGACGAGCTCGAGGTACGCCCGAGCTGGTACCACAACATGTCCTCGGTCTTGCAAGCCGGTCCGAGCGTTCGCACCAACCAGCTCGACCACGACGAAGAAACCATCTTCCGGGCGCGCCAGTACCTGTACGACCACGTGCGCAACCACCCCGATGAGCCGTTTTGCTTGACGGTCTCGATGACGCACCCGCACGACCCCTACACCATCCCCGCCGAGTTTTACGACCTGTACCGGGACGAAGACATCCCCATGCCGCAGCACACCTTGGCGCAAGCCGAGCAAGACGCGCATTCGAAGCGCCTGCTCAAGGTGATCGACCTGTGGGACAAACCGCTGAGCGATGAGGCCATTCGCCGCGCGCGACGCGCCTACTTCGGTTCGTGCAGTTATGTGGACGCCAAGATCGGCGAGCTGCTCAAGACCTTGCGGGAATGCGAGCTGGCCGACGACACCATCATCGTGTTCTCGGGCGACCACGGCGACATGCTGGGCGATCGGGGCCTTTGGTACAAGATGCACTGGTTTGAAATGGCGGCCCGCGTGCCCTTGATCGTGCACGCCCCCGCCCGCTTCGCCAGCGGCCGTGTGAGCCAGCACGTCTCGACCCTGGACTTGTTGCCCACCTTCGTGGACATGGCCGGTGCCCAGATCGACACGCGCCTGCCCATGGACGGCCACTCACTCGTGCCGCAACTCCAAGGCCAAGCGGGCTTGGACGAGGTGTTTGGCGAGTACATGGCCGAGGGCAGCAAAACGCCCTTGGTGATGATCCGCCGCGGCCCCTGGAAATTCATCTACTCGCAAGACGACGTGTGCATGCTCTACCACCTGCCGCAAGACCCGCAGGAGCGCCACAACTTGGCCGAAGACCCCACCCACGCCGCCACCGTCCAAGGCTTCTTGAACGAGACGCTGCAACGCTGGAACCTACCCGAGTTGCACCAGTCGGTGCTCAACAGCCAGCGCCGCCGTCGGCTCGTGTACAGCGCACTCACCAAAGGGCGCCTGACCTCCTGGGACCACCAACCGTGGGTGGACGCGAGCCAGCAGTACATGCGCAACCACATCGACCTCGACGACCTCGAGCGCCGCGCGCGTTTTCCCAAGCCCTGAAACGATCGGGCCCCAGGGGCGGCTTAACGAGCCTTCCAGGCCGGGGGGCGTTTTTGCGAAAAGGCCAGTGGCCCCTCGAGCGCGTCCTCTGAACGCAGCATGGCCGGATAGGCCTTGAGACCTGGGCTGCGCAGGGTTTGGTAAGCGCTGGTGAGGTCTTGGGTTTCGGTCTCGCGCAAAACCTCCTTGATCGCCGCCAAGGCCAAGGGCGCACCTTGGGCGATGCGCAGAGCGCAGGCGTGGGCGGCCTCCAGCAAACCCTCAGCTGGCACCACTTGGTTGACCAAGCCCCAACGCGCCGCCTCTTCGGCCCCCATGCGCCGCCCGGTCATCAGCATCTCGCTGGCCACGGCGCGCGGCAAGCGGCGCGGCAGGCGCAGCACGCCGCCCGCATCCGGGATCATGCCCAACAAGACCTCAGGCAAAGCAAACTCGGCCTGTTCGCTGGCCACGATCAGGTCGGCCGCCAGCGCCAGCTCAAAGCCCCCGCCGATGGCCAATCCGTTGACCGCGGCGATCACCGGCTTGGACAAGCCAAAAAACTCCGTCAAGCCCGCGAAGCCGCCGGGGCCGTGATCGGCGTTGATGGCCTCGCCTTCGGTGGCGGCGTGCAGGTCCCAGCCCGCGCTGAAAAAACGCCCCGTGCCGGTGATGATGCCCACGCGCAGCGCCGGGTCCTTGTGCAAACGATCAAACGCTTCAAACAGCGCTTGGCTGGTGGCCACATCGATGGCGTTGGCCTTGGGCCGATCCAATCGGATGGTCAGCACGCCGTCGCGCACTTGGGTGTGGACACAGGGGTTCAAAACTGGGTGCTCCTGAAGTGTGCTGAAGGCTTAAGCGCCCAGCTCGCGCAGCATGGCGCGCGAGATGATGTGCCGCTGGATTTCGCTGGTGCCGTCCCAGATGCGTTCGACGCGGGCGTCGCGCCAAAAGCGCTCGATCGGCAAGGAGGACATCAAGCCCATGCCCCCAAAAATCTGCAAGGCCTGGTCGGTGATGCGACCCAAAGCCTCAGTAGCAAACAACTTGGCCATGGCCGCATCGCTGTCGGTCATGCGCTGCTGGTCGCACTTCCAAGCCGCCTGCAAAGTCAGCAATTCCGCGGCCTCCAGCTCGGTGGCCATGTCGGCGAGCTTGAAGCCCGTGCCCTGAAAACGACCGATGGCTTGGCCAAACTGCTGGCGCGTGGCCGCCCATTGGGCGGCCATCTCCAACACGCGCCGCCCGCGGCCCACGCTGGTCGCGGCCACGGTCAAGCGGGTGGCGCCGAGCCACTCGCCCATCAAGTCAAAGCCTTGGCCCTCTTCACCCAAACGGTGGGCGACCGGCACGCGGCAGTTGTCAAAGTACAACTCGCACTGGTGGTAGCCCCGGTGCGAGACACACGAGGGGCCGCGGCGCCGCGTCACACCGGGCTGGTCCATGTCGACCAAAAATCCGGTGATTTTTTTCTTGGGTCCGGCCTTGGTCTGCTCCACATCGGTGGCGGCGAACAAGACCACGTAGTCGGCCACGTCGGCGTGGCTGATGAAGTGTTTGCTGCCGTTGATCACATAGTCACCACCGTCGCGCACGGCACGCGTTTGCATGCCGCGCACGTCCGAACCCGCGTTGGGCTCGGTCATCGCCAAACAGTCGTGGCGCTCGCCACGGATGGTGGGCAAGAGGTACTCCTCCACCTGCGATCCGGTGCAGGCTCGCAAAATGTTGCTGGGCCGAGCCACCAACATTTGCAAGCCGTAAGACGCGCGGCCCAGCTCGCGCTCCATCAAGGTGACGCCGAAATTATCCAGCCCACCGCCACCCAGTGCTTCGGGCATGTTCGCCGCGTACAGGCCGATCTCCAAAGCCTTGGCTTGGATCTCGCGGGCCAGCTCAGGCGAGATCTCGTCGAGCCGATCCACGTCATCTTCGTGGGGGTAGAGCTCGTTTTCAACAAAGGCGCGCACGGTGTCGACCAGCAGGCTTTGTTCGTGGGTGAGTTCGAAATTCATGGTCGGGTCCTGTCAGGTTGCGCGGCGAATGCCGATGGCAGCACCGGCCTTGGCGGGTTTGGGCAAGCCCGCATGCGCGGCCAAGATGGCGCGCACCCGTCGGCTCACCTCGGGCAGCATGGGGCTGGAGCGGCCTTGGGCCATGTCGACGTGGGTGAGCAGCTGCTCACCCGTGGCCAAGAGCTCACCGCTGTGGCCGTGGGTCATGGCATGGAAGATGTGAAGGCGCCGATCGTCGGCGTCGAGCAGCTGCAGGCTCAGGTGCAAGGGGTCGCCCAGCGTGGCTTCGCGCACGTGGTGGATCATGGTTTGCACGGTGTAGAACGAATGCCCGCTCCCTTGGCGGTAGGCCTCGTCCACACCGATGAGGCGAAAGAAGGCGTCGGTGTGGTCGCCAAAGACGAGCAAAAAACACGACTCGCTCATGTGCCCGTTGTAGTCGACCCAATCGGCCAAAACCGTGGGTTGGTGCAAGCACAGGGGCGCGTCGATGGGGGCCAAGGGGTCCCAAGGTTGAGCGGGCGTGCCTTCGAGCGGGGTGCGCAGGCCGTGGGGGGTGTTGGGTGTGTTCATGGTGTTGCGGTAGGCAAAGCGATCGAGCGCCCGACCTGCGGTGGACGGGGCCAATGGCCGTGGGCTTGCACCATCGGCTGCAAAAGCGCTGCCACGCTGGGTGCGAAGGCGGCGGAGCGTGGCCCCGTGGTGTCGATGTTGCACAGCATCAGCTCGGTCGTGGCCAGGACGGCGGCGTTGTCCGACCGGAGCAGGGTGTGGAACAGCTGCACGCGCTTGTGATCCGCGCCCAAGACCTGGGTGTGCACTTCAACGGCGGTGTCAACGGCAACCTCGAGCAAAAAGTTCTGGTGCGACTCCAGCGTGTAGATCGTATGTCCCGTTTCAGCGCGGCCTGGCTCGTCCAAGCCGATCTGGTCCATCCATGCGTCGGTGGCGAAGCTGAAGATCAAACCGTAATAAGCGTCGCGTAAATGGCCGTTGTAGTCCACCCAATCGGGCGACACGGTGCCACGCCAAGTCACCAGCGGGTCGTGCACGCCCTCACTCATCGAGCGCGATGCCGTGTTGGATTTTGGTGGCCCGCACCGCTGCTTGCACCGCCATCAGGCAGTCGTCTCGGTAACGCTCCAGGTCGGCGATGCTGTGCGTACCCAACTGTTTCGAGGTGCCATCCACCACGGCGTCGATCAGCCCGTCGGTGAGTTCGGGCGCGACCAGGTGCGTCCAAGGCAGCTTCAAGGCTGGGCCGAACTGACCCATGAAATGCCGCATGCCGGCGTCGCCACCGGCCAGCGTGTAGGTGAGGAAGCTGCCCATGAACGACCAGCGCAGGCCCGCGCCGTAGCGGATGGCGTCGTCGATCTCTCCGGTGGTGGCCACGCCGTCGTTGACCAAATGCAAAGACTCCCGCCACAAAGCTTCGAGCAGGCGATCGGCGATGAAGCCGGGGACTTCTTGGCGCACGTGCAGCGGCTTCATGCCCAAGCGGCGGTACACCGCCATGGCGGCTTCTTTGGCCAAGGGCGAGGTGCGCTCGCCGCCCACCACCTCAACCAGCGGCAACAAATACACCGGGTTGAAGGGGTGGCCCACCACGCAGCGCTCGGGGTGCTGTGCTTGGGCGTAAAAGTCGGTGGGCAAGAGGCCCGAGGTGGAGGACGCGATGACCACGTCCGCAGGTGCTGCCGCGCTGATGCGCGCGTGCAGTGCCAACTTCATGGACAGCACCTCGGGGGCGCTTTCTTGGATGAAGTCGGCCCCGCTCACGCAGGCCTCGACGGTGTCGACAAAGCGCAGCCGATCGATTGAGGCGCCCGCGGCCAAACCATTTTTCACCAGCGCGGGCCAGCACTTGTGGATGCGCGCGCGCAATTGCGCCTCGGCGTCGGGTGCGGGGTCCCAGGCCACCACGTCCCAGCCGTGGGCGAGCGCTCGCGCGATCCAGCCACTGCCAATGACGCCGGTGCCCAGCGCGGCGAACGTTTTGATGTCGGTCTTGAAGGTCATGTTGAGGTCCGTGTGATCGCTGTGTGTGGCTCAGGCCCGTGGCTTGAGACCCATTTTGAGTCGGCCCTCGGCCGGCGTCATGGGCTGAGCGCCCATGCATTTCATGAGTTGGATCACGCGCTCCACGAGCGAGCCGTTGCTGGCCGGCACGCCTTTGTCCAGCCAGAGGTTGTCTTCTAGACCCACCCGCACATGGCCGCCGAGCAGCATGGCCTGGGCGGCCATCGGCATCTGCAAGCGGCCAATGCCAAACGCCGCCCAAGTCACGCCGGGCGGCAGGTTGTCGACCATCGCCTTCATGGTCGTGGTGTCGGCCGGCGCACCCCAAGGGATGCCCAAGCAGAGTTGGTACAAGGGGTCCTTGAGCAAGCCCTCGGCCACCATCTGTTTGCTGAACCACAGGTGCCCAGTATCAAAAATTTCCAGCTCGGCCTTCACGCCCAGCTCGGTGATGCGTTTGGCTCCTGCGCGCAGGGCCGCCGGCGTGGAAACATAAATCGTGTCGCCGTCGCCAAAGTTCAAGGTGCCGCAATCGAGCGTGCAAATGTCGGGCAGCAGTTCTTGCACGTGCACCAATCGGGTGAGCGGCCCGACCAAGTCGGTGCTGGCGCCGAATTGCATGGGCGACTCGCCCGGCCCAATTTCTAAGTCCCCGCCCATGCCCGCCGTCAGGTTCACGATCACGTCCACCCCGGACGACTTGATGTGTTCCATCAACTCACGGTACAGCGCGGGGTCGCGGCTGCCTTTGCCCGTTTGCGGGTCGCGCACGTGGCAGTGAACCACGGTGGCGCCCGCGCGCGCCGCCTCGATGGCGGCATCGGCAATTTGGCGCGGGGTGACAGGGATCGCCGGGTGACGGCCCACCGTATCGCCCGCCCCGGTGACCGCACAAGTGATGATGACTTTTTGCTGCATAGCGAAACCTTTTTTTGTGAAAAACGCATTCAGAACGATGTGGTGTTCGTCGCCATGGTTGAACAGCGCCCGCGCCTTGGCAAGCGCGCTGGCGATTCCATGAAACAAAACGTCGCTTCAGGAACATTTGCAAAAGCAAAGCAGGGTTTTTCAGGGGTGCCGCTTCGGGGCAGACCGGCGCATCATTTTTGGCTCTACACTGGCATACTTTTTTGTTGGTTTCTTCGTCATTTCACCAGGAGTTTTCATGCAGACCACCCCTCGCTTCTCTTTTCACCTGACCGCACTGTCCTTGGGTTTTTCGGCGGTCTTGCTGTCATCGCCCGCTTTGGCGGCTGAACCCCAGAGTTGCCAGACGGTGCGTTTTGCCGATGTGGGCTGGACCGACATCACCGCCACCACGGCCGTGGTGTCCGAAATCCTCAAGGGCTTGGGCTACAAACCGACCACACAGGTTTTGTCGGTGCCCGTCACCTACAGCAGCATGAAGAGCAAGCGCATCGACGTGTTCTTGGGCAACTGGATGCCTTCGATGGAAGGCGACATCAAACCTTACGCTGCCGACGGCTCGGTTGAAACCGTCACCGCCAACTTGGAAGGTGCCAAGTACACTTTGGCCGTGCCCAACTACGTGGCTGAGGCTGGCGTCAAGAGCTTCGCGGACATCGCCAAAAATGCCGACAAGTTCAAGAAAAGCATTTACGGTATCGAGCCCGGCAACGATGGCAACCGCCTGATTTTGGACATGATCAAGAAAAACGCCTTTGATCTCAAAGGCTTCAAACTGGTCGAATCGAGCGAAGCGGGCATGGTGTCGCAGGTGGTGCGCGCAGGCGCGAAAAAGGAATGGATCGTCTTTTTGGGCTGGGCGCCACACCCCATGAACAGCAAGATCAAAATGACCTACCTCAGCGGCGGTGACGACTTCTTTGGCCCCAATTACGGCGGTGCCACGGTCTTCACCAATGTCCGCAAGGGTTACACGACAGAGTGCGCCAACGTGGGCACGCTGCTCAAGAACACCAAGTTCAACTTGGACATGGAAAACGCCATCATGTCGGCCATCTTGGACAAAAAGCAAAAGCCCGAAGCTGCTGCCAAAGCCTGGATCAAGGCCAACCCATCGGTCTGGGGTGCCTGGCTCAACGGCGTCAAAACCTTTGACGGCAAGATGCCCGATGTGGCCAAATTCACGAAGTAATTTTTATGCTGGATTTGGCTTGGGTAGCGGACAACAAGCTACCACTCGGTGAGCACATCGCCATTTTTGTGGAATCGCTCACCGCCAACGCGGCTGGTTTCTTCGATCTGATATCTGTGGGTTTGGGGGCCTCCATCACCAGCCTGACCAACGGGCTGTTGTGGGTGCCGCCCTTGGTTTTGATCGCGCTGATCGCTGGGCTGGCTTACTTCCTTCAGCGCTCGGTCAAGCTGGTGGCTTTTGTGGTCTTGGCCCTGTTGCTGGTGGTGAACCTGGGTTACTGGCAGGCCAGCATGGAGACGCTGTCTCTGGTGATCTGCGCCACCTTGGTTTGCCTGTTGGTGGGCATCCCCATCGGCATAGCCGCGGCGCACCGCCCTTGGCTGGAGGCAGCGCTGCGTCCCTTGCTGGACCTGATGCAAACCATCCCCACCTTCGTTTACCTGATCCCCACGCTGATCTTGTTTGGCTTGGGCGTGGTGCCCGGCTTGATATCGACCGTGATTTTTGCGCTGCCCGCGCCCATCCGCCTCACCACGCTGGGTATTGCCTCCGTACCCAAAACCTTGATTGAGGCGGGTGAGTCGTTTGGCGCCACCCGCACGCAGCTGCTGTGGAAAGTGGAGTTGCCTTATGCGCTGCCCACCATCATGGCGGGTGTCACCCAGTGCATCATGCTGAGCCTGTCGATGGTGGTGATCGCCGCCTTGGTGGGTGCCGACGGTTTGGGCAAACCCGTGGTGCGTGCCCTCAACACCGTGAACATCGCCGACGGTTTTGAGGCCGGCTTGGCCATCGTGATCGTCGCCATCGTCTTGGATCGGCTTTGCAAACAACGCCCCGCTCCTGGGCAAACGCCGCCGAAATGAACCCCTCTTCCATCTGTGAATTCAAGCACGTTGACATTGTCTTTGGCCGTCAACAAGCACAAGCCCTGGCCATGCTCGATGCGGGTAAAACCCGCCAAGACATTTTGGACGCGACCGGTGCCATCTTGGGTGCTGCCGATTGCAGCCTGACGATCGCCGAAGGCGAGATTTCCGTGCTCATGGGCTTGTCCGGCTCGGGCAAGTCCACCCTGCTTCGCTGTTTGAACGGCTTGAACAAAGCCACCCGTGGCCAAGTCCTGATTCGGGACGACCAAGGCTCGGGTGGACAAGTCGACCTGAGCACCTGCAACGAACAGACCCTGCGACGGCTGCGCACCTCGCGCGTGGCCATGGTGTTTCAGCAGTTCGCCTTGTTGCCTTGGCGAACCGTGGCGGAAAACGTCGGGCTCGGCTTGGAGTTGCGCGGCACGGGCAAGGCCGAGCGCGAACGCGTGGTGGCCGAGAAGCTGGAGCTGGTGGGCTTGGGCAAATGGGCCAACAAATACGCGCACGAGCTCTCCGGCGGCATGCAGCAACGCGTGGGCTTGGCGCGTGCGTTCGCCACCGACGCCGACATTTTGTTGATGGACGAGCCCTTTTCCGCCTTGGACCCCCTGATCCGAGAACACCTGCAGCAAGAGCTGCTGCAGCTGCAAAAAACCCTCAAGAAAACCATCGTGTTTGTGAGCCACGACTTGGATGAAGCCATCAAGTTGGGCAACCACATCACCATCATGGACAGCGGGCGCATCGTGCAGTATGGCGAACCCGAGCAAATCGTGCTCAAACCCAACAACGCCTATGTGCGTGAATTTGTGGCGCACATGAACCCGATCAAGGTGTTGCGCGGGGCCTCGCTGATGACGCCGGCGGCGCAGCTGGCGCGCCAAGGGGAAAACCTGCAACTGGATTGGACTGGGCACCACCTGCTGACACTGGACGCCGACAGCCGACCGCTGCAGGCCCAGATCGAACACACCCCCGCCCACTTGATGCGGTATTCGGACGACCTCAACCTCACCGAGGTGGGCCAGTCGGGCCGCACCATGGTCGTGGCCCACCCCCAGTTGGTGATGGAGCGGATCATCGCCATCCGTCACGCCACGGGCCGCCCAGTGATCCTGTGCGATGGGCAGCGCTTCGTGGGCGTTGTGGGCGACGATGAAATTTACCGCGGTATGTTGCGTACCAGTGCCGATGCGGCCCACTGACGAGCCTACAAACAACGACCGCCTGCCCAGCCGGATGCAGGCGGTTCACCTCACGGGCTACGGTGGCCTGGATCGTTTGCGCTGGACAGAAGAGGTCCCGTTGCCGGTGCCGCAAGCCGGTGAGGTGCTGATCCGCGTGGGCGCCTGCGGCGTCAACAACACCGACCTCTGGACACGAGAAGGCGCCTACGGCCACGGATACGAGGCCGCTTGGATGGGCCAAGCCTTTCACTTCCCTCGCATCCAAGGCTTGGATGCGGTGGGGCACATCGTCGCCGTGGCTGAGGCTGGCGACCCCGCCCGAATCGGCCAACGCGTGGTGGTCAACCCTTGCCTGTACGCGGGCGACCACGACGGCCTTCAGGGCTTGCAGGTGGTGGGCAGTGAGCGCGATGGCGGATTTGCCCAGTACCTCTGTGTGCCCAGCGCCAACGCCCTGCCCATCCGCAGCGCCTACAGCGACGCCGAGTTGGCCACCTTCATGACGCCGTACATGACCGCCGAGCACATGCTGCGCCGCGCGGGCCTGCGCGCCGGGGAACGCATCTTCATCACCGGGGCTTCAGGTGGTGTGGGCTCGGCCTTGGTGCAGTTGGCCCTGTTGCGCGGCGCCGAGGTGGTGGCGCTGAGCAGCCGCGCCAAAGTGGGTGCGATCCAGGCGCTGGGCGTGGCCACCGTGTTGGCTCGAGAAGACGGTCACCCCAAAGCCAGGCTGCAAAACCTGGGGGTGCCAACAGCCTTCGATGTGGTGGCCGACATCGTGGGCGGCGAGCAGGTCGCCTCGTGCCTGGACCTCTTGCGGGTCGGTGGGCGCTACGTCACCGCGGGCGCGGTGGCCGGTGCGGTGGTGAGCGTCGATTGGCGCCAGCTCTACCTCAAACAGCTCAGCCTCTTGGGCGTGACCATGGGCACCGCGGCCGACGCGCAAACCATCGTGCAACACATCGAAGCGGGCCGCCTGCGGCCATTGCTGGCGGGCACCTTTGATCTCCAAGACATGGCCCAAGCCCAAGAGGTGTTTGCACAGCGCAGGCACGTCGGCAGTTGGGTCGTCTTGCCCCCATCGGCCTAATCCCATGAGCCCCTCAACCCCATCATCAATTGGACTTTGGCCCTGGCCGGTGGCCGCCGACGTCCATGGCTTTGCTCGCCTGGCGGGCGTCGAGGCCGTGGTCAGGGGCTCGGTGTTGGCGGCGTTCCCCTTGTTGATGTACCGCGCTTGGGGCGACGCCGCCTTGGTGTCGCAGTGGTATTTGTCGGTGGGCGTGCTCTCCCTCCTCACAGCCTTGCTGGTGCCTTTGTTGGGTCGGGTGCTGCGCCGGCGTCGGGTCTACTTGCTGTCGGTGACGCTGTACCTGATCGCGGCCTGTTTGGGCTTTTTGGGTGGGGCTTGGACCACCGCGGCCTTGTTGCTGCACTCCATCGCGGCGGCTTCAAGCTTCGTGTGTTTCAACGCTTATGTGCTGGACCATGTGGACAAAGCCGACTACGGACGCTTGGAGTCGCAGCGCATGTTTTATGGCGGTTGGGGATGGACCTTGGGTCCTTTGTTGGGCGTGTGGTCTTTGCAACTCTGGCATGGGGCGCCTTTTGTGTTGTTGGGTTTGGGTGCCTTGACCATGCTCTACCTGATCCGTGCGATGCCGCTGTCCGATGCGCGCGTTCACGTGTCGATCAAGCAGCGACCCCTATCGCGCCAACCTTGGGTGATCTTGCGCCGCTTTTTCTCTCAACCCCGTTTGGTGGCGGGTTGGAGTTTCGCGCTCTTGCGCTCGTGCGGTTGGTGGGTTTACTTCGTCTATGTGGGCATTTTTGCGGTGCAAAACGGACTGGGTGAGCAGGTCGGCGGCTGGGCCACCTCAGCGGCCAATGCGGGCCTGTTTTTGTCACCGTTGGTGTTGCGCTGGACGCAGCGCCACGCCTTGCGTCGATCGCTGCGTTGGGCCTTTTTGTTGGGTGCCGGCTGCTTCTTGCTCTCGGCAGCCCTGTCCTCTTGGCCTTGGCTGACCGTCCTGTGCCTCTTGATCGGCGCCCTGTGTTTGGTCTCCTTGGATGTTTGCGCGGGCCTGCCGTTCATGATGGCGGTCAAGCCCTCCGAGCGCACCGAAATGTCGGCGGTCTACTCCAGCTTTCGCGATTTTTCGGGCATCGTGTCGCCCGCCTTGGCTTGGCTGGTGCTTCAGTTCACCAACGTGGCGGGGGTGTTTGCCATGGGAGGCGTGTGCCTGCTGGCGGGTTGGCTGATCGCCGCACGCCTGCACCCCCAATTGGGCAGGCCCACCGAGCTTCGTGACCGGGAGCGGCGCGAGCGAGCATCGGGTCAAGGGACATGAGCCCACGCAACAGCTTTTGGTTGGGCGTGTTACTGCTCTTGTTGGCGGCTCTGTCGTGGAGCACCGCGGGCTTGTTTCCGCGTCTGGTGAGCACGGACATGGCCACGACCTTGTTCTGGCGCTCGTTCTTGGGCGGGCTCACCGTGCTGGTGTTGTCCCTGCTGCTGGACCGACGCCCCCTTCGTGGCGCCTTCTGGCGCTTGACAGGCGTTGAATGGGGATTTTCGCTCTTGACCGCCGTGGCGATGATCAGCTTTGTATCGGCCTTCTACTTTGCGTCGGTCGCCGACGTCACCTTCATCTACGGCGCATTCCCCATCATCACCGTGGTGCTGTCGGCTTGGCTGCTCAAGACCGGCATTGCGCGGGTCGACGTGGTGTGTGCCATCGGTGTGGCGCTGGGCGTGGTGCTGATTTTTCAAGGCCAAACATCCCTGCACAACGCCCTGGGTTCCTTGCTGAGTTTTATGGCCGTGGTGATGTTTGCCTTGGAGACGGTGGGCGCCAAGCGCTTCCCCCAGGTCGACATGGTCAAGATCACTTACAGCGGCGCCTTCATGGCCGCGCTCATGGTGCTGCCCTTCGCCCACTTCTTGGGCACCAGCGGTCAAGACTTGGCTTGGCTTTGGCTGTATGGCTTCTTGAACATCGGCGTGGGCTTTGGCTGCTTTTTGCTCGGTGTGCGCCGCGTCCCCACCGTGTTGGCTTCGCTCATTTGCATGGTCGAAATTCCCTTGGCGCCTTTGTGGGCCTTTGGGCTGTTTGGCGAGACGTTCGCGCGCGACAGCCTGATGGGGGGCGCTGTGATCGTGGCCGCTGTGCTGGCCAACTTGGCTTGGTCAGCGTGGCGACGAACGCCCACGCCGACGGCTTCCCACTGACCCACACGCCGTCGCTACTGCAAGCGTCGCTCGATCTCTTCTTCAAACTGCCGGCTGAACACGAGCTGCTCGCCCTCATAGGCCTGAATTTCCCCCCACACCCGCCAGTGGGTGGCGGTGGCGCTCAAACGACCGCGGGTTTCGGTTCGCGTGGACCATTCGCCGCGGCTCAGGGACTCGGTCCAGTGCGTGTGCATGACGGCCGACAAGGGGTCGTCGGGCAAAATGCGGTAATCCTCCCGCCCCACCGAGTGCACCACCAGGCCGTGTGGCAAGAGCGACTGCTCGCCAAAGTCGTCGACGATCTCCAATCGGGTTTCACCATTCACCGGGTCCACGGTGGTCTCGCGGCGGTGCCAGCCTGGCCGGATCTCGCGCATCGCCACCGGGGCAGCGGCCTGCGGTACCGGCCACTGCGGCGACACCTCATCGGGCTGGTGGCTGCGAACGGGCACCGCGATGCTCGAGGCGGCCGTGAACACGGTGAGTGTCACCGGCTCGGGCGCGGGCCACATGAGGGGGAAATAACTGGTCGAGATGGACACGCGCAAACGGTGCCCGCTCGGCACCCGCCAAGCGATGTCGTCGAGCTTGATCTGCATGCGGTAACGCTGGCCCGGCACCAGGGGCTCGGGATGTTCCCGAGACTCACGCATGCACAGGTTTTGCAGGTGGTAGGTGATGCGCGAGACCTCACCGGTGGGCCAGACGTCGTTGAGCCGCACGGCAAGGTGCGCCACGGGCCGGTCGACCGAAAAGCACAGGTCGAGCATCGGTTGCCCCACCACGTCGATGGCCTCTGTCAGCACGGGCGAGTCGAAACACAGCGATTGGGCATCGTCGGCGCGTTGATCACCCGGGAACTCTGGACCCATCCAAATCACGCAGTACTCACCGCCATCAAAACCCGTGGTCTGCTGGGCGCACGTCGAGAACGCCTGCTCGACGCCAGGCTCAGGCCCCAAAGTCGCCTGGGCGTTGAGGTACCAGCGTTCGTGGCCCATGGGGCGCTGACCCCAGACGGTTTGCCCCACCCAGCGCCCAGGGATGTGCTCGGGAAACGAGGCGGGTGGGTAAGCGTCCATGATGTAGACGCGGTGATCGGGCTCGTCCATGACGCCAGTCTCGATGCCTTTGAGGTGCTGATCCCACCAACGCAACATCTCTTGCAAAAAGCCGATGCGCGGTCCCGGTGCGGCGAAGTGCGGGTACTTGTGCGCCCAGGGCCCAATGATGGCTTTGCGTGGGGCGTGCAGCTGTTGCATCAAGCGCGGCACCGCATTGGAATAGGCATCGTTCCAACCGCCCACGACCAAGACGGCGGCTTGGATCGCGGCCGGGTCTTCACACACCGAGCCGTGCCGCCAATAGGCGTCGCGGTGTGGGTGTTTGAGCCACTCCTGAATCAAGAAGGGCTCATGGGCCAAACGCGACAGCCACATCTCGCGCCAACGGTCCCCCACCATCAGGGGGTCGGGCGGTCTCGAAGAATAGGCGAGCATGGTCGCGGCCCAGCCCATGTTTTCGTTCAACAGCGTGCCGCCCTTGTAATGGATGTCGTCTTCGTAGCGGTCATCGGTGGAGCACAGCGTCACGATGGCGGCCAGGGCCGGCGGGCGCAAAGCCGCGACCTGCAAGGCGTTGAAGCCGCCCCAAGAAATGCCGAACATGCCCACTTTGCCGCTGCACCAAGGCTGCGCAGACAACCACGCGATGACCTCCACCGCATCGTCGAGTTCTTGGGCCGTGTACTCGTCGTCCATCAGGCCCTCGCTGTCGCCGTTGCCGCGGATGTCCACCCGCACACAGGCATAGCCGTGGCCCGCCAAATACGGGTGTGTCAGCGCATCTCGCACCACCGTACCGTCGCGTTTGCGGTAGGGCAAATACTCCAGCAAGGCCGGCGCTGGGCGCGATGCCGCGTCTTTGGGCAACCACATCCTCATGGCCAGACGTGTGCCGTCCGACAAGGTCATGAACTGGTTTTCAATCTCTTGGACTTCGCGCGGGAAGGTGTGTAGGGTCTGGACGGGTTCAAGGTTCATGGTGCCCGTTATACACGCGAGCCAACCGGCCCTAACAGCGCTGAGTGCGACCCAGAAAGTTCAAAAAACGTCATTCAAAGGCCTATCGACAAAAACCCGCAATCCCAGTGTTTATGCCGTTTACGAACAGGTGTCGCTTACCTTATGATCATCTCGAATGCGACCACCCGGCCGTTGATTTCTCACGCCTCCACATGTACCACGCCCCTGACTCCAACAACTGGACCTGGCTCCAGCCGCTCTTGACGCAACACCAAGGACAAGCCGGTGGTTTGTTGCCTTTGCTGCACGACATCCAAGACCACATGGGCTTTGTGCCCGCCGGGGCCGTGCCCCTGATCGCCCAAGCCATGAACCTTTCGCGCGCTGAGGTGCACGGCGTCATCAGCTATTACCACCACTTTCGCACCGAGGCCCCGGGTCAGCATGTGGTCCAAATTTGCCGGGCCGAGGCTTGCCAAGCCTGTGGCGGCGAAGCGCTCATGGCCCAAGCCCAAGCCAGCCTGGGTTGCGCCGAACACGAAACCAGTGCCGATGGGCGCTTCACCTTGGAATCGGTGTACTGCCTGGGCCTGTGTGCGTCCTCACCCGCGGTGCAAATCGGCGACCGCCTGCACGCCCGGATGGACCCGACCAAACTCCAACGGCTCTTGGCCGTGGCCGGAGGTACCCCATGAGCGTGCGCGTGTTCATTCCCTGTGATTCCGCAGCCTTGGCCGTGGGCGCCGATGAGGTGGCACAAGCCCTACAAGTCCAGGCCGACGCACGTGGCTTGGTGGTGGACCTACAGCGCAACAGCTCGCGTGGCCTGTTTTGGTTAGAGCCTTTGCTGGAAGTAGAGACCGAACAAGGCCGAATCGCCTATGGGCCCGTGAGCCCCGAAGACGTCGCCTCGCTCTTGGACGTCGACGTCCTGCAAGGGGGCGCACACCCCTTGTGCTTGGGCCACACCGAGCAGATTCCGTTTTTGGCCCAACAACAGCGCCTAACGTTTGCGCGCATGGGCATCACCCGCCCACTGTCGCTGGAGGACTACGCCACACACGGCGGCTGGCAAGGCTTGCAGCAAGCGCTGTCGCTGTCCAGCGAAGCGGTGGTTCAAACCGTGCTGGACTCGGGCTTGCGGGGTCGCGGTGGCGCTGCCTTTCCGGCCGGCATCAAATGGCGCACGGTCTTGGGTGCATCTGCCACGCAAAAATACGTGGTGTGCAACGCCGACGAAGGCGATTCGGGCACCTTCTCGGACCGCATGACCCTTGAGGGTGACCCCTTCATGCTGATCGAGGGCATGGTCATCGCGGGTTTGGCGGTGGGGGCCACACAAGGTTTTATCTACATCCGCTCCGAATACCCGCACGCCATCGCCACCATGGTGCAAGCGATCGCGCTGTGCGAATCGGCGGGCTTTTTGGGGCGCGATGTCATGGACAGTGGCCGAGCCTTTGCGCTGCAGGTGCGCAAAGCCGCGGGCTCGTATGTGTGTGGCGAAGAAACCGCCATGCTCGAGAGCATCGAAGGCAAGCGCGGCATCGTGCGGGCCAAGCCCCCACTGCCCGCCATCGAAGGTTTGTTTGGTCAACCCACCGTGATCAACAACGTGATCACCTTGGCCAGCGTACCCCTGATCTTGGCCAAAGGCGCGGGCTTTTACAAAAACTTCGGCGTGGGTCGCTCCACCGGCACCCTGCCCTTCCAACTTGCGGGCAACATCCGACACGGCGGTTTGGTCGAGCGCGCCTTTGGCCTGAGCTTGCGCAAATTGTTGTTCGACTTTGGCGGCGGCAGCCGCAGCGGTCGCCCCATCAAAGCGGTGCAAGTCGGCGGGCCTTTGGGGGCCTATGTGCCGGAGTCCCAATGGGATGTGCCCTTGGACTACGAGGCCTATGCCGCGATCGGCGCGGTCGTGGGACACGGCGGCATCGTGGTGCACGACGACAGCGCCGACATGGCCCAACTGGCCCGCTACGCCATGGCCTTCTGCGCCTTGGAGAGTTGCGGCAAGTGCACGCCTTGCCGCATCGGCTCCACGCGCGGCGTGGAAACCATCGACCGCCTGCGCAGCAGCGTCGACAAAGCCCAACCCGTGAAGCTCTTGCGGGACTTGTGCGACACCATGCTGCACGGCAGCTTGTGCGCCATGGGCGGCATGACCCCCTACCCGGTGCTCTCGGCCCTGAACCACTACCCCGAAGATTTTGGCTTGACCGCCCCAACGACGTCTGTTGAATAAGGAAACCGCCATGCTCATGTACCTCAAACAAGAACGCGATCACGGCACACCGGCGGTTCAATCCGACGAAACCGTCGCCTTACAAATCGACGGCTACACGGTACAAGTGCCCAAAGGGACCTCGCTCATGCGCGCGGCCGTCGAGGCGGGCATTCAAGTGCCCAAGCTGTGCGCCACCGACAGCTTGGAGCCCTTCGGCTCCTGCCGTTTGTGTTTGGTGGAAATCGAAGGGCGCAAAGGCTTTCCCGCTTCGTGCACCACGCCGGCGGAAGCGGGCATGGTCGTGCGCACCCAAACCCCGAAACTGCAAGACTTGCGCAAAGGGGTGATGGAGCTCTACATCTCCGACCACCCGCTGGACTGCCTGACCTGCAGCGCCAACGGCAACTGCGAGCTGCAAGACATGGCCGGCGTGACCGGTTTGCGCAACGTGCGCTACGGCGTGGGCGCCGCCGCGGGCGATCACCACTGCGACATGGCCAAGGACGAAAGCAACCCCTACTTCACCTACGACCCCAGCAAATGCATCGTGTGCAACCGCTGCGTGCGCGCTTGCGAAGAAACGCAGGGCACGTTTGCCTTGACCATTTCGGGCCGGGGTTTCGAGAGCCGCGTGTCGGCCGGTCAAGACCAGCCCTTCATGGACAGCGAGTGCGTGTCGTGTGGTGCGTGTGTCGAGGCCTGCCCCACCGCCACCTTACAAGAAAAATCCATCATCGAACTCGGCCAGCCCGAGCACAGCCTGATCACCACCTGCGCTTACTGCGGCGTGGGTTGCGGCTTCAAGGCCGAGATGAAGGGCAACACCGTGGTGCGCATGGTGCCTTGGAAAGACGGCAAAGCCAACGAAGGACACTCCTGTGTGAAGGGCCGTTTTGCCTGGGGCTACGCCACACACCAAGACCGCATCACGCAGCCCATGATCCGCGCCAAGATCACCGACCCGTGGAAAGAGGTGAGCTGGGACGAGGCCATCCAACACGCCGCGTCCGAAATCCAGCGCATCCAAGCCCAGCACGGCAAAGACTCGGTCGGTGGCATCACGTCTTCGCGCTGCACCAACGAAGAAACCTACTTGGTGCAAAAACTCGTGCGCGCGGCCTTCAACACCAACAACGTCGACACCTGCGCGCGGGTCTGCCACTCCCCCACCGGTTATGGACTGGGACAAACCTTCGGCACCTCGGCCGGCACACAAACCTTCAAGTCGGTGGAACAAGCCAATGTGATCTTGGTGATCGGCGCCAACCCCAGCGACGCCCACCCCGTCTTTGCCTCGCGCATGAAGCGCCGCTTGCGTCAAGGCGCCCAACTGATCGTGGCCGACCCCCGAAAAATCGATTTGGTCAGTGGCCCCCACATCCAGGCCGCGCACCACTTGGCCTTGCGTCCTGGCACCAACGTGGCCCTGATCACCGCCTTGGCCCATGTGGTGGTGACCGAAGGCCTGGTGGCCACCGACTACGTGGCCGAGCGTTGCGATGACAAGAGCTTTCAAGCTTGGTGCGACTTTGTCTCGCAAGCAGAGAACTCGCCCGAGGCCTTCGAGGCGGTCACCGGTGTGCCCGCCGCCGAGGTGCGTGCCGCCGCGCGTTTGTTCGCCGCCGGACCGAACTCGGCCATTTACTACGGACTGGGTGTAACCGAACACTCACAAGGCTCCACCATGGTCATGGGCATCGCCAATTTGGCCATGGCCTGCGGCATGGTGGGTCGCGAAGGCGTGGGCGTGAACCCGCTGCGCGGTCAGAACAACGTGCAGGGCGCGTGTGACATGGGCAGCTTCCCGCACGAGTTGCCCGGCTACCGCCACATCTCCGACACCACCACGCGCCAACTGTTCGAAGACGCTTGGGGCGTGAGCATCAGCCCTGAACCCGGCTTGCGCATCCCCAACATGCTGGACGCGGCTTTGGACGGGAAGTTCTTGGGGCTTTACTGCCAAGGCGAGGACATCGTTCAATCGGACCCCGACACCCAACACGTGGCGGCCGCCTTGTCCGCCATGGAGTGTGTCATCGTTCAAGACATCTTCTTGAATGAGACCGCCAAATACGCCCACGTGTTTTTGCCCGGCTCCTCGTTCTTGGAAAAAGACGGCACCTTCACGAACGCCGAACGCCGCATTTCTCGGGTGCGCCAAGCCATGCCGCCTTTGGCAGGCTTGGCCGACTGGGAAGTCACGGTCAAACTGGCCAACGCGCTGGGCCATGAGATGCACTACGCACACCCCGAAGACGTGATGAAAGAAATTTCGGCACTCACGCCCAGTTTTTCGGGGGTGAGCTACGCCAAGATTGACGAGCACACCAGCCTGCAATGGCCATGCAACGACCAAACACCCGACGCGGGCATGTCCATCATGCACGTGGGCCGTTTTGTGCGAGGCAAAGGCAAGTTCTTCCCCACCCAATACGTGGCGTCCTCCGAGAAAGTCACCCGCGCATTCCCCCTCTTGCTCACCACGGGTCGGATCTTGTCGCAATACAACGTGGGCGCGCAAACCCGGCGCACAGCCAACAACGCTTGGCACGACGAAGACGTGCTGGAAATCCACCCGCACGACGCCCAAGAGCGCGGCATCAAAGACGCCGATTGGGTGGGCATCGAGAGCCGCGCGGGCCGCACCGTGTTGCGCGCCTTGGTGAGCGAGCGCATGCAAGCCGGCGTGGTGTACACCACCTTTCACTTCCCCGAATCGGGCGCCAACGTGATCACCACCGACGCCTCGGACTGGGCAACCAACTGCCCCGAGTACAAGGTCACGGCGGTGCAAGTGGTGGCGGTGAGCCAACCTTCGCAGTGGCAAAAGAACTACCGGCGCTTCAACCAAGACCAATTGGGCTTGTTGGCCCAGGCCCAACAGCCCAGCGTGGAAGTGGTGGGCAGATGAATGAGCCAAACGGCGTGGGTCTGGCCTTGGCCGAGGAGGTGCCCGTGGCCTTCGTGGTCAATGGCATTTCTCACGCCGTGATGATGGCCAGCCCCGCCGACTTGGAAGACTTCGCCCTGGGATTTGCATTGACCGAGGGCCTGATCGACAGCCCTTCGCAGCTCTACGACATCGAACACGGGGTGCTGCCACAGGGCATCGAGGTGCGCCTTCAAGTGGCCGCCGCCGCTGAACACCGGCTCAAAGAACGGCGCCGAACCATGTCGGGGCGCACTGGCTGCGGCCTGTGTGGGGCTGAGCGCTTGGAGCAGGTTCGCATGGCCGTGCCCCAGGCCCCCGACGTGGTCTTGACCGAACAAGCCCTGCTGCGCGCGCACGCCCTGCTGCGCGATCACCAACCAGAGAAAGAACGCACCGGGGCCACCCATGCCGCGGCATGGGCCAACTTGGCCGGCGAGATCGTGTGTGTGCGTGAAGATGTGGGGCGCCACAACGCCTTGGACAAACTCATCGGCGCCTTGCGCAAAAGCCAGCAAGACATGACGCAGGGTTTTGTCTGCATCACCAGCCGCGCCAGCTTTGAGATGGTGCAGAAAACCTTGCAAAGTGGCGCAGGCGTCTTGGCTGCGGTCTCAGCCCCCACGGCCCTCGCCGTGGAAATGGCGCAAGCCCATAACTTGGTGCTCGTGGGCCTGATCCGGCGCGATCGCTGCACCCGGTACAGCCACAGCCTGCGCCTGACACCCCAACCCCTTTCCGTTTAGGCACCCACCATGGACGTTCAACACCTCATCGGCATGGCCAACCAAATCGGCCAGTTTTTTTCGGCCTACCCGGATCGAAACGAGGCCTGCGAGAGCATCGCCACCCACATCAAAAAATTCTGGGCCCCACCCATGCGTCAAGCCATGCTCGATGCCCTGCCGACCCCACAGGCCGCCAACCTGATGCCCTTGGTCCACGAGGCCTTGACGCGCCACGCCGCCGAGTTGCGCCCCAGCGCCTCAAGCCTGACCCGCTGAAGCGCCCCAGCGCAAACCGTCCATGTGCGCAAACAGTGCCCGCGCGCCAGCTTGGCGCAAAGCCTCGGTGTCCACGCCCGGCGGGGCGTAAGCCCAGACCGTGGCCCCCGCGGCCACCCCGGCGGTGATGCCCACGGTGGTGTCTTCCACCACCAAGCATCGCGCGGGGTCCACCTGCAAGTGGGCCGCGGCGGCCAAATAGACATCGGGGTGGGGTTTGCTGCGCGGCATCTCGTGTCCGCTGAAAATCCGGCCCTCAAAAAATGACAGCAGCCCGACCTGCGCCAACATCATCTCGACCTTGAACCGATCGGCCCCAGACGCCACGGCAATGCGCCCTTCGCAGCGCTCGTGCGCATGGGCCACGGCCGCGTGCACGCCGTCGATGGCGGTGATGCTGCGTTGCAAGCGCTCGTTGCGCCGCTCAAAAAATTGCTGCAGCCAGTCGTCGGTGAGCGGCACACCGGTGTTCGCCTCGATGAGTGAACGCTGACTTTTGACGGTGTGGCCGACAAAACGCTGCATGCATTCGGCCAGGCTCATGCGCCAGCCCTGATCCTCGAACATGTCGCGCAAGACCCCACAGGTGATGGCTTCGCTGTCCACCAGCACCCCATCGCAATCGAACAACACAGCGTCAAATGTCATGCTTGCCTCGGCGCGTTCAGCGCACGTCTCCATCCACATACAACCAGCGCCCGCCTTCGCGCACAAAACGGCTGCGTTCGTGTTGGCGCACGGCTCGGCCGGCCACGCGAAAGCGCGCCACGAACGTCACCTCAGCGCTGTCTGCACCCGTGAGCCGGTGGTCTTTGATCTCCAAGCCCAACCAGTGCGCACCGGGCTCCAATGCCATGGACGCGGGGCGGGTGCTGGGGTGCCAAGTGGCCAAGAGGTATTCGGTGAGCCCCAACACAAACGCGCTGTAGCGCGAGCGCATGAGTCGCTCGGCGTCGGGCGCGGGTTGGCCTTGGTGCAGCGGCGCGCAGCAGTCGGCGAAGGGCAGCACACGCCCCTTGGCATCGCTGCGGCCACAGGGACAGGGCCCAGGGCTCACGGTTTTGGGCGGGCCGCGCTCTCGGCCTTGTGCTCGGCCAAGGTGACGACGTGTGCCTCGGCTTGTTTCCAAGCGGCAAAGCCGCCATCGATGTGCGCCACGTTGCGCATGCCCATGTCCATCAGGGTTTTGGTGGCCAAGGCGCTGCGCCAACCGGCCCCGCAGAACAAGACGAAGGTCTTGGCCTCATCGGAGAACACCGGCTTGAAATAGGGGGAGGCGGGGTCGACCCAAAACTCCAGCATGCCCCGTGGCGCCAGCAGCGCACCGGGCAAGGTGCCATCGCGCTCGAGCTCGCGCACGTCGCGAATGTCCACGATCTGCACCGTGGGGTCGTTCAAGCGCGCACGGATCTCGTCGACGCTGTGGGTGGTGACTTGGGCCATGGCCTCGTCCACCAGTGCTTGGGAACCTTTGGTGATGGGCATGCAGCCTCCGGGGTTTATTTGCGCCAGAACTGGGCGGTGAACAAGACCAAAACGGTGAGCAACTCCAACCGTCCCAGCAACATCGAGAAGGTCAAGACCCACAGCTGAAACGGACCCAAGCTCCCGAAGTTGCCTGCTGGGCCGATCTCACCCAAGCCGGGGCCGATGTTGTTGATGGTGGCCACCACGGCCGAGAACGCTGTGCTCACGTCCATGCCCGAGAGCAACAGCAACATGCTCAGGCTCACGATGCTGGCGCCGTAAATCAACATGAAGCCCAAGACCGCGGTCATCACCGACATGGGCAAAATTGTTTGTCCCATGGTGACCGGGTTGACCACGCGCGGGTGGATGATGCGAACCAATTCGCGCCGCGCTTGTTTGATCAGCATGATCATGCGCACGAGCTTGATGCCACCACCCGTGGATCCGGCACAAGACACAAAACAACCCAAGAACATCAAGAACACAGGCGCAAAGACGGGCCACAGCATGTAGTCGGTCGAAGCGTAGCCGGTGGTGGTGGCCAAGGACACCACCTGGAAGGCGCTGAAGCGCAAAGCCTCTTGCCATGAGTCGTACGTGCCATGTGACCACAACAAGACCGCCATCAACAAGATCGCCACCGCCAACACCGTGAAGTAAGAACGGATTTCCCGGTCGGTACTCAAGGGGCGCAAAGAGCGTGAGCGGATCACCATGAAGTAACGCAAAAAACTGATGCCCGCTAAGGCCATGAAGACCACGGCCACGGCCTCGATCAGCGGAGAATTGAAGTAACCGAAGCTGGCGTCGTGCGAAGAAAAACCGCCCAGACCCATGGTGGTACACATGTGCATGAACGCATCGGCCCACGACATGCCCGCCCAGCGGTAGGCCAAGAAACACGCCGCCGAAAAGGAGAAATACACCACCCACAGGCCGCGCGCGGTCTCGGCGATGCGCGGGGTGAATTTGGTGTCTTTCATGGGGCCCGGTGTTTCGGCCTTGTAAATTTGCATGCCACCCAAACCCAGCAAAGGCAGCACCGCCACCACCAAGAGCATGATGCCCAAACCACCGATGAGCTGTAGGAAACAACGCCACACGTTGGCCGACACCGGCAAATCATCCAAACCCGACAAGGCCGTAGAGCCGGTGGCGGTCAGTGCGCTCATGGCCTCGAAATAGGCTTTGCTCCAAGTGATGTCGGGCACGGTGAACATGAGCGGTACCGCCGCATACGCGGGCAACACGATCCACACCAAATTGACCAACACAAAACCATCTTTGGCCAAGAGTTCACGGCGGTGGCGCTGCGTCAAGCGCCACAACACCGCGCCACTGATCAAGGTCACCGCAAAACCCACCGCCCAAACCGTGACATGGTCGCGGTGGTCCAAGAACCAAGCCCAAACCAGCGGCACCAAAAACGTCAGGGCAAAAGCCACGATGACCCGGGAGAACACCGACAAAACCGGGAAAAGACTGGTGATCACGCGCAGCTTCCTGTGAATGGGTCGGGTCAACCGAAAAAGGTCGCGCCCACTTGGAACAGCCGCTCCACCTCACGCACCAAGCGTTTGTGCGGTATGAAGATGATGATGTGGTCGTCGGCTTGGATGAGCGTGTCGTGGTGCGGCATGAGCACCTCGGAGCTGCGACCTTCACCACGCACCACCGCGCCAATGCGTGCGCCTTCGGGCAACTTGATCTCTTCGATGCGACGACCCACCAAACGCGAGGTTTTGATGTCGCCGCGCGCGATGCCTTCGAGCGCTTCGGATGCGCCACGGCGTAAGCTGTGAACCGCGGCCACGTCCCCGCGGCGCAGGTGCGCCAGCAATTCGCCAATGACGGTTTGTGCCGGCGAAATGGCGATGTCGATGGTGCTGCCTTGCATCATGTCGGCATAGGCGCGGCGGTTGATGAGCGACATCACCCGGTTGGCGCCCAAGCGCTTGGCCAACATGGCCGACATGATGTTGTCTTCGTCGTCGCTGGTCAGCGCCAAGAAGAGGTCCATTTCACCCACGTTTTCTTCCAGCAGCAGTTCTTCGTCGGCCCCGTCGCCGTGCAAGATGAGCATGCTCGAGGGCAGTTGGCTGGCCAGGTATTCGCAGCGCTTTTTGTCTCGCTCGATGAGCTTGACCTCGCATTGGCCTTGCAGGCTGCGCGCCAAGCGCAAGCCCACCTTGCCGCCGCCCGCGATCATGACGCGCTGCACCGGTTTGTCGATGTTGTGGATGGCCGCCAAGACCAATCGGATCTTGTCGGTGTCGGCCAAGACGAACACCTCGTCACCCGGCAAGATGCGGGTGTTGGGCGTGGCGTCCATTTCGGTGTCCAAACGGTACAAGGCCACCACGCGCATCTCAGCGTGGGGCAAACGATCGCGAAATTCACCGATCGTACGTCCCACCAAGGCGCCGCCGTTGGCCGCGCGCACCGCGATCAGGCTGACCCGACCACCGGCAAATTCCAGCACCTGCAAGGCTTCGGGGTAGCTGATGAGTTGGTGGATGTAGCGCGTGACCGACTCTTCGGGGCAAATCACGTGATCGACCGCAAAGCCGTTTTTGCCCAGCAACTCGTCACCCTCGTTGAACTCGGGCGAGCGCAAGCGGGCGATGGTCGAGGGGATGTTGAAAATGTCGTGGGCGATTTTGCATACCACGAGGTTGGATTCGTCAGCGGCCGCACAGGCGATCAGCATGTCGGCGTCTTTGGCGCCCGCTTCGCGCAACACCGAAGGCTGAATGCCGTTGCCCACCACCCCGCGCAAGTCCAATCGCTCTTCGAGCAAGCGCAAGCGCGCCGGGTCCTGATCGATGATGGTGATGTCGTTTTGTTCCGAGACCAGGCTTTCGGCCACGCTCTCGCCCACACGGCCAGCGCCCAAGATGATGATGTTCATGGGGAGAAATCATACGCCTCTGACCGACCCCGCTGGTCTTCGCCCCTTTAGGACACTCAAAGGCCGCGGGCGATGATGATTTTTTGAATGTCGCTGGTGCCCTCGTAGATTTGGCACACGCGCACGTCGCGGTAGATGCGCTCCACAGGGAAGTCGCTCACATAACCATAACCGCCGTGCACCTGGATGGCGTCGCTGCAGACTTTTTCCGCCATTTCGCTGGCAAACAGCTTGGCCATGGCCGCTTCTTTGAGGCAAGGCTGGCCGGCGTCGCGCAACGCGGCGGCGTGCATCACCAAGGCGCGCGCGGCCTCGATTTGGGTGGCCATTTCGGCCAGCCGAAAACCCACCGCCTGGTGGTTGAAGATGGGTTGGCCAAAGCTTTCGCGCTGTTTGGCATAGGTCAGCGCGCACTCGTAGGCGCTGCGGGCCATGCCCACGCTTTGGGCGGCGATGCCGATGCGCCCGCCTTCGAGTGCGCTCAAAGCGATTTTGTAGCCCTCACCTTCGCGCCCGATCAGGTGTGAGGCCGGGATGCGGCAGTTGTCCAAGCGAATCTGTGCGGTGTCGCTGGAATGCTGACCCAGCTTGTCCTCCAATCGTGCCACCACATAGCCCGGTGTGGTGGTGGGCACGATGAAAGCGCTCATGCCTTTTTTGCCCGCGGCTTTGTCGGTCACGGCGATCACGATGGCCACGTCGCCGTGTTGGCCGCTGGTGATGAACTGTTTGTCGCCGTTGATCACATAGTGATCGCCGTCTTTGGTCGCGGTGGTACGCAAGGCCGAGGCGTCCGAGCCCACGTGCGGCTCGGTCAGGCAAAACGCGCCCAACATCTGCCCTTGCGCCAAGAGCGTGAGCCACTGGCGCTTTTGATCGTCGTTGCCATAAGCCATGAGGATGGCGTTGACCGGGCAGTTGGTCACGCTGATGACGGTGCTGGTGCCGCCGTCGCCGGCCGCGATTTCTTCCAGCACCACGGCCAGCGTGGTGTAGTCCAGCCCCGCGCCGCCCCAGGCTTCGGGCACACAAATGCCGTAACAACCCAGCTCAGCCAAACCCCGGTGCACGTCTTTGGGAAAGTGGTGTTCTTTGTCCCAGCGCGCCGCGTGGGGCCAGATTTGCTCTTGCACGAAGGCGCGCACGGCGTCGCGAATCAGGGTTTGGTCTTGCGTCAACATGGTGTGTGAGCGTCAGCAGCGTTCAAAACCGCGTTGAATTTCCCAGTCGGTGATGGCCTGTTCGCTTTGCGCCAGCTCCCAGCGCGCCGCTTGCACCCAGTGGTCGACCACCGCAGGGCCCCACGCCTCGCGCAACCAAGCACTGCCATCGGCTGCCTCGATGGCGTCCCCCATGCGGCGCGGGATTTGCGGCAATCCCTCGCGGTAGGCGTTGCCCACCACCGCATCCGGCAAAGCCAAACCCTGTTCCACCCCGGCCAAGCCGGCGCTGATCATGGCCGCCATGGCCACGTAGGGATTGAGGTCGGCGCCGCCGATGCGCTGTTCGATGCGGATGCCGCGGCTCTGGGGACTGCACACGCGCAAGGCCGCGCTGCGGTTGTCCACCGACCAAACCAGCGCGGTGGGCGCGAAACTGCCGGGCAAAAACCGTTTGTAGGAGTTGACGTAAGGGCAATAAAACAGGGTGGTGGCCTCGCCGTGGGCGATCAAACCGGCCACAAATGCGCGCATCAAATCGGACATGCCGTGCTCAGCCTGCGGATCCAAAAAGCGCGGTTGTTCGGCCTTCTCGTCCCACAGCGACAGGTGGATGTGGCTGCTGGAGCCAGCCATCTCGGGGTGCCATTTGGCCAAAAAACTGGCCGACAGGTCCATGCTTTGGGCCATGTCTTTGATGGCCATCTTCGCCAAGGCATGGGCATCGGCCAGGGCCAAGGCCTCGGTGTAGCGCAGGTTGAGCTCTTGCTGGCCGGGGCTGCACTCGCCCATGCTGCCTTCGATCAAAACGCCCGAGCGAGACAATTCGGTGCGCACGCGCTGCATCAAGGGTTCATCGAGCTGGGTTTGGAAAATTTGGTAATCGGCGTTGAGGTGGTTGTGCGTGCGCAGGTCGCGGTGGCGCTGCTGGTGCCAATGCGCGTAACCGCCCGAGAACACATAAAACTCCAGCTCAGTGGCGCACTGTGCTTGCAAGCCCATGGCCTGCAAGCACTTCAATTGGCGTTTGAGCAAGTGGCGCGGGCTGTGCGCCACCGGCTGGCCTTGCTCGGGCCCCGAGAGGTGCACCAAATCGCAAATCACCAAAGCCGTGCGCGGCATCCACGACAAGACGCGCAAGCTGCCCATGTCGGGTACCAAACCAAAATCGCCCCAACCGTTGGAAAAATCATCGGCCCCCTCGTCCTGCACCACTTCCATGGCCAAGTCCAGGTGCAAGAGGTAATGACAGGCGGCAATCCCGCTGTGGGCTTTCGACACAAAAAACGGCGCGTGCAGGCGCTTGCCCACCAAACGACCTTGCATGTCGGGGAAGCACACCAAGACGGTGTCGATATCGCCGCGGGCAACGCGGCTTTGGAGCTCGTCGAGGCTGAGCAGACCTTCGATGTTCATTTACAGGACCTCAAGGGCCATGGCCGTGGCTTCGCCACCGCCGATACACAAGGTCGCCAAACCGGTTTTCAGGCCCCGCGTCTGCAAAGCGTGCAACAAGGTCACCACGATGCGTGCGCCCGATGCCCCTATGGGGTGGCCCAAGGCACAGGCGCCACCATGGACATTGAGCTGGTCGTGCGGCACCTTCAAATCGGCCATCACGGCCATAGGTACGACGGCAAAGGCCTCATTCACTTCCCACAAGTCCACATCGCCCACAGACCAGCCAATGCGCTGGAGCAGTTTTTGGGTGGCGAAGATCGGTGCGGTGGTGAACCAGTTGGGCTCTTGTGCGTGGGTGGCGTGACCGACGATGCGTGCCAAGGGCTTAAGGCCTTGGGCGGCGGCGGTCGAGGCGCGCATGAGCACCAAGGCGGCGGCGCCGTCGTTGATGGACGAGCTTGACGCTGCGGTGATGGTGCCGTCCTTTTTGAACGCGGGCTTGAGCGAAGGGATCTTGTCGAGCTTGACCTTGCCCGGTCCTTCGTCGATGGACACCAAGCGCTCACCGCTGCGGTCTTTGACTGTGACGGGCGCGATCTCGGCGGCGAAGGCGCCGCTGTCCGAAGCGGCCTTGGCGCGCTGCACGCTGGCGGTGGCGAAAGCGTCTTGTTGCTCGCGGGTGAATTGGTATTTGGCGGCGCAGTCTTCACCAAACGTACCCATGCTGCGGCCGGGTTCGTAGGCGTCTTCCAAGCCGTCGAGCATCATGTGGTCATAGACCTTGTCGTGCCCCAGCCGATAGCCGCCCCGGCCTTTTTGCAGCAGGTAGGGCGCGTTGCTCATGCTCTCCATGCCGCCGGCCACCATGACGGTGGCACTGCCCGCCAGCAACATGTCGTGCGCCAACATGGTGGCCTTCATGCCCGAGCCACACATCTTGGACAGGGTGACGGCGCCTGCCGACAAAGGTAGGCCTGCCTTGAGCGCGGCTTGGCGCGCCGGGGCTTGCCCTTGTCCAGCCATCAAGCAGTTGCCGAACAAGACCTCGTCCACTGCCTCACCCTTTACACCTGCACGCTTCAAGGCGGCTCGGATGGCCACGCCACCGAGGTCGTGTGCGGCCAAACTGGCGAAGTCGCTTTGGAAGGCCCCCATGGGGGTGCGGGCGGCTCCTACGATGACGATGGGGTCTGAGGCGGACATGGCTGGTTCCTGAAGGGGTCAACGGGTTGGTGCGGAAACCCGCGCAATGGCTTGTGTGTAAACGTCGTCCAAGGCAGCTTGGCTGTCGACGGTCATGTGCAGGTCTTGCAGCAAACCATCGCGCAAACCGTAAATCCAGCCGTGCAAGGTGAGGTTTTGACCCCGAACCCAAGCATCTTGAACCACGGTGGTTTGCGCCACGTTCATGATTTGCTCGATCACATTGAGTTCGCACAGCACATCGCCACGGTTGATGGCGGGCGTGCGCTCGATCAAAGCGGTGTGGCGATCGCGCACGTCCTTGATGTGGCGCAACCAATTGTCGGCCAAACCCACGCGCACATTGGACAGGGCCGCGAGCACACCACCACAGCCGTAATGCCCCACCACCATGAGGTGTTCGACCTTGAGCATGTCAACAGCGTATTGGATGGTGGACAAGCAATTGAGGTCGGTGGGCACCACCACGTTGGCCACGTTGCGGTGCACGAACACCTCACCCGGCGCCAAGCCGGTGATTTGGTTGGCGGGCACGCGGCTGTCAGAGCAGCCGATCCACATGTACCGCGGGTTTTGCTGTGCGAGCAGGTCGGTGAAAAACGTGGGCTTTTCTCGCACGGTTTGTGCGGCCCACGCACGGTTGTGCTCAAACAGGTCTAGAAGTTCAGTGCTCATGCGTCGATCTTACCGGCACGGGTGATCAGCAGGTTTCAGCGAACAGCTCGCGGCCGATCAGCATGCGTCGGATCTCGCTGGTACCCGCGCCGATTTCGTACAGCTTGGCGTCGCGCCACAAACGGCCCAAGGGGTATTCGTTGATGTAGCCGTTGCCGCCAAAAATCTGCACCCCCTCACCCGCCATCCAAGTGGCTTTTTCGGCCGTCCACAAAATGACCGAGGCGCAGTCTTTGCGCACCTGACGCACGTGGTCGGTGCCGAGCGAATCGAGGTTTTTGGCCACGGTGTAGGCGAAGGCGCGTGCGGCTTGCAACACGGTGTACATGTCGGCCACCTTGCCTTGGATGAGCTGGAACTCACCGATGCTTTGGCCGAACTGCTGGCGGTCGTGGATGTAGGGGATCACGTTGTCCATCACCGACTGCATGATGCCCAGCGGCCCGCCGCTGAGCACGGCGCGCTCGTAATCCAAACCGCTCATGAGCACCTTGGCGCCCATGTTAAGCCCACCCAAGATATTCTCGGTGGGAACCTCGACGTTCTGGAACACCAGCTCGCCGGTGTGGCTGCCGCGCATGCCCAGCTTGTCGAGCTTTTGCGCAATGCTGAATCCTGGCATGCTTTTTTCAATCAAGAATGCCGTCACACCGCGCGCACCCATTTCAGGCTCGGTCTTGGCGTAGACCACCAGCGTGTCGGCGTCAGGGCCGTTGGTGATCCACATCTTGTTGCCGTTGAGCAGGAAGTAACCGCCCTTGTCTTCGGCCTTGAGCTTCATGCTGATGACGTCAGAGCCAGCGCCGGGCTCGCTCATGGCCAAAGCGCCGATGTGTTCGCCGCTGATGAGCTTGGGCAAGTAGGTTTGTTTTTGTGCTTCGCTGCCGTTGCGGTTGATTTGGTTGACGCACAGGTTGCTGTGCGCGCCGTAGCTCAGACCCACCGATGCACTGGCTCGGCTGATCTCTTCCATGGCGACCATGTGCGCGAGGTAGCCCATGTTGGCGCCGCCGTATTGTTCAGGTGCGGTGATGCCCAACACACCCAACTCACCCATCTTGCGCCAGCAGTCCATGGGAAATTGGTCGCTGCGATCAATTTCGGTCGCGCGCGGCGCGATTTCGGTTTGCGCGAATTCGCGCACGGCGTCGCGCAATGCGTCGATGTCTTCACCGAGTTGGAAATTCAGGCCGGGCAAGTTGTGCATGGGAAAAGTTCCTGTTCAGTAGGTTTTGGCCACCACGGCCAAGGTTTGTTGCATGAGGGCGCAAACCGACTCCTGACCCGAGGGGCTTCGGTGCACCACCTCGGCCTGGGTCACGATCAAGCGCCGACCGGCCCGCACCACGGTGCCACGGGCCAGCAGTTCGCCGTCCTGAAAGGCCGCCAAAAAATTGATTTTGTATTCCACGGTGGTGATCTCTTGATCGGCCGGCGCCACGGTCAATCCCGCGTAACCCGCGGCGATGTCGGCCACCGCTCCAATGGCTCCGCCATGGAACCCCCCTTGTTGCTGGGTCACGCGCTCGCTGTAGGACAAACCAATTTCAACCGCCCCCGGCGAGACGCGCACCAAACGTGCGCCCAAGAGCCGCATGAGGCCTTGGCGAACGAAGCTGGCGTGCACACGCTCGTGGGCACTGTCGTGGGTGGGTGACGGGGCGGTCATGATGTGACGTTTACGTAAACGTCAATTATGCACATCCCATTGCTGCGTCACAAGCAGGGGCAACCCTAGGTGTGGGCGCTTGACTTGCTCACTTTGGTTAACAAGGCACGGGCCTCTTTTTCGTGCACCTTGACCTCGTCGAGGTTGGCCACGAGGTCGGCCATTTGCTCTTCGAGTTGGCGGCGGTGATCGGCCAAGACGGTCAGGAATTTGCGCAGTTGCGGGCCGGTGTCGCGCGGACTGTCGTACATGTCGATGATGTCTTTGGCCTCGGTCAGCGACAGGCCCAAGCGCTTGGCACGCAAGGTGAGTTTGAGGCGCGTGCGGTCGCGGCTGCTGTAGACGCGGTTGCGCCCACCGGGCCCCTCACGCAGGGGTTGCAACAAGCCCATGTCTTCATAAAAACGAATGGCGCGGGTCGTCAAATCGAACTCGCGCGCCAAGTCGCTGATGGTGAAGGTGCTGCTCTGGGCCATGCCGGTGATCGGTCTTTAGAATGGGTTGATTGACGTTAACGTTAACGTCACAAAAGCCATCTTAACGGAAACCCCCCACCCATGATCCCCGACCGCCACGCTCTGGAAGCCCGCTTGCATTACCCGCTGGGCAGCGCCCTGCCCGACGCCGAATCGGTGATCGACGTGGCCAATGGGCTGCGCTGGGTGCGCATGGGCCTGCCCTTTGCCTTAAACCACATCAACCTGTGGCTGCTGCGCGATGCGGTGGACGGCACCAAGGGCTGGACGGTGGTGGACTGCGGCGTGGACCGCGCCGAGTCGCGCGCGCAATGGGAATGGATCTTTGAACATGCCCTGGACAGCTTGCCCATCGTGCGCGTCATCGTCACGCACATGCACCCCGATCACATCGGTTTGGCCGACTGGTTGTGCCAACGCTGGACCACGCCCCAGCACACCTGCCGCTTGTGGATGAGCGCCACCGATCACCTCGCGGCGCGCACCTTGTCGCAACAAGCTCCCATGGACGGACGCCAGGGCATGGCCGACTTCTTTGCTTCGCACGGCATGACCGACCCCGAGCAACTCAACGCCATCCGCGGTCGCGCGAACTACTACCCCAACTTGGTGCCGTCCGTTCCACGTCAGTACCGCCGACTTCAAGGTGGCGATCGGGTGCGCATCGGCGGGCGCGACTGGCGCTGCATGGCCGGCTACGGCCACGCGCCCGAGCACATCGCCCTGTACGACAGCGAGCGCCACCTGCTGATCAGCGGTGACATGGTCTTGCCGCGCATCTCCACCAACGTCAGCGTCTACGAGAGCGAACCCGAAGGCGACCCCTTGCGCTTGTTTTTAACGTCCTTGGAGGTTTACACCGACTTGCCCGAGGGCACCGTGGTCTTGCCTTCCCACGGTCAACCGTTTGTGGGTTTGCACGAGCGCTTGAATCAGTTACGCGACCACCACCACGATCGCTTGGCCGACCTCTTGGCCGCTTGCCAAACCCGAGCCATGAGTGCGGCCGACGCGGTGCCGGTCTTGTTTCAACGAAAACTCGATGTGCACCAAACGACCTTTGCCATGGGCGAAGCCATCGCACACCTCAACACCTTGTGGCACCGCGGGTCGGTGCAGCGCGAGCGCGATGCCGCTGGGGTGTGGCGTTTTCGGGCCGTTTGAAGCCCCCGCTCAGGCGCTGCGGGGCGTGGCCTCATTGAGGGCGCGGCGGCGCTGGGCGTGATCGGGCAGGATGCTGGCCACCACGTCCCAAAATTGCGGGCTGTGGTCCATGTGCCGCAAATGGCTGAGCTCGTGGACCACCACGTAGTCCACCATGTCCAGGGTTTGGTGCAGCAATCGCCAGTTCAAGCGGATCGTGCCATCGGCACTGGCGCTGCCCCAACGCGTGCCCGCACTGGACAACCGCAAACGCGTCCAACGCACCCCCAAGAGCGGCGCGAAGTGCGTCAAGCGCGCTTCAAACACCTGCTTAGCTTGCCGCATCAACCAAGCCTGCACGGTGTCGCGGATCTGTTCCTCACTGGCCGTGTGCGCCACACCCAAACGCAAGCACGGGCCATCCGCATCAGTGTGGTCCAAGTGGCAAGGGGCGGCTTGTGTGGGGTCGATGAGCATGCGCACGCGTTGCCCCAAATAATCGAAGGCACCCCCGTCGACCCACTGCACCCGAGCTTGGGTCAAGGCCAAGGCGCGTTGTCGCGACTGCGCCAATTTCTCGATCAACCAAGCCGATTTGCTGCGCAGAATCCCTTCGACCTCACTCACCGGGGTCCAGCGCGGGGCGCGCACCGACAAGCCTTCGGGGGTGATGGACATGCCCACGGTGCGGCGTTTGCCGCGGCGCAGTTCGTAGGCCACGACACAAGTTTCCAAGCGCACGCGCTGGTTGGCGCGGGGGTGTTGCCACACCGTGGCCTCGACCACGTCGCTCAACAAAGCACCGGGCTCAAAGGGGCCATCGATGCGCGCTGGGGCGGGGGCGGGCTCAGGGCTGGTGTTGTCCCACAAGTCCAGCGCCATCTGCACCAAACGCCCCACAACCATGGCCTCAGGCCTTCGCCGCGGCGTAAGCCGTGGGGTCGAGTCGGCGCATTTCGGTCTCGATCCAAGCCTCCACCTCGCGCATCATCTCTTCGGCCTGGCGGCCTTGGCTGAGAATGGCCGGGCCGATCGAGAAGGTCACCACGCCAGGGCGTTTGATGAGGGCTTTTCGCGGCCAGCACGTCGCGGAGTTCACGGCTACCGGAATGACCGGTGCGCCCGTGGCAATCGCCAAGCGCGTGCCACCGGTTTTGTACACCCCTTGTTGGCCGCGGTCGATGCGCGTGCCTTCTGGGAACATGATCACCCACGTGCCTTGGTCCAGCAGGCGTTGGCCTTGCGTGACCACCTTGTTGAAAGCCTGCGCGCGCTGGCTGCGGTCGATGTGGATCATGTCCATCTTGGCCATGGCCCAACCAAAAAAGGGCACGTAAAGCAGTTCTTTTTTGAACACATAAGCCAGTGGGTGCGGCATCAAGGCCGGCATGGAAAAGGTCTCCCACGTGGACTGGTGCTTGACCAACAAGATCGCCGCGTCGGTTTGACCCAGGGGCAGGTTCTCCCAACCGATGACCTCGTTGCGGATGCCCAGCATCCAACGGCCCGATCCCACGGCGAGTTTGAGCCAGCCCACACACAGCCAATAAATTTGCGTGCTGTTCATGAAGGGGGCGGCGATCAGCACCGTCAGCGCCCAAGGCACCACGGTGACGACCATGAAGAGCATGTGAATCAGTGAGCGCAAGATGGCCATGGATCAGGGGTTCTTTCGGGTTTCAGTCATGTGCACGGGCGCGCTGGCGTGCTGGAGCAACCAAGTCACGAAAGACGGCAAATCGGTGTGCGCGCGGGTGCCCTGGGGTAAGCCGGGCCACAGGCCTTCGGGCACCACCGTGCCTTGTGTGCTCAAACGATCGCGCCACTCGGCCGATCCTCCGCTGAGCAGCATGTGCGTGGCGCACCCCACCGCGGCGCCTGCTTGAGCGTGGCGCAAAGCATGTCCCGCCACCACGATGTGCGCAGCATCCACGCCGGTGTGTTCGGCGATTTGCTGGAACAAGCCCGGTGCGGGTTTGCGGCAACCGCAACCATCCTCGGGCGCGTGCGGACAGAAAAACACCGCATCGACGCGCGCGCCGGCCGCGGCCAAAGCCCGGTGCATTTTGGCGTGCACCGCGTTGAGGGCAGCCATGTCAAAGATGCCGCGCCCCAAACCCGATTGGTTGGTGGCCAACACCACGTGCCAGCCCGCTTGGTTCAAACGGGCCACGGCCTCCAAGGCGCCGGGCAAGGGCTCCCACTCGTCGGGCGAAGCGACGTGGTCCTCACGCTGTCGGTTGAGCGTGCCGTCGCGGTCGAGGACCAAGAGTTTCATGTGGCCAGGCGCGAGACATCGGCCACGCGGTTCATGGCTTGGTGCAAGGACTTGAGCAAAGCCAGTCGGTTGGCCTTGAGCGCGGGGTCATCGGCGTTGACCATCACATCGTTGAAGAAAGCGTCGACGGGTTCGCGCAAGGCCGCCAAGGTCTGCATGGAGGCCGACAAATCGCCGGCTTCAAACTGCGCACTCGACTCGGGCACGCAGCGCTGCATGGCGGCGTACAAGGCTTGCTCGGCGCTTTCTTGCAACAGCGCGCTGCTCACCGTGTCGCTCACCGCCCCCTCGGCTTTTTTCAAGATGTTGCCGATGCGCTTGTTGGCCGCGGCCAAAGCTGGGCTCTCGGGCAAGTCGGCAAAGGCGCGCACCGCCTGCAGGCGTTTGCTCACATCGGACAGGCGCTGCGGCTGCAAGGCCATGACGGCGTCCACCGCTTGGGCCGAAAAGCCCTGCTCGCGCAAGCTGCCGGCCAGGCGGTCGTAAATGAAATCGATCAGCGCACCCGAGGCGTCGGTGATCTGCTCGCCAAAGGCGGGCTTGACCACCGACACCAGCGCGGCCAGGTCGATCGCCACGTCTTTTTCAACCAGCATGCGGATCACGCCCAAGGCGTGGCGACGCAGCGCAAACGGGTCTTTGTCGCCCGTGGGCACGTTGCCGATGCCGAACATGCCGACCAAGGTTTCGAGCTTGTCGGCCAACGCCACCACCAGTCCCACGTGGTTGCGCGGCAAGTCATCACCCGCAAAACGCGGCTTGTAATGGTCTTCAATCGCCTCGGCCACCTCGTGGCTCAAACCATCGTGGCGAGCGTAGTAGCCGCCCATGATGCCTTGCAGCTCGGGGAATTCGCCCACCATGTCGGTCAGCAAATCGGTCTTGGCCAGGCGGGCGGCCTGCCGGGCTTGCTGGGCCAGCAGGTCGCCGCCGAGTTGTTGGCCAATCGCTTGGGCGATGGCGCAAACCCGCGCCATGCGCTCGCCTTGTGTGCCCAGCTTGTTGTGGTACACGACCTTGGACAGGCCATCGACACGCGACTCCAGTGTTTTCTTGCGGTCTTGGTCGAAGAAGAATTTGGCGTCGGCCAAGCGCGGGCGAACCACGCGCTCGTTACCGCCGATCACGAACGACGCGTCGTCGGGCGTGATGTTGCTCACCACCAAGAAACGGTTCGTCAACTTGCCCGATGCGTCGACCAAAGGGAAGTACTTTTGGTTGGCCTTCATCGTGAGGATGAGGCACTCTTGTGGCACATCGAGAAATTCTGTTTCGAACTGGCAGGTCAGCACGTTCGGGCGCTCGACCAGCGCGGTCACCTCGTCGAGCAAGGCCTCGTCTTCGATGGGCTTCACACCACCGCCGACTTTGTCGGCAGCCGCATGGAGCTGGCGCACGATCTCGGCGCGGCGCTCGGCAAAGCCGGCGATCACCGACCCGTCGCGCTGGAGCACGGTGTCGTATTGGTCGGCGTGCGGCAGCACCACGGGCGAGACCTTGGCCTCAAAGCGGTGGCCTTGTGTGTGGTTACCAGCCGTCAAACCCAGCGCCTTGACGGGCACCACGGTGCTGCCGTGCAGGGCGATCAAGCTGTGCGCGGGGCGCACAAAGTTCACGCTGCTCCAACCCGGCAGCTCGCAATCGGTCTCCAGCTGGTACTGCATGACCTTGGGGATGGGCAGCTTGGCCAGCGCCTCTTCCAACGCTTTTTGCAAACCGGCTTGCAGCGATGCGCCTTGAACCACGCTGTCGTAGAACAGGGCTTCGGCTTTGCCATCCGGGGCGCGCTTCAAAGCCGCCACGGCCGCCACAGGGTCGCTCACGTCTGCGCCCAGCGCTTGCAGTTTTTTCAACAGCGCGGGGGTCGCCTTGCCCGCTGCGTCCAAGCCCACAGCCACGGGCATCAACTTTTGCTGAACGGCCTTGTCGGCGGCTTGCGCGGCCACGCCCGTCACATGGGCGGCCAGTCGGCGGGGCGAGGCAAAAGCGGTGACCACCGCGTCGGCGGGGGCCAGCCCTTGGGCTTTGAGTTGTTCGGCCAACACGCTTGAGAAAGCCACACCGAGTTTGTTGAGCGCCTTGGGTGGCAGCTCTTCCACAAACAGTTCCAAGAGTAAATTGTGTGTCGTCATGTCGATTTCCCTCACGCGGTTTTCTTGGGCATTTGAGCCACCCATTCGCGCGGTGCCATCGGGAAACCCAGACGTTCGCGGCTGTCAAAATAACTTTGGGCCACGCTACGGGCCAAATTGCGGATGCGACCGATGTAGGCGGCACGCTCGGTCACGCTGATCGCGCCCCGTGCGTCAAGCAAGTTGAAGCTGTGCGCGGCCTTGAGCACCTGTTCATAGGCCGGCAGTGCCAACTGTTGCACGATCAGGTTTTGCGCCTGCTTTTCGTGGGCATTGAACGCCACAAACAGGAAGTCCGCGTCGGCGTGCTCGAAGTTGTAAGTCGACTGCTCCACCTCGTTTTGGTGGTACACGTCGCCGTAGCTCATGGTGTCGGTCCACTGGAGTTTGTAGACGTTGTCCACGCCCTGCAAATACATGGCCAAGCGCTCTAGGCCGTAAGTGATCTCGCCTGTGATCGGCTTGCAATCAATGCCGCCGACTTGCTGGAAGTAGGTGAACTGCGTGACCTCCATACCGTTGAGCCAGACTTCCCAGCCCAGGCCCCAAGCACCCAGCGTGGGGTTTTCCCAATCGTCTTCGACGAAGCGGATGTCGTTTTTCTTCAAGTCAAAGCCCAAGGCTTCGAGCGAGCCGAGGTAAAGCTCCAAGATGTTGCTGGGCGCGGGCTTCATCACCACTTGGTATTGGTAGTAGTGCTGCAAGCGGTTGGGGTTGTCGCCGTAACGGCCGTCTTTGGGTCGTCGGCTGGGCTGAACGTAGGCGGCTTTCCAGGGCTCGGGGCCAATGGCGCGCAAAAAAGTGGCGGTGTGGCTGGTGCCCGCACCGACTTCCATGTCGTAGGGCTGGAGCAACGCGCAGCCTTGGGCGTCCCAATACTGCTGGAGTTTCAAGATGATTTGTTGGAAGGTCAACATGCGCATCACGGCCGTCGTGGGACGGCGGGGTCGTCGGTTCTGCGGGTGCACACGGCTTGTGCGCCCAATCCCCTGATTTTACGACCCCGGCGTCACCGCACGTGTTCGTCGCCAGACCGACCCAGCCACCACCGCCAAGGCCAGCGCCCACAGCGGCAGCAGACCCGCCGCGCTGACCCATGCCACGTAGGGTGTTTGCCCAGTGCGTCCGTCCACCACCACCTCCAAGCGGCCCTGCACCCGGTGGGGCATGGCCGCCACGACGGCACCCAAGTGGTCGATATGGGCAGTGGCGCCCGTATTGGTGGCCCGCACGATAGGGCGGCCCAATTCCATGGCACGCACACGCGCAATGTTCAGGTGCTGGTCCAGTGCGATCGTGCCGCCAAACCACGCCAAATTGCTCAAGTTCACCAAGACCGTCGCGTCGGTGTTGGCCACGGTCTGGGCCATTTCTTCTCCGAACACATCCTCGAAACAGATGTGTGCCGACACTTGCTGACCGTTCACCGCCCACGGGGCTTGCACCACAGGCCCTCGGTTGAAGTCACCCAAGGGAATGTTCATCCACTCGGTGAACCAGCGAAATAAGGGCGGGATGAATTCGCCCATGGGCACCAAGTGGTGCTTGTCGTAGCGGTACCCGACTTCCCAAGGCGCGGCCGATTGGGCGTCATTTTGATTGAGTCCCCAAGCGCTGTTGGTGTAACCCTTGTCGTTGCTCCCCATGGGCACGCCCGTCATCCAATGCACCGTTCGGCCATCGGTGCTGGGTGCTTGTGCGGCCAAAGGCACCAGCCATTGCCGCCATTGTTCTGGGTGGATGAGTTGCGGCAGCACGGGCACGGCGGTCTCTGGCGCCACCACCAGATCGGGACGGGACTCGGCTTGTGTGGAGGCTCGCCATTGTTCGGGGTACCACTGCAAGGCTTGTCGAATGCCCGTGTTGTTATTGAATTTTTGATCCTGATCGATGTTGCCCTGCAGCAACCACACCCGCAACACGCCCGTGGACTGCGTGCTGTCATGGACTGGCGCCCAAAGGCCCATGCCGATGGCCATAACCCCCACCAGAATCAGCGGTCGGTAGGACCTTTGCCCCAAACCCAAGGCCAAGCCAGCCGAAACGAACGCGGCCACCGCACCCACGCCGTACACCCCCAGCCAGGGCATCCACCCGTCCCATCCATTCACATGGGCGTATCCAATGGCGCCCCAAGGAAAGCCTGTGAGCCATTGACCGCGCGCCAACTCGGCCATGGTCCAGGTGGCGGCGAACAACAGTGCAGCCGCCAAGGGATGCCCAACACGCCACCGCCAGTAAACTGCTGCTGCTGCGGCGTAATACAAGGCCAGGGCGGCGGCCAAGAGCAGCACGGCAGCGGCGGCGGCCCATGCGGGCAAACCGCCGTATTGGTGCATGGAGACAAACAACCAAGCAAACGAGGTGCTCAACCACGCGGTGGTGAAAACGCCAGCCTTGAGTGCCGCTGCTCGGGTATGCGCGCTTTGGCTGATGATCGCCACCGCCACGGCCATGGCCACGATTTGAAGCACGCCGTTGGCTTGCCCCCTGCTGAGCCAAGTGCCCATGTGCCATGGCCAAGCCATGGCAGCGGCCTGCGCACAACCGGCCATCAAGAGCACGGCCCACGTCCAACGCTCACGGGAGAGCAAGGTCATTCTTCGGTGTCTTCGGGCTGCACCTTGAACCATTTGACCAAGCCACCTTTGGTGTGCAACACCACAAACCGCATGCCGCCGCGGACCCACACTTCACCGCGTTTGGGCACGTGTCCCATGTCGTGGGCGATCAATCCTCCGATGGTTTCAAAGTCCGAGGGCTCAAACGTCAAGCCGAACGATTCACTGACCCGATCAATGGACGTCTCGCCATCCACCCGCCACGACCCGTCGGCCAAGGCATAGATGTCACCAGCTTCATCGTCGACGTCGAATTCGTCTTCGATTTCGCCCACGATTTCTTCCAGCACGTCTTCAATGGTGATCAGTCCCGCCACCCGGCCAAACTCATCGATCACGATGGCTTGGTGGTTGCGGTTTCCGCGAAACTCGCGCAGCAAATCGTTCAGGCCTTTGGTCTCGGGCACAAAGACCGCTGGTCGGATCAAGGTTCGGATGTTGAGTTCGGGTGATCGTTGACGCTTGAGCAGGTCTTTCGCCAACAAAATGCCAATGATGTTTTCCCGGCTCTCTTCATACACCGGGAACCGTGAGTGGCCGGTTTCAATGATGTCTTTGAGCATGTCCTCGTAAGAGGCGTCGACGTTGAGCAAGTCCATCTTGGTTGCCGCCACCATCACATCGCCCGCGCTCATGCTGGCCAAGCGCAACACCCCTTCAAGCATGATGCGGGATTCCGCATTGATGATCTCGTTATCCTCGGCCTCGGCCAGCGTTTCAATCAACTCGTCGGTTGAATCGGGGCCGGGGTGGATGAACTCGACCAACTTTTGCAGGAAACCACGTTTATCTTCGTGCCGCAGGCTTTGCTGCGGCGCACTACTGGGGGTTGATTCGGACACTGTTGTCGCTCGGTTGTTTCGGTATTTGAAGCATACCGCATCGGCATTTCAATGCTTGACTTGACTGGGCGCCTCGGTGCTGTGGCTGCGTTTCATGCCCAACCACGCCCAGAATTGTTTGGCTTGTGTTTTGAGTTGGTAATCCGTCCATGCCACTTGCTGATCCACCAGTTCTTCCACCCTCGAATCAAAATCCGCCGGCGGCAATACCAAGTGCGCCTGGCTGTCCGAGCCCTCACGCTCGATCCCTGCGCCCGCCCTTTTTGCGATTTTGAGCATGGCGGTGTTTTCGCTCAAGGCGTGCACAAACAGCATTCGAACCCCTTCGTTGCGCGAATGTGTGATGGCCCGTTCAAACAAACGTGTGCCGTATCCATGCCCCCTGGCCGTTTGGGCCACCGACACACCAAACTCGGCGCAACTGGCGCAGTCGGGGTTGATCGAATAGGACAAATGCGCCATGGCAATCAAGTCCAATCGCCGGTTGTAAATGCCAAATAAGCTGTCCCGCTCGAAATCCAAACTGAGTACATAGGCATCTATTTGCTGATCGGTGGCGGCGTAGCCAAATCGCAGATACCTGTCCTCTGCGCGCAGCGCTTTGAGGTGTTTGAGGATTTTGGTTGCGTGTGAGGGTTGAATCTCACGGATGGGGACGGTTCTGGATTGATCGTTGAGCGAGGGAACACCCGCTGTCCTGGTGTTGTGCTCATCTGCGCTGACGCGCCCCATCGACTTGAGTTGCTTGATAAGCCATGCCATCCATTTGTTCATGCTTTCATTCTACGGGTTAACCCCTTGTTGTGTTGTATCCATTCCCGTACGCGAGAATGGTGTTCGTTCAACATCGAGATGGGTATGTCGCTTCTCCACAAACTGACCGCTTTGGGCATCCATGTTTTGGAACGTGGTTGGTTGTCCAGCAATTGCACCTTGCTGCTCGGCGCCACCGACGCGGCCTTGGTTGACAGTGGGTTTCACACCCATTCACCACAAACCTTGACTTGGCTATATGGCCAACTCAAAGACCGTTCTTTGGAAGTATTGCTCAACACCCACCTGCACAGCGATCACTGTGGGGGCAATGTTGCGATACAAGCGGCTTTTCCTGCTTTGCGCACCGCCATTCCCGCCACATCGGCCTCGGCCGTGTCGTCATGGCAAGCGGAGCGACTCAGCTTTGTCTCAACCGGTCAAGACTGTCCTCGGTTTGTGGCCTCGGATTATTTGCTGGATGGCCAATCGCTGTCCCTCGGTGGTTTGCGCTGGCATGTTTGGCAAGCCAAAGGGCACGATCCCGATTCGGTGGTCTTGTTTCAAGAGGATCATCGCATCTTGATCAGTGCCGATGCATTGTGGGAAGATGGTTTTGGCGTGGTATTCCCTGAGCTGAGCCACGGTGCTGCTTTTGATGATGTAGAGCACACCTTGAACATGATCGAAGATTTGAATCCCGACATGGTGATTCCAGGTCATGGCCCTGTCTTTCGGGATGTCGGTGCAGCACTGCTTCGCGCGCGGTCACGTTTGGATCACTTCCGCCGCCATCCCGACAAGCACACGCGACATGCCATCAAAGTGCTCATCAAATTCAAATTGCTCGAATGGCAGCGCGTGAGCACCGCTGATCTGTTGCTCTGGTGTCGAAAAACGCCCCTGGTGAGTGCCCACATGCCCAGCGATGTGCAGTCCAGCGAAGCGTGGCTTCAAGAACTGTTGACCCAACTGGCCCACTTTTCGGCACTCAGGATCGATGGGCCGTGGGTATTCAATCGATGAAACCCTAAAAAACCAAAACCCCCAAGTACGGTGGGTACGAGGGGGTGTTGGGGGCTGTAAGAGCCTGACGATGACCTACTTTCACACGGGAATCCGCACTATCATCGGCGCAAACTCGTTTCACTGTCCTGTTCGAGATGGGAAGGAGTGGGACCAAGTTGCTATGGTCGTCAGGCATAAACGGTTGTCTGACTGAAGACGGATCTTCAGTCGGACGAATTCATAGAGTCAGTTATCAGCTGTTTTTTGACTGCGCCCACGTTGGGCATAAACACACTTTGATTCGAGATCAAAGTTATAGGGTCAAGCCTCACGAGCAATTAGTACAGGTTAGCTTAACGCATTGCTGCGCTTCCACACCCTGCCTATCAACGTCCTGGTCTTGAACGACTCTTTAGGGGGCTCAAGGCCCCGGCAGATCTCATCTTGAAACGAGTTTCCCGCTTAGATGCTTTCAGCGGTTATCTCTTCCACACTTAGCTACCCGGCAATGCCACTGGCGTGACAACCGGTACACCAGAGGTGTGTCCACTCCGGTCCTCTCGTACTAGGAGCAGGCTTCCTCAAATCTGCAGCGCCCACGGAAGATAGGGACCAAACTGTCTCACGACGTTTTAAACCCAGCTCACGTACCTCTTT
>Ga0315907_10000638_pt1 | contig 49968 bp, 61 predicted proteins | sample LakEriMetagenome_3_FD_203525 | JGI IMG/M metagenome (GOLD analysis project Ga0315907, IMG submission 203525) | Freshwater fungal communities from buoy surface, Lake Erie, Ohio, United States - Buoy 12 MA123 | ecosystem: Environmental > Aquatic > Freshwater > Lake > Lake biofilm | place: USA... | reverse complement strand
TCCAGCAAAGCGCGACACGACGCCTCGGTCAGCCATTGACACTTATGCTCGATACGCGAGGCCACGGTGGACACCCGCTCAGAGAGGTACACATCAAAGGCTCGATTGCTCCGCAACACTTGGCCATCGTCGGCGAGCATGACCGCCATGCTGGGTAATGCGTCCCACAAAGAAGATTCTGTGAGGGAAGGTGCAACAGCGGTGGGCTTGTGGACGAGGGTCATTGCAGGCATGTTGTGAGATTACACACAGGAGCCTGGGCTTCATACCCCCTCGTGGGCGATACGGGCCAGGCACAAGTCATCCCACGCCTTCGCCTTATCTTCCAAATTGCGCAAAAGATAGGCTGGGTGGTAGGTCACGATCAGCGGCACCCCCTGGAACTGGTGGACGCGTCCACGCAATTTGCCAATTGGATCGGTCGTACGCAAGAGGCTTTGTACGGCAAACCGCCCCATCGCCAAGATGATTTTGGGTTGAACCAGTTCGATTTGACGCACCAAATAAGGCTGGCACTCGGTGAGCTCCTGCGGCAAAGGATTGCGGTTGCCGGGTGGACGGCACTTCAAGGTATTGGCGATAAAGACCTGTTTAGAGGGATCGTCCACACCATCCAGACTTGAGCGAGACAAGCCCAACGCGCGCAACATGTTGTCCAGCAATTGGCCGGACTTACCAACAAACGGCTCTCCTTGCCGGTCTTCTTGCTCTCCTGGTGCTTCGCCGACGATCATCCAATGTGCTTGCTGGTGCCCAACCCCGAACACCGTTTGGGTGCGGCTTTCGCACAAGCCACAGGCTTGGCAGTTTGCAACCGCCAAGCGCAAAGCGGACCAGTCCATCGACGACACATCGGGCACGCCGGAGCTTGCTGGATGCCCAAGAACCGTGGGCACTGGCACCACAGATTCAGGCCGCTGCGCCCCGCTCTGTATTGGCGGCTCCATCACAGCGCTCATGGGCGCATCGGTTGCCTGGACCTTGGACGTCGGCCAAAGGGGAATGCCCATCTCCGCCAGCATCGCCCGTTGTCGTGGCGTCCAACTCATGCTTGATCTCGGCCTGGAGCGTTCAGCGCCAATGCCATCACCAGGGCATCTTCTCGTTGGCCCAAAGGAGCGGGGTAATAGCCTTTGCGCACTCCAACCTCCTCAAATCCAAAGTGCCGATAGATTTGCTGAGCATGCTCATTGCTCTTGCGCACTTCAAGCCACAGCTTGTGCGACCCCATGGCCAGCGAGTGTGAATGTAAGGCACGGTAAAGCGTCGTTGCGTGACCGTGCCCTTGAAAGCGGGGATCGACAGTGATGTTGAGCAGGTGCATCTCCTGCACCCCCTCCATGGCCACAAAATACCCCAAAAGATCATGCTTACTGAACAAGATCTGTGCAACATATCCCGCGGCCAGCGAGTCAATGAAGTTGCCGCGGGTCCAAGGAAAGGCATAGGCACGCTGCTCAATTTGTATCACCGCATCCAACGATGTCACGGTCATCGGACGCAGGCTTTGGCCGTTGGCGGCTTCGAAAAGCAACAATGCATTCATGTCAAGTGCTCCGCCGCGCCGGCCTTGTGTGCAGCTTGCCGCTCGGCGGTGGTTTGCGCTACTTTGTCCCTCACGTAAAGAGGAAGCGCGAGCGCCACGTCCATTGCGTCACCGCGCCTCCATGCGAGCTCAGCCTGGAGCGCCAGCGCTTGAGCCCGGACTTGTGCTTGAGGAAACTTCGAAGCAGTTTGCAGTGGCAGCGATTGCTGGAATGCCTGATCAAACGCCGCTGGCAAGGCCAACAAAGCATTGCCTGCGATCGCACCAGGAGGATCAGAGGCCCAATGCTCGCAAAGCGCATCAGGTCGGCTGAGAAAAGGTGCGGTGATTTGATGCCAATCTTTTGAGGCCAGAACAAAACGGTATTGCGCTGCATACACCTCACCCATGCGTGCATCGTTTACCACCCAGATCGGGCGTTCATTGTGCTGTGCCAAGGCCCCTTGAGAAACACAAGCATCTTGAGCGACCACCAGCAACGAATCCAAGGCCAATACCGGCTTGTCAGCACCCAAGGCCAAACCTTGAGCGACCGCACAAGCTGTGCGTAAACCGGTGAAGGCGCCGGGGCCGCGCCCAAACGCAATGGCGTCTAAAGTGCTCAAGCTCACACCTGCCTGAGCAAGCAAACTGTGGCACCGGGCAATCAAATGCGTCGAGGCAGCTGCACCGCCTTCACCGTCGAATGCCAACACTTCTCCATGCACCCAAAGCGCCACGCTCATGGTTTGGGTCGAAGTATCAAAGGCCAACAGACAGCTCATGTCGCAATCGCAGATAACGAGGAAACAGGTGCCGAGTTTATCGTCCACATGACCGGATAGGTCCTGGTCGCTGCGGTGGGAGCCGGTTTGCGCATGCGATGATGCTGCCTATGAATTTTTATCCATTTCGAGGCCCCCATTCGGCCACCAGAACTGTCCTGGTCTCAATGACTTTGGCCTTGCTCATACACGTCCCAAGCCATGCGCAGCAACTGGCTCTCCCCGCCCCAGTCGAGACAGCCTTGCAGCACGCCCGAGTACCGAAAGAAGCCATGGTGGCTGTGGTTCAAGATGTCGCGGGACCGCATCCCCGTTTGTCCTGGCAGAACCAAACACCGGTGAACCCCGCTTCGCTGATGAAGCTGTTAACCACCACTGCATCACTGGATTTGCTAGGCCCTTCCTGGACATGGAACACACCCGTATGGCTGACCGGTACTGTGCAAGCCAATGGGGTGCTGGAGGGGAATCTGGTCATCAAAGGCAGTGGCGATCCCAAGTTGGTGGTCGAGCGGCTTTGGTTGCTGCTGCGCCGAGTTCAGCAACTCGGTGTGCGAGAGATCCGCGGTGACATCGTGCTTGACCGCAGCGCTTTCGTGGTGCCCGAGCAGAACCCAGCCGATTTCGACGGCGAGCCCCTGCGCCCCTACAACGCTTCGGCAGATGCACTCCTCGTCAACTACAAAGCCATGGTGATGACATTCACCCCTGACGTTGCCCGGGGCGTAGCCTGGATCAGCCCAGATTTGCCATTGGCCGGTCACAGCCTACCGGTTAGCGTGCCCTTGAGCACTGCCGCTTGTGGAGATTGGCGAAGTGGCCTCAAAGCGGACTTCAACAGTGCCAGCCAATGGCGTTTTAACGGTAGTTACCCCAGCAGCTGTGGCGAAAAGTTTTGGCCGGTGGCCTACACCGATGCCAAAACTTACAACCAGCGTGCAGTGTTGGGCCTGTGGCAGACCATGGGCGGAAAACTGGCGGGGGTGGTGAGGGACGGCAACGCGCCGAACACCCCGCCGACATTTGAAGTTGTTTCGCCTGCCCTGCCTGAGGTGATACGCGACATCAACAAATACAGCAACAACGTGATGGCGCAACAGCTCTTTTTCACCCTGGGTGCACAGCAGCGCAGTCCTGCCGGACTGGACGCATCTCGGGAGGTGCTCAGGCAATGGGTACAAGAACAAGCAGGCGAGGCCGGGCAGGGCTTGGTGGTGGACAATGGGTCAGGATTGTCACGCGAGAACCGCGTCACGGCCCAATTGCTTGCACAACTGCTGCGCCGAACTTGGAACAGTTCCACCATGCCCGAGTTGGTCAGCTCCTTGCCGATCGGTGGCGTGGACGGCACCATGCGCCGGAGTAAATCTGCGGTCGGCCGTACCCACCTGAAAACTGGCTCGCTGCGAGACGTGGTGGGCATTGCAGGCTACGTACTCACGCCGAATGGTCAGCGTCTGGTGGTGGTCGGCATCATCAACCACGCCAACGCCAACGCCGCCCGACCGGCGCTGGATGCCTTGGTACAGTGGGCTGCGAATCCCACTGGCACGTCGGGACCAGCGAACCGATGACCGCGCCGGTTTGGGCCGAATGGCTGGGTTATGCGGCCGCCACGCTGACCACTGCCGCCTTTGTGCCACAAGCTTGGCTGACGTTTCGAAGCCGAGATGTCAGCGGAATTTCTTTGTGCATGTACAGCGTGTTTACCGCAGGCGTAGGACTGTGGCTGGCCTACGGGTGGGTGCTTCAGTCATGGCCCATTGTGGTGGCGAATGTGGTGACGCTGGTGCTGGCGTTGTGCATTTTGCTGATGAAGCTGCTCATGGTGCCTCAGGGCCAAACTAAACCCGGGAAGAGCACAGCAAGACGACGTTATCGGCGCCACAAAAACTGAAGGCCCAGACGCATGAAGCACCCGGGCCTACCAAATTCAACTCACCTCAGATCCAACCCAGTGCGCGCAACACCTTGACGGCTTCATCGGTGAACACCTTGTGTCCACCTGTCGTCGGGTGGACGCCATCTGCGAAGAACCAAGTGGAGGCACTGGCGCCTGTGGCCAATCCATTAAATGGCGCGCCATCGGTGCTGTTGCAGAACAAGGAAGACCCATCGGTCACCGTGCCGGAGGTAATGGCTTGAATCTTAGCGACATCACAAGCACGCGAGCTGATGTTGGTGATGCCAAAACTTGCTGGGTTGGCTGTGATGTTCTTGAAGATGCTGTAGGCATCGATGATCCCCACAGGTTGACCGTTCAAACCTTCATTCAGCCAGAGATTAAACACATCGACCATCGCAGTCAGTTGGGGCCTCGCTGATGCGGGCACCGATGCTCCAAATGGGGTCGCGGCCAAGTCGGGCACCGTCACAATTGCAACGTACTTGGCTCCCTTGTCCAACATTTCCGTGCGGACATAACCTGCGAGCTCCTGCGCCGACTTCTTCACTTCTCCCAATGCCGCAATAGCAGCGGCTTGATTCGAAGTATCAGCTTGGGCTTGTGTCAATCGACCGGCGGCCACATCAATTCCGTTTTGGGTGGCTTTGGCTGCGAACACTCCAAACTGCGTCAGCACATCGTTCGCACCGGCCAAAACCAGCACCAACTCCGTGCCTTTGAAGTTTCCGAAACGGGCCAAGTGATTGGCAATTTGTGTTTTCACGGGCACCGTCAGGGCACCCCCTGATTTACCGATGCCATTGGGGTCTGTCACCCGCGCACCCCCCATGCCGTAGGCAGTACACGAGTTGGCGAGCGCCGGATTGGCTGCGGCGGGGCATTTGACCGAAACACCAGCAAAACCCACCTCGTGTGGAGTGATCACCAGACCAAGAGACGCAGCCACGTTTTCCACCCAGACCGTCGAGCCCGCCGCATTGGTCGTGAAACGTCCTCCGAGGAAAGGGGCTTGACCGTTGCCGGTTGCTGATGTCGCTGGGGCGTAGGTGCCCGCATCACTCAGACTGTCACCGAAGGAAACCACCGATACAAAATTGGCTTTGCTCGTGGGTGCACCAGCGGGTCCTGGCTTGTCGGGCGTGTCGGAGCCGCCACCGCCGCATGCGGTCAAGAGCGCGGACGCAACGGCGATGGCTGTCCAGGTACGAATAAGTTTCATGAAGTCCCCTTTTTGTGAGTACGGCGTGATTGGTACAAAAAGCCCGAAGGCCAGCGCTCGCTGGCATCAGAAACAAGAAACGAACGACCGTTCGTTTTGCCGCTCGACTATAGAACTGCGCACACGTGACCAAAGTCAGTGCAAACCCCAGCCTCCTGTCAGGGCAGGTATTCCTGAACAGTCTGACCACCACAGGTCGTCCGACTTGGACCACAGCGCTAGGAAGAAGCTGATCTTGGGAGATTCAGATCTTTCGATACTCCCCCAACATCCTGCTGGACTCAAAGCATGCAAAAACGCAACCCAAATCTGCCGCGTTGATTGCTTCAGTGCCTCCGACATTTTGTCGACCATCTGCATACAAGGCCATTCAAAGAACATGCCTCCATCATGCAAGTGGCCGGGTTTCTAGCAAGCGTCGGCTGTCATGAAGGAGGCATGCGGTGAAGATCAGCTGACGCGGCGACGGCGGGTGACCCAAGCCATGAGGCCGAGGCCACCAAACATCAGCGCATAAGTGCTCGGCTCGGGTACGACGGAGGGACCATTGTTCACGGGTAAACCGATATCTCTCAAGATGGCCAGATCCAGCGCGGAGACTTCGTAACGAGTGCCTCTGAAAAACACCACTCCATTCATGAGATCGGATACCAAACTGGCCCCGGCGCGTCCGTCACCATTGCCGACATGCCCATAGTTACCAAAACTTAAAGGCACCAGTCCTCCATAAACCGCCTGCGCTTGGGGGCCCGTGAAAAACAAAGTATCGCCTTGAGGCGTATTTACCAAAGTGGTAAAGGCGTCGAATGTGGACTGGTAATTTCCCGGAAGCAAGCCTGTTGTCCCATCACGCCAACCATTGAAACCAATGGCATGACCAAACTCATGCAAAAAAACAGAGCGCGCATCAGTTTGGTTAAGCGGAACTGTGTCATCCAGCAAATTACTGGGTGTTGGATCAAACCAAAGTTCACTTTGCAGATAGCCGTTGATACCAATATTAAAGTTGATATCAGCAGCGGATCCGTTGGGATCGATACCCGTACGAAGCTCGTAGGCCGCGCCTTGCTCGTAAGTAAAAATTCCGCCCTGCGTATTGTAAAAACTTGTCGTCGCACTTCCCCCGTTTGCCGTCGGAATAGATTCAAACCCGACACTCACAGTAAGAACAGTACTAACAGACGAGGTATCAAAATATGAAGCCCACTGATTACCCGCTGCGATTATATTATTTTGTATACTTGAATAATAACTTGAATATACGCTACCAGGGTCATTAAAAGTGACATCGAATGAAAGAGCGGCATTGGACGACGTTGCAAACGAAAGCCCGGTAAGAAGACACGCCGAAGTTGCTAGTATTTTTTTTGTTACCAAAAGTATCTCCCGATTGATTAAGTTTTGCCGAAAACTGGCGTCGGCATTCTATATTCAATAACGAGGATTCAATACTCGATCAACCCTTTTTTCAAACGGCCGCTGGCGCCCAGTGATTCCTGGATGTTGGCATCGCTGTCGCCAGTTTCAGGTCATTGCATCAGAACGGGTTTCCGGTTGCCCTGACCCTTGCGGCCTCGCCCAATCGACTGTGCCCGGCAGCAGAGAGATGCGTCGCATCAGACCACAACCAAGTATTTGCATCCGCCGTGGCAACCAGGGTTTCGGTGGTGCAATCGGGAAGCACCGCGGTGGCGAGGCAGGCAGCCGTGTTGATGTTGGTGTAATTGAAACTAGCAGGGAACTGCACGATTTGTTGAGTCAACTCGTCGGCCAGCACCAGCCCAATGCGATTGCCATCATTGATGAGTGTGGTGCGTAGTTTCAAGTGGAATGCGGTCATCAATCGTTTGACCAAAGCTGCCCTGTCGGTGTCGTTCAAAGCGGCTTTTTGCGCCAGTGCGTAGGGCGAGAGGCTTTGGTCCGGTATGGTCGATACGATCACGCGTGCCCCTGCATTGGCCATGCGATTGACTTGTTCTGCGTACAGCACGCCTGCTGCCTCCATCGCTGCAACCAATGCCGGCTCGTTGCTACCGTTGTAGAGCGCGTACTGCGCCCATAAATCGTTTTGGCCGACCAGCACCGAAACCAAATCGTTGCTGCCAAACCGATCGGTGGTGAGGAATTGGTCAATTTGGGTTTTCACATCGGCCACTTTGGCCATGGGTACCGCCAAGATACGGCTGTTGGTGTTGGAGGATGAACTGGCACACTGAGGAAAATTCAGTCCGTAGGAATTGGCCAATATCTGATTCCAGATGCGGTTCAGGCCGCAATCAACAACGGTTTTTTCGGCATTGAGTCCGTTGATGGTGTAGTTCTGCCCCTTGCTGGTGATCACGCTGTTCTCGTCGCCAAAAGACAGAACACGCACGGGTTCAAACTTTTTGACTTGGTCTCCTCCCCCACAACCCGCCAGCACAGCAGACATCAGCGCCAAGCCGCAAAAAAGTTTCTGACGTCGGCAAAAAGACTCAACCATCTCACGCAATACAAACATAACAAACTCCAGTTCAACTCGCTGCGGCACGCAGCAAACGGTCACGCACACCTTCCCATTCGGGTGCTTCAGGGGGCTCTTCTACCCAGATCAATTGCGCACCGTGCTCATCAAAACTGCGCAGCACGGCGAAGAGTTCGTGTGCTGCAGCATCCGGTGAATCAGGCATGCGGTGCACCACCATGCCGGGCGCAGGGCGCGTGGGGGGGTGGCGGGAATATACCGCCAGCTTCAATGGCGCTTCGCTGGCATCTCCGAACAACACCGCCAAGGCCTGCCCAATCATGGGCGCGGTCATTAAACGCAAAGGCGCACGTGGCGCATAGTGCGACATCAAATTCCCGGAGACACGGGGGGATTGCGAATCACGCTCACCCAACGGCTGCCCCAACAAGGATTCCAGCTGAGTGCGGCTGATTTGCCCAGGCCGAAGCAGCACCGGCTGCTTGGGTCGGCAATCGACGATGGTTGATTCGATCCCCACGTCGCAAGCGCCCCCATCCAACACCCAAAGCTCCGCATTGAATTCCGCCACAACATGGGCCGCGGTGGTGGGGCTGATGCGGCCGAAACGGTTGGCACTGGGCGCTGCCACACCGGGAACACCCAAATCAAACGCCGCCCGCAGCAGAGCCTGGGCTTGCGGATGCGCCGGGCAGCGCAGTCCAATGCTGTTTTGCCCTCCGGCAGCGGCGGCACCGATGCCAGGATGACGATCCAGCACCACAGTCAAAGGACCAGGCCAATGGGCGTGTACCAGCTTTTGAGCGCATTCCGGCAGGTGCGGTGTGAATGCCATGGCCGCCGCAGCATCAACCACATGAACAATCAAGGGATGGTCGCTGGGCCTGCCCTTGGCTGAGAAAATTTTTGCCACCGCGGCATCACTGTCGGCACGTGCACCCAGACCGTACACCGTTTCAGTTGCAAAAGCGACCAGCTCTCCTTGGGCAAGGTGTTGCGCCGCGCGTTGAATGACCTCTGCGGTTGAACCGTCGAGCAGCATGGTGCGATGCGTGGCAGCAGAATTCAGAAAGCGGGCAGGCCAAGCAAGCGTGCTGCATGGAGAGCCACTGTTTTGGCATCGATGGACGATCCGGCGGTGACGGTGAGGTGGCCCATCTTGCGTGCGGCTCTTGCCTGCGTTTTGCCATACAGGTGCAAATGCACGCCGGGCAGGGCCAAGATATCGGCCCAAGGCGGCGGACGCTCACGGCCCTCTGTGTCGAACCACAGATCACCGAGCAGGTTCAGCATCACTGCGCTGGAGTGCAAACGAGGTGCTGCCAAAGGGTTGCCCGTCATGGTGCGCACCTGTAACTCGAACTGGGACACATCACAGGCGTCCATGCTGTAGTGGCCCGAGTTGTGCGGACGAGGTGCCATCTCATTGGCCACCAGACTACCGTCTTGAAGCACAAAAAACTCGACGCACAACACGCCCACATACTCCATCGATGCAGCCACCGCTTCAGCCTGTGCAACAGCATGGGCTTGCAAGCCGGCGCTGATGTCAGGCGCCGGCACCTGAGTGACAGCCAAGATGCCGTCACGGTGCAGGTTTTGTTGCAAAGGCAAATGCACCACCTGACCATCATGTCCGCGCGCCACGATGACGCTGACCTCGAAAGCCAAGGGCAACATTTTTTCGAGCACGCACGGTGCCTGTTGGAGCCTGGACCATGCCGCAGACAAATCTTCGCGCGTGGTCACACGAGCCTGCCCCTTACCGTCATAACCCAGCCGGGAGGTTTTGAGGATGCCGGGAAACAGTTCACTGGACACCGCCGCCAGCTGTTGTGGAGTTTCGATCTCGGCATAGGGTGCACAGGGCACACCGCATTTCGTAAAGTGGGCTTTTTCTAGAACCCGGTCTTGGCAAATCGCTACCGCTTGCGCTGGCGGCGACACCGGGCGTTGTTCAGCCAAAGATTGCAACGCTGCTGCGGGGACATTTTCAAATTCGGTCGTGATGGCAGCAGAACACTGGGCCAGAGCCGTCAGGGCAGTTGCGTCCAGATAACCCGCTTGCACATGGTGATGGGACACGGTGCCAGCAGGGCTGTGTGGGTCGGCATCCAGCACAGCTGTGAAGTACCCCATCTGCTGCGCCGCATGCGCCCACATGCGCCCCAATTGGCCGCCCCCCATCACGCCCAATGTGGCCCCCGGGAGAATAGGCTGGCGAGGGAGCATCACTTCAAATCGGCGCTCATGGCGCGGGCAGCTTCGGTTTGGCGTGTACGGTAAGCGTCCAATTCGACACGCAAAGCCGGATTGTGTGTGGCGAGCATGGCCACGGCGAACAAAGCGGCATTGGCGGCGCCTGCCGTTCCAATGGCAAAGGTGGCCACTGGAATTCCTTTGGGCATTTGAACAATAGAGTGCAAGGAATCCACACCCGACAAATGCCGGCTGGCAACCGGAACACCCAACACAGGCACTGTGGTTTTCGCGGCCAACATACCAGGTAAGTGGGCCGCTCCACCAGCCCCCGCAATGATCGCCACCAGACCTCGCGTTGCGGCGGTTTCAGCATACGCAAACATATCGTCGGGCATGCGGTGGGCGGAAACGACGCGGGCTTCGTGCGCAACGCCGAACTCAGCGAGAATGTCGGTCGCAACGCGCAAGGTTTCCCAGTCGCTGCTCGACCCCATGACCACACCGACCAACACCGCTTTCTCGCTGATATCCCCACTCATTCCACTGTGCTCCTCAAACTGTCTTGAATTGTAGGCTGCGCGTCACCATCTCACTCTCGTTGCGCCCAGTATGTTTTGACGGCGCTTTGACTGGCCGCTTCGGGCCCATACACAAACCCACGCCATGATCGACATCACACTGCAAAATCTCGAAACCGAACTCGTTCAGGCCTCCTCACAACAACCCGTGTTGTTGGACATTTGGGCACCATGGTGCGGCCCCTGCAAATCCCTGGGGCCCGTTCTGGAAAAACTGGAGGTGGCTTATGCGGGCCGCTTCCGCCTGGCCAAACTGAATTCAGACGAACAACCAGAAATTGCGGGGCAACTCTCGCAACTTTTCGGTGTGCGCAGCATTCCTTTTTGTGTGATGTTCAAAGACGGTCAACCGGTGGACGGTTTCGTCGGGGCGGTGCCCGAGGGGCAAATCCGCGAGTTTCTGGATAAACACGTCCCCACAGCAGACGAAGTGGAGGCGCAGGAGGACGTGGAAGAAGCCGCCGAATTACTGGCCGAAGGGGATGAAGACAGCGCACTGGCCAAGCTCCAAGAGGCAGTGGCCATCAACCCCGGCAACGACACAGCAAGGGTCGACTACGTGCGCGCGCTGTTGCGAGGTGGGCGGATACAGGAGGCACGGGCCGCCTTTGACCCCGTGGCCAGCAAAGTGATGCTCGACACTCGCCTGGCTGCCTGCGGCCACTGGTTGTCTGCCTGTGAACAAGCACCTAAAGCGCCTTCTGCGGAAACCTTGGCAGCCGCGATTGCCACCAACAAACGCGATTTCGACGCACGCTTTGCACTGGCGCAGCAAGCTTTTGCAGCCCAGCGGTTTACGGACGCGATGGACGAACTGCTGGAAATTCTGATGCGTGACAAAACCTGGAAAGAGGAACTGGCGCGCAAAACCTATGTCGCCATCTTGGACATCATGACCCCCAGTGCCCCACCGAAAGCGGCTGTGGCCACTCCGGCCAAAGGTGCACTTGAAATCACGGGCAAGGTCGACACCACACCCGCTGACCCCGTGGTAGATGGCTACCGCCGCAAACTGAGCATGGCGCTTTTTTAAACCTGCGGTCAGGGCACGATCCAGCCGCCCAAGCGTTCCACGACCTCCTGCTGCACCGCTTGGTGCTGTGCCCAACACTTACGCGATTGGGCGGCATGGTTGGCTGCACGTTCTTCTTCGGACAAAGCATCAAACACCTGCGCCAAACGAGCGTGGGCAACGGCCAAATCGTCCGTATGAGCTGTAGAAGCGATACGGTCCTCGGCGGCCAGCGCACGCTGCATGGCAGCTTCGTTGTGGCCCACACGCCATTCGCACCAAGCCATGTCGGCCAGGTAGGTTGATGCCAAACGCGCAAGCCCTTGTTGTTCCGCTTGATGCAGATGCGCCCTGTACAGCACCAGGGCCTCTTGGGGTTGACCAGCTACTGAAAGCGCCACGGCCCTGAGCATGGGGACCCAGGCGGACAAAGATGCAGTACCCACCCATTGCTCAAAACTTTCTGCTGAATTGGCGCTCGCCAATGCGCGGCGGGCGGCATCGTTCACTGCACCACCAAACAAGCTGGCTCTTAATGCATGGTCACACAGCTGAGAGGCCATGTCGGTATTCAGTGCGCTCAGCATGGCGTCGTCCCCGTGCGCATTGGCATGGTCCCGCGCACGGGTGTACCAAGGTTGCGCCAGATCTAATCTGGACGCAAAGTGCAGCGCGTTGGCAATCACCAGACAAACACGGGCAAGGGCAGCATGCTGGTCAACGTCTGCCAAGTCCAGCGCTCGCCTCGCATGGTCGACCAAGGCAGGAAAATCGAGTGCGACATAGTCTGTGTGGGCCAGCCAGGCCAACGCGTGGGCCGCCAGATGCGGCAAATCGGCCGCGGCACTCAGGGCTTGTGCGCGCATGAACTTGTCCCGCGCATCACGGTCCCCGCCCTCGTGAAACGCGAGCAACCCTTCGGCCATGGCAAGACTGGCGCTGACGGCGGGATGCGGCCGTTCATAGAACAAGGCATGCAAATCTCGAATCTCGCTGCGCGCCTCTTCGGAATACCCTTGACGCGCAAAGTACCCTGCACGCTCAGCCCGCAAACAGCCTTGTTCCACCGAATGCACCGATCGGGCGATGTCTGCATCCAGCCGCTGTAGCAGCTTGGAAGGCAAACGGAGTGCCGCACCGCTCATGTGGTCAAGCGTTGCAATGCCTCGCGGTAGGTGGCTGCAGTGTGCTCAACCACGTCGGAGGGCAAGGCCGGTGCAGGTGCTTTTTTGTTCCAGAGCTGGCCATCCACTTGGGCTTGCTCCAGCCAATCGCGCACGAACTGCTTGTCGTAGCTGGGTGGATTACGACCTTCTCGCAAAGCCGCTTCGTATCCTTCAATCGGCCAAAACCGCGATGAATCGGGCGTGAGCACTTCGTCCATCAGCGTGAGCGTACCGTGGTCATCCAGGCCAAACTCAAATTTGGTGTCGGCAATGATGATGCCTTTGGCAAGCGCCATATCTGCCGCGGTTTGATAGAGGGTGATGGACGTGTCACGAACACGTGTGGCCAGGTCCAGGCCGATGATGTCCACCATGCGCTCGAAAGTGATGTTTTCGTCGTGGTCACCCATCTCGGCCTTGGTGGCCGGCGTGAAGATGGGGGATGGCAAGCGACTTGCGTTGCGCAACCCCGTCGGCAACTTCACACCGCACACGGATTGGTTCTCTTGGTACTCTTTCCAACCGCTGCCTGCCAAGTAACCGCGCACCACAGCTTCCACAGGCAAGGGCTTCAAACGTTTGACGAGCATGGAGCGGCCTCGCACCTGGATCACCTCATCAGGCGCCACCACACTTTCCGGCGACTCTCCCGTCAAGTGGTGGGGCACGATGTGTCCCAAACGCTCGAACCAAAACAGCGCCATTTGGGTGAGCAAGGCGCCCTTGCCCGGAATGGGTTCACCCATCACCACATCAAAAGCAGATAAACGGTCACTGGCCACCATCAGGATGCGATCTTGGCCCACTGCGTAGTTATCACGCACCTTACCTCGTGCAAGCAGGGGCAGGGATTGGAGGTGGCTTTCTAACAAAGCGGGGCTTGGTGCGGCGGACATGTGCGGGAGATTGGGTGAATTGGGCGAATTGTAGGTCGACTCAAAAACCGCTCGTCGGCATTGGATTGCAGGCCAATCGGCATGACTTGTGACCCCAAGGCACACACATCAACTCAGCCGAATTGACCCGCCTGCGCAGCGTGTGGACGCCGAGGTACGGCGCAAACCATCTCAGCCTTGGTCGGGACCGCACGAAGCCCTGTGGAATCCAGATGACATAGCGGCAAGCGATCAAGTTTTATGCGCCAGAGGTTCGAAACGATCATCCGAAAGCAATGCGGTCATCAACGCGGTCCGAACCCCGAGCACCATGTCGTGCAAATCCAGGCTGGGTCGTAGCGCCGGCGGGTCGCCTTGCACAACGCGCTGGGTCGTTTGGTCAGGCAAGAGTGGCAAATGCATCAGACCACTGGGGACCCAAGAGGGCCCTTTTGCAAAGTGGTGCTGCAAACAATAAAAGACTTGGTTGCAAACAAAGGTGCCTGCGCTGTTGGACAAACCAGCGGGCAGTCCAGCAGCGCGGATGGCGCTGACCATGGCTTTCACCGGCAACGTGGTGAAGTAGGCCGGCTCACCGCTTGCCACTATGGGGACATCAGTGGGTTGTTTTCCAGCGTTGTCTGCCAGGGGTGCGTCAATGAGGTTGATCGCGACACGTTCCAATGACAACTCACAGCGCCCCTCCGCTTGGCCCAGGGCCAAAACCAAACGGGGCTGCCATTGTTGGAGCGCTTGTTCAAGGGCGGAGGGAGCAGTGTCAAAAACGCATGGCAACACTGCGGCCACTACCGTCAGCCCACCGATGCTTTGCCCATGCAGGGCTTTGGCGACCACCTCTGAAGAGTTGGTTTCTTCGCCACCGAAAGGCTCAAAGCCGGTGACCAGCAAGACACCTGCGTCTTGCCGGGCTTGCAGTGCCTGCTTCGCCAGCGGCGGCTTCTGCTTTTTTTGCAACGCGGCCTCCTGGATCGCCCGGCACTCTTGGCGGCTCGCGCAGACAGCGCAAGGCACTGACTCCGCGAACCGCCAGGCTTACCGCGACTCAGTTCACGGTCTGGGCCAATTCACCGGTTGCGTAACGCTGCGACACCTGCACCAAGGTTTGCGGTTTGATCTTGGCGGCTTGGCCTTCGCAGTTGAACTCCAGGTAACGTTGTTTGCAAACAGCCTTGGCGGCTTCGCGGGCCGGTTTGAGGTAATCGCGGGGATCGAACTTCTCGGGGTTTTCGACAAAGAACTTGCGGATGGCGGCGGTCATGGCCAGACGAATATCGGTGTCGATATTGATTTTGCGCACGCCATGTTTGATGGCTTCCTGAATCTCAGAGACCGGCACGCCATAGGTTTCTTTCATGTTGCCGCCGTACTTGCGGATTTCGGCCAAAAACTCTTGAGGCACGCTGCTGGAGCCGTGCATCACCAAGTGGGTATTGGGAATTCGGCGGTGGATTTCTTTGATGCGGTTGATGGCCAGGATGTCACCGGTGGGCTTGCGGGTGAATTTATAAGCGCCATGGCTGGTGCCGATGGCGATGGCCAGGGCGTCGAGCTGGGTGCGTTTGACGAATTCAGCGGCCTCTTCAGGATCGGTCAGCAGCTGGTCCATGGTCATCGTCGCTTCGGTGCCGTGTCCGTCTTCCTTGTCACCCTTCATGGTTTCCAAGGAGCCCAAACAGCCCAACTCACCTTCCACCGTCACCCCCAAGGCGTGGGCCATATCCACCACTTTGCGAGTCACCTCCACGTTGTACTCAAAGCTGGCGATGGTTTTACCGTCGGCCTGCAACGAGCCGTCCATCATCACAGAGCTGAAACCGAGGTCGATGGCGCCTTTGCAAACCTCAGGGCTTTGACCATGGTCTTGGTGCATGACCAAGGGAATGTGGGGGTAGGTCTCAATGGCCGCCGAGATCAAATGTTTGATAAAGGCTTCGCCCGCGTATTTGCGCGCACCAGCACTGGCTTGAAGAATCACTGGGGATCCCACCTCATCGGCCGCCGCCATCACCGCCTGCACTTGTTCCAGGTTGTTGACGTTGTAAGCCGGAATGCCATAGCCGTTTTCAGCAGCATGGTCGAGCAATTGGCGCATAGAGACGAGTGGCATGGGACACCTGTGGGTTGAAGTTGGAAAAAGGGACGGGCGATGGTCAAGGGTGAACGCGGTTGTACCAAGACCGTAACTGCCGCAATTTTAGCGGGGGCGCCTGCTGCGCAGCAGCAATGCCCCCCAGATCCGGGATTCCAGCCGCAGGACACCCCCGGTTCTTGGGGGCAAGCAGACCGCAGCACGGGCTGCCCACGTATCATCCCGCCGCTCGTCCATATACAAAAGACATCCGGGGAGGACAACATGGATCCATTGGTTTATCCGCGTGAACGCACGCTCGGCACCATCACACTGGTCATTGGTTTGCTCTTTTGGGCTTTGATGGTCCTAGGCACCTTGGGCTTGGCGCTGATTTACCTTTTGTTCTTCTTTGTGGTTTATCTGTTTGCGCAGTCGGCCTTAATTTCTTATGTCAAGGGCAACGGCGTGGCGTTGAGCCCCATCCAGTTCCCCGACTTGAATCAGCGGTTTGAAACCTGCTGCGACAAACTCGGTCTGGCACAGCGCCCCGAGGCCTACGTCCTGATGGGCGATGGCATGTTCAACGCCTTCGCCACCCGTTTCTTGGGCCGCCACTATGTACTGCTGCTGTCCAATGTGATCGATGCGCTGGAAGACCACCCCGACGGGGTGAACTTTTACATCGGCCACGAGTTGGGCCACATTCGAATGAAACATTTCACAGGTCGTTTCTGGCGTTGGCCCGCCCTGTGGATTCCTTTGCTCGGCGCCGCCTATGCACGTGCGCAAGAGTCCACCTGCGACCGCCACGGCGCCGCCTGCAGCACTTCGCCACAACACGCGGCCCATGCTTTGGCGGCGATTGCCGCAGGTGAACGACGCTGGCGCACCATCAACCTCGCCGCATTTGGCGAACAGGTCAAAAGCAGCAGCGGGTTCTGGATGTCCTACCACGAGCTCACCAGCGGCTACCCTTGGACAACCAAACGTGTTCTGCGCGTGTTAAACCCACAGGCCATCATGCCGCCGCGCAACAAGTTAGCGGGACTGTTAGCTGCATTTGTGCCCTATGCCGGGCGGTTGGGCGGCGCAGCAGGGCCTTTGATTTTGGTGGCCATCATCGGCATCTTGGCTGCAGTAGCGCTGCCAGCCTATCAAGACTACAGCCAACGAGCCAAGGCCGCTGCGCATGACCAAATCGTAAGAGCCGACGTCACGACTGCCTATCAACATGCCTCCGTCGCACGAGATGCGCTCAGCGCGCACTACGCCAAAACAAAAACGGTTCCTGACTCTTTGAAGGAAGTCGGCATCAAGCCAGAGCAGGCCGACGGGTCCACCTTGGAGCTCAACCCAGACAACATGGAGCTGACCGTCATCACGCCGCGTGGTGAGCTGCTACTGACACCACAAGACGAAGGCAACGGGAAAATCTCCTGGACCTGTCGCCACAGCGATGAGTTGCAAAACAACCAAGTCCCCATCGAATGCCAGAATCCGGAAGCTGACTTAACAGCGAAGTAACCCGGAGGCGGGGAACCTGTACAGCAGGAAATGGCCCGGAAAGAGCCTTCTTTTCCGGCTTCAGTTTGGCATCACAACACCGACACTGAACGCCCGAACACTCGAAAAGAGGCGCTGCCATGGCTCGCATTGATTTCAATTCGATCACCTTGTGGATCGCTGCTGCGGCCGTTGACCACCCGCATGATCTGCCGCGTATCGTGATGGAGCGCCTGCATTGCTCGCGCAGCACTGCCAGCAAAGTTCTGCAGCGCCTGGTTCAAGGCCAGTGGCTTGTCCGCGATGGCGTATCGCGCCGCGCGAACTACAAACCCGGCCTGTTGCGGCAAGTCGTGCAGCGTTATTCGATTGCTGGGTTGTCAGAGGACGTACCCTGGGCGCGCGACTTTGCTCCCTACTTCAGCCTGCCTGCAAACGTGCAGCGCATTGCACAGCATGCTTTCAGCGAGTTGCTGAACAATGCCATCGACCACAGCGAGGGCACGCAGGTGACGGTGTCACTGCGGCAAACACCTTCACATGTACAGCTACTGGTGTCGGACGACGGTCGAGGCCTGTTCAACAAGGTCCACGAAACTTTTTCGCTGGATGACCCGGCACTGGCGATGCTGGAGTTAAGCAAAGGCAAGCTAACGTCAGCGCCACAGCAGCACACCGGTCGCGGCTTGTTCTTCACCTCCAAACTGGCCGATGTGTTTGACCTGCATGCCAATGAACTGGCATTTCAGCACCGGGGCTGGGATGCCCGTGGTTGGATGCCTGGTCGTGCCCTGAAACGCCAAGGCACGTCGATCTACGCTGCTTTCGCCTTGGACACCCCGCTCACACTGGACGCAGTCATGCGCCAATACAGCATCAGTGGCCAAACGCTCGGATTTGAACGCACCGTGGTACCTCTGCGCTTACTAACCACCAGTCAGTTGGGTTTGGAGTCGCGCGCCCAGGCCCGCCGGGTGGCCTCACGTTTGAATTTATTCAAACGTGCCGAGGTGGATTTCAAAGACGTGAAAGAAATCGGCCACAGTTTTGCCGACGAGCTTTTCCGTGTGATGCGCGCGCAAACACCCGAGCTGGACTTAGTGCCCATCAACATGACCGCAGCAGTGGCGGACATGGTGGACAGTGTGCGGGTTTAAGGCAAAGCTGAAAAAATGCCCTCATGGACGGCTCATGCACGTTAGTGGCGTGCATGCGGCGCTGTAAATTCTCTCCATCACGGTGCTTTGGCTGTGGTTTGCGGTTTGCTGCGCCGCCTCGCGGGGCTTATCCAGCGTCGGCTTGAGCGCTCAGCGCACCTGGCACACCTTGAGCATGTTGGTGCCGCCCGGGTGGCCCATGGGTTCACCGCAGGTGATGGCATAGGTGTCACCAGGCTTGAGAACCCCTTTGGCCACCAGCAAGGCCTCGGCTTGTGCCAGCGCTTGGTCCCGGTCCTCGCAGTTGGGCATCAAGAGTGGCCGCACATTGCGGTACAGCGCCATCTTGCGCTGACTTTTAAGTTGGGAAGTCAGACCATATATTGGCACGTGAATTTTCTGACGGCTCATCCACAAAGCGGTGGAACCTGATTCGGTCAACGCGAGGATTGCTTTGCATCCCAGGTGGTAGGCCGTAAAGAGGGCCCCCATGGCAATGGACTGGTCGATGCGGCCGAAGGTTTTGTTGCTGAAGTCGGCATCCAGGGTCACGTCTTCTGCATGCTCGGCTTCGATACAAATGCTCGCCATCATTTCCACGGTTTCCACCGGGTATTTGCCTGCCGCGGTTTCTGCGCTGAGCATCACGGCGTCGGTGCCATCGAGCACGGCATTGGCCACGTCGCTGACCTCAGCCCGCGTGGGCACGGGGTTGACGATCATGGACTCCATCATCTGTGTGGCGGTGATGACCACGCGATCCAGCGCCCGGGCCATTTTGATCATGCGTTTTTGCAGCGCAGGCACGGCGGCATTGCCCACTTCCACCGCCAAATCGCCGCGCGCCACCATGATGCCGTCACTGGCTTTGATGATGGACTCGAGCACAGGAATGGCTTCACTGCGTTCGATCTTGGCGATCATGGCGGGCTTGTGCCGCCAAGGTTCCCCCGCCACATTGGCGAGCTGGCGGGCCATTTCCATGTCGGTGGCATTCTTCGGAAAACTCACAGCCAGATACTCACACTGGAAGCTCATGGCGGTTTTGATGTCGTCCATGTCTTTGGATGTGAGCGCTGGTGCGGTCAGTCCACCGCCGGCTTTGTTGATGCCTTTGTTGTTGGACAACTCACCGCCCACCACCACCGTGGTGTGAACCAACTCACCCACCACCGCATCCACGGTGAGCCGGAGTAAGCCGTCGTTGAGCAAGAGGGTGTCACCAGGCTTCACATCGCGTGGCAATTCTTTGTAGTCCAGGCCCACACGTTCGTTGTTACCCAGTTCGGTCGTCGCCCCATCCAGGATGAATTTTTGGCCGGGAGTCAGTTCGGTTTTGCCACCTTCAAATTTGCCGACGCGAATCTTCGGACCCTGTAAGTCGGCCATGATGGCCACCTCTTTGCCCGCCCTGGCAGCCACTTCACGCACCAAATTCGCGCGGTCAATGTGGTCTTGCGCCTTGCCGTGGGAAAAGTTGAGCCGCACCACATCGACACCGGCGCGAATCATGCGCTCCAGCACCTCGGGGTCACTGGAGGAGGGGCCCAGGGTGGCAACAATTTTCGTGGAACGTGGCATGGAATGGCTTTCGTGGGAAGAAAGAGGCAGCACTTGGGGTTTCTTAGGCCACCGCGCGTTTTTGCAGGATGTCAAAGGCGGGCAGGGTTTTCCCCTCGAGGATTTCCAGGAAAGCACCGCCGCCCGTGGAGATGTAGCCCACTTGCTGCTCAATGCCATATTTGGCAATGGCAGCCAGGGTGTCGCCACCGCCCGCGATGCTGAAGGCACTGGATGCGGCGATGGCACGAGCCAGGGTTTCGGTTCCGTGAGAGAACGCATCGTATTCGAAGACACCCACGGGGCCATTCCACACAATGGTGCCGGCGGCCTTGAGCTGGTCGGCCAGCTTGGCGGCGGTCTGGGGACCAATGTCGAGAATCATGTCGGACGCGGCAACATCAGCTGCTGCCTTGACTGCCACCTGTGGGCTCAGGCCTTTCTTGAGGTCATCAAAAGAGGTGGTGGATGTCACGACATCAAGTGGGATAGGCACGGCTGCACCTCGGGCCTTCATGGCTTCGATCACGCTGCGGGCCTCGTTCACCAAATCCGGTTCCGCAAGCGATTTGCCTATCGGCAACCCTTCAGCCAACAAAAAGGTGTTGGCAATACCCCCGCCCACAATCAACTGATCGACCTTCTGAGACAGTGCTTTCAAAATGGTCAGTTTGGTGCTGACCTTGCTGCCCGCCACGATGGCCACCAAAGGCCTCTTGGGAGCAGTCAACGCTTTGGTGATGGCATCGATCTCTGCTGCGAGAAGGGGGCCGGCGCATGCGACTTTGGCGTACTGCGCAATCCCGTAGGTGGTGGCTTCGGCACGGTGCGCGGTACCAAAAGCGTCGTTCACATAAACGTCGCACAACGCAGCCATCTTGCGCGACAACACCTCGTCGTTTTTCTTCTCGCCTTTGTTCACACGACAGTTCTCCAGCAGCACCACCTCGCCGGGCACCACCGTCACGCCATCGACCCAATTGGCCACCAAGCGCACGGGCTTGCCGAGCAATTCGGCTAAGCGGGTGACCACCGGCGCAAGAGAATCTTCAGGTTTGAATTCGCCTTCAGTCGGCCGGCCAAGGTGTGACGTGACCATCACGGCAGCACCGGCATTCAGCGCCATGTTGATGCATGGGACGGACGCACGGATGCGGGTGTCTTCGGTGATTCGACCGGCATCGTCTTGCGGCACGTTGAGGTCGGCACGAATGAATACACGCTTGTTGGCCACTTGGCCATTGGCGATGAGGTCTTGGAATCGAAGTACGTTCATGGGTTGTCTGAAAAAAGTGGGTGAATTCTAGGGACGAGTGGTGCCGGACGCGGCTGTTTGAGTTACGAAGAGGTTCCCAAACACATCCCAACCCCTATTGGACACGATAGTGGCGGCGCCCAGATCAACCAGGCAGGCACGCTCACCACCCCCAAACGACCCGCAGCGGAAGAAACACCGCCATACCGGTCAGGATGGTGCCCAACAAACCGCGGCGCCAAAAGTAGTAGCAGACGGCCGCCGCAGCGCCGAAGAGCCGGGCGTCTGACCAGCTTGAGATCAGTTGACCCTGTGTAAGCAGCACCTCAGGCGCCACCACGGCCGCCAACGCCGCCAAAGGCGCGTACCGCAGGCCACGTTGTGCCCAGGAGGGCAGCACCCATTCCTGTTGCGACACCATAAAGAAGCCACGCGTCAGCACAGAAATCACGCCCAAGCCCAAACAAGTGAAGATGATTTCCGTGTCGGTCATGGCACTGTGCCTTCTGGTCGTTTGGATGACTCTCGCCCATTCACCGCCGCCTTGGATACCGGCCGACGGGCTAACCAACGGCGCATTTTTCGACTGGCGTCATCACCTCCATCCATCATCAGTCCCACCGACACAGCAGCCGCAATCGCCACGACGATGTGCAACTTAAAAGGCAGGGCAAATGCCGCAATGGCGGCACAGCCCGCTACCACCGCTGCGACGAGAGTGGCTTTGTCAGACAGCAAAGCACAGACCAATCCCAACAGGGCCAAAACTCCCGCAAAACCCAAACCCCACTGTGTTGGCACCACATCGGCCAACAAAATGCCAAGCACTGAGGGAATCTGCCAAGCCCACCAGTTGAAGACACCGCCCCCGAGAAAATATTCGATCTGCCCTTGATCATGCCGTGGCTCATCAAACCGTTTCATGAAAAGCACGTAGTTCAAGTCGCCGGCCAAGTAGCTCAAGGCCAAACGTTTGGACAGCGGCAGGTGCATGAAATAAGGACGCCACTGCGCGCTGAAAATCACAAACCGTAAGTTGACGCAAAACGCGGTGGCCCACACCACCCAGATCGGCGCGCCTGCAGCGATCAAGGGCAAAGCAGCCAACTGCGCGCTGCCAGCAAACACCACAAAAGTCATCACCAGGGCCAACGGCACCGACAAGCCACTCTTGACCATGGCCACGCCCGTGACCAATCCCCATGCTGAAATCCCCAAACTGACCGCCGCCATGTCCTTGGCGCCAAGAACGAATTGGGGGTGGGTAAAAGTTGTGCGCAGGGAAGTCATCCGGCCATTGTCGCGGCATCCGAGGCGCCTTGCTGGGCGAAGGCGTTACGCTGGATGTCGCCGCGGAGTGGAATCAGCCCTTGCTGTCCTTGGGCTTGTTTGCCACGTCGCCTGACTTTTTGTCGCCGGTTTTACTGGCGGCCTTGTCACCCGCTTTTTCGCCCGAGGCATCGGCAGCCTTGGTGGCGTTCTGACCAGACATTTCCGGTATCACGGCTTCCATTTCGTTCTCACGCATGTAGTCGTTCATGTCACGCCAACCCGCAAACACCGCCGCCTTGTCGGCTTTGCGGTTCATCACATAACAGTCTTCGATGGCCCGTCCCGCATGACGGCATGCTCCACCAATGGCGCGCCCCTCCGCGTCACGCGCCGCGGCGACCTTTTCAGGCGATTCAATTCCAAGCATCTCGCAGCCTCCGAACAGAGGGGTAGAGAGCATCAGAACGATGAGTGCCAAGCGGGACATGGGGATTCCTTCCATGTCTGCTTTATCGACCATTGCTGAGGCGACTTAAGAGGTAACTCGGCAAACCATCAGAAAGTGGACTATGACGGGAGGCGTTCGTCTAATCGTGAATACGGTAGCGGCCAGCGGCCCTGGAGGCACTGCGCAGTGGGTAAACGTTTTCCACCCGGGCGTTGCAGCTCCACAAGGCGCAGTGCGTCCTGGCCACAAGCCACAACCAACTCACCAGAGCCACTGCGTAGAACCTCGCCAGAACGTCCCACCGCCGACACAACCTCCGCCCGCCAGACCTTGATAACCTCGCCAGAACAAAACATCGCCGCGCCAGGAAAAGGATCGAATGCCCGTATGCGGCGGTCAATGACGGCAGCGGGCTGTCGCCAGTCAATCCAGGCCTCGGATTTTTCTATTTTGTGGGCGTAGGTCACCCCTTCCAGGGCCTGCGCAAGTGGCGTTAAACGTCCCGCAGACAGATCGTGCAGTGCGGCCACAGTCAGCGCCGCTCCCAAAGCAGCCAGGCGGTCGTGCAGGCGCCCCGTGGTATCGGTGGGTTCAATGTCCAACGTGGCCATGCGCAAGATGCCACCGGTGTCCAAGCCCGCGTCCATCTGCATCAAGGTGATGCCGGTTTGCCTGTCGCCGGCTTCAATGGCCCGGTGGATAGGGGCCGCTCCCCGCCAGCGCGGTAATAAGGATGCGTGGATGTTCAAACAACCCAGCCGCGGAAGCGACAACACCCACTGCGGCAATATCAAGCCGTAGGCTGCCACCACCATCACATCGATCTGCGCCTCCTCCAAAGCCCGTTTTGCAGCCGTTGCATCCCCTGGTGCTTTCCCATCGAGTTTCAAGCTGAGCGGCTGAATCACGGGTAAACCCTCGGCCAGTGCGTAGGCCTTGACTGCAGAAGGCTGCAGTTTCAAGCCGCGCCCCGCGGGCCGATCCGGTTGCGTGAGCACCAGCGGCACCACAAAACGCGCTTCCACCAAAGCCTCCAGCGCGACCTTGGCAAACTCAGGAGTACCCGCGAACGCAACCCTTAAAGAGGCGCCAGAGTCGCTCGCCTCAACGCTGCTCATCACGGCTTTTTTTGATCATTTTGGTTTTGATGCGATCTCGCTTGAGCAGGCTGAGGTACTCCACAAACACCTTGCCCATCAAATGATCCATCTCATGCTGTATGCACACCGACAACAAACCCTCGGCGTCCAGCTCGAAAGGCAGTCCATCGCGACCCAAGGCCCGCACGCGAACCCGGGCGTGGCGTGGCACTTTGTCGTACACCTCAGGAACGGAGAGGCAACCCTCCTGGCCCACGGCCATTTCCTCACTGCGTTCAATCAGCTCCGGATTGATCAATACCAGGGGCTGGTCACGCTCTTCCGACACATCAATCACGATGACACGTTGATGCACGTTGACCTGGGTGGCGGCCAGGCCGATGCCTTCGGCCGCATACATGGTCTCCAGCATGTCGTCGAGCAATTGCCGCGTGGAGTCATCTACCGCAGGCACGGGCTTGGCCACGGTGTGCAACAGGGGATCGGGATATCGAAGGATACGCAGCAAGGCCATAAAAAACATCCAAGGGAGACGACTGACGAGAACTCCAAACCGAAAACCACCCTCGCTGCTGTTCATCAATCTGAAACAACTTGTGGGCGCAGCGCAACGAAGAAGCAAGCTACCCAGCTGATTTGACTTGGGCCAGCGGGTCAGTTTCGTTGCGATATCAAGGGTTTAGAGGCAAAATCTGTGAAACTGATTGAGGAATTTTCGCCGATCTTGGCCCAGCCAGGTTGGGGGTCGTTTGCAAATCCCCACGCGGCAAACTCTTTTGATTCATTCCCATCGAACGGTGCATGGCACCGCCCTCGGAGACAGTCGTCCATGACCCAACAAAGCCGCCCCGCATTCAAGCTCCAACCGATCCAGCGCTTTACTGCGCGCAGCAGCTGGCTTTTGTGGGGCATGAGTGCCGCGCTCGGCCTGGCTGCGACACAGGCCAACGGCACCAATTTCCCCATCACACCCAACCAACGAAGCACAGCCCAACAAGTGGCTGCCGCGGGCATCCCCTTGTCAGAGTTGGCCCCAAATGCACCTGATTCACATGTTGTCAAACGTGGAGACACCTTGTGGGACATCTCCAAATTGTTCTTGAAAAGCCCTTGGCGTTGGCCTGAGCTGTGGGGCATGAATTTGGAACAGATTCGCAATCCTCACCTTATCTACCCCGGACAGATCCTGGTCCTGGAACGCATTGGAGACCGTGCTCGCCTTCGCGTTGGCCAGCCTGTCGGGGATACCTTGCGCCTATCACCGAGAGTTCGGGGTACAGACATCGGTCGAAACCCGATTGCATCCATACCATTTCATCTCATAGAACCGTTTTTGAATGAAGCGGTTATTTTTGAAAAAAATGAACTCGAAAGTGCGCCCCGTATCGTCGCGGCCCAAGAGGGCCGGGTCATGATGGGCAAGGGCGAGACCGCCTACGTTCGCGGCGACCTCGGCACCAACACGGCCTACCGTGTTTTCCGCGAGCCACGGGCTTTGCTGGACCCCACGACCCAAGAGGTGCTGGGGTATGAAGCAGCTTATGTCGGCTCAGCAGACTACATCCGCGCTGGTGAAACAAGACAGGGTGCTGACGGCAAACCCGAAATCGTGCCAGCGACCTTCCGCCTCACCAGTTTGCGCATGGAAGCCGGTGTGGGCGACCGCTTGGCGCCAGTGCAGCAACGAGAGTTCACCAACTACGTTCCACGTCCACCGCAAAATCCCATCGGTGGGCAGTTGGCCTCAATCTACGGAGATGGGCTCAACGCGGGGCAGAACCAGATTGTTGCCCTGAACAAAGGAGCCCGTGATGGGCTGGAACGAGGCCACGTTTTGGCTCTTTGGCGTGACGGGTCGCGCACATTGGATCGTACCGATCCGGCGCGTCCGCTGCTCAAATTGCCTGACGAGCGGCACGGATTGCTTTTTGTGTTTCGCGTCTTTGACCGCATGTCCTATGCGCTGATCTTGAACGTTCAGGAACCCGTCAAGATCGGAGACCGTTTCACACAACCTTGATTACTCGTTAGGCGGCTCACCGGTGCCCCATCCACATGATGGAGCCGAATGAACTCACGGCTTGGCTGCGCTTGGTCAGCACCCCCGGGTTGGGGAGAGACGCCGTGCGGCGTTTGTTGGTGGCTTTTGGTTCGCCGGAAGCCATTTTCCTCGCGCCACGCAGCGAGCTGCAAAACCACATCAACACAAAAAAAACGCTGGTTTCGCTGACCCGGGCGCCAGACGATTTTGAGTCTGTTCTGAATCTGACAAACCGTTGGCTTGCAGAAGCAGCGCAAGCGCAACGGCATGTCCTCACACTGAGCGATCCGCATTATCCGAACGACTTACTTCAAACCTCTGACCCGCCTTTGCTGCTGTATGCGCAAGGTGCCTTGTCGTTGCTGGCAGCCCCCAAAGTCGCCATTGTTGGAAGCCGAAATCCGACCCCTCAAGGACTCGAGAATGCCAAAGCCTTTTCTCGTAACCTGAGTCAAGCGGGCTTCACCATCGTGTCGGGGCTGGCGCTTGGTATCGACGGAGCGGCCCATGAAGGCGCGCTTCAAGGCGCTGGCAGCACCATCGCTGTCGTCGGAACCGGGCTGGATCGTGTTTATCCGAAAAGCCATCACGCGCTGGCGCACCAGATTTCGCAACATGGTTTGTTACTCAGCGAGTACCCCATTGGTACACCTCCGTTACCTGGCTGTTTCCCGCAACGCAATCGCATCATCGCGGGTCTGGCCAGTGGCACTTTGGTGGTTGAGGCTGCGCTGAAGTCAGGCTCGTTGATCACGGCAAGGCTGGCTGCCGAGTACGGTCGCGAGGTACTGGCCATCCCCGGTTCGATTCATTCGCCTCAATCGCGTGGCTGCCATGCGCTTATCAAACAGGGGGCGAAACTGGTGGAAACAGCGTCAGATGTCCTGGAAGAACTCGAGCCTGTGACTGGTATACCGAAGCATGCGAACCCCTTCAGCGCCTCAGACTCAGCAACGTTAACAAGGCATCCTGTATTGGATTTGATGGGTTACGACCCAATCAGCTTAGACAGTTTGTCTGATCGCAGCGGCACGGCACCTGCGACGCTTAACGCCATGCTGTTGGAATTGGAGTTACTGGGTCAAGTCGCCCGTTTGCCAGGGCAGCTTTTTCAACGCCTCAGCCGCGGATGACCCCGTTGGAAAACGGGCGGGATTTGAACAAGCCGATCTGTGCCAGAACATGTATAGTGAACCCATGTTTGATGTTCTCGTCTACCTGTACGAAAACTATTGGCGTCCCGACGCCTGCCCAGGTCATGACCAGTTGACCCGCAAACTTTCTTCTGTAGGGTTCGAGTCGGAGGAGATACAAGAGGCCTTGACTTGGCTGGATGGCTTGGCAGGTGCCGCTGAATCCTACGTGGGTGAGCAAGCGGAACAGAGCAGGCGTGTGTACTCACCTGCAGAGCAAGATCACCTGGGCTTAGAGTCCATCAGCTTTATCAGCTTCTTGGAGTCAGCTGGCGTTTTACCTCCCCCCATGCGGGAAATGGTGGTAGATCGCGCCAACGCCATTCCCGGAGGTCCATTGGACCTTGAGGACCTGAAAATCATCCTCTTGATGGTGTTCTGGAGTTTGGGTGAGGAGCCCGATGCACTCATTCTGGACGAACTCTTCGTTGATGAAGAGGACCGCCTGATTCACTGATGCTGCGCGCCTAGACGGGCATCCTCGGCATACTTTCAATTCAACTCAACAATCGACTGGGGTCTGCATCCAGTTTGGCCATGGCGTTTCGCGTGGCTCTGGTCGTCAAAGACTCGTCCTGCGCAGGGACAAGCAATCCAGACTGCAAAAATGCCGCCAGTCTGTGCTGCTGAAACAAGATGCCGCGGCCCTGAGGTGACACAAATAAGTGCAACTGCTTGCGCATTCCTTGCCATGCAAGCTGCACTGCCTCGTTGCGGTCACGATAGTCCAATTTGTACCAACCCCCTACCTGCAAATCTTTGGTCCAGGCCAACATCGCAGGTGTGGGTGCCGATCCTCCAGCCGCCACCACTTCGAGCTCGGCAGTTTCATGGCCAGACAGGTCCATCACCATGTTGCTGTCAATTTCCATGTCATCGGCTTCAGGCAGCAACTCTTCCAATGTTTCAAGACGCGCTTTAAGCTCTGCCAGGCGTGCATGCGGAATAGCAGCAGTTTTTGCCGTAAAGGCCGCAGCGAGTGAGTCGTTCAGGGTCTGAATGTGCTCATCCTGTTTGGCCATGGGAACGCCTGCGTTTTGCATGCCATCGCGCAGCAACTTCAGCAAGGGAGGTAAACGCCGGATCACGTCTGCGCGCTCATCACGCGTCACCTTGGCACTGGCTGACCAAATCAGGTCTGCAGCGGCGCCCTTCATTTCCTTGATTTCTTCACCGAATTTGCCGGATTTGACCGCTGTCATCGCCAGCACATCGGCCCAAACTTGAAACAAAAAGTCGCGCACGCCTTCTTGCACCGGTACATCGCTGAGCATTTTGCGCAGTTCAATGGTGTACTGAATCGCCAAGGTTTCGCGCTGCTCCACCTGCTGCGCCAACGAAACCCCCTTGCGCGTGGTTTCATTGTCTTTGCTGAAGTAGTTTTCCAAAAACTTCTCGAACTCGTTCAGCACCGTTTGAAACACACGCCGGCCTGTATCGGGATAAGCCTCAACCACTTGCACGATACGTTTGATTTCCTTTTCCAAGGTTTCACCCAATGGGCTGCTATGGCTGTCAAAACCCATGACACATGCACCCATTCGATCAATCAGTCGACGTGCCGGATGTTCGGCGGCGGCAAAAAAATCGGGTTCAGAGACGGCAACACGCAGCACCGGCATTTGTAGGCGAGCAAACCAAACACGCACTGTGGCGGGGATACGCTCTTCCATGAGGATGCTCTGGAAGAGCAAGGCGACGATCTCGATAGTGGCCCGCTCCACTGGCGTGGCTGCGGCCTGCTTGAGCGCCTGCTTGCGTTGCGCAAGCTCCTCCAACATGTTGGGCGCACTGGCTTCTTCGGCCTGGTTGGCCACAGCCGCCGACCCCACACCTGACGTCGTAGGCTGCATCCGCTGAACCACCCCCTGTTGTGCAAGTGCGATCGCGGCGCTCAACCCGGCCGAGGCTGGATGGGCTTGGGCTGTATCCGCAAACTCAGGTAGGTGACGACTCACCATCTTATTCAACCGCGACAGGACTGCCTGTGCATGATCGGCACCACGCGCCAAAGGACCGGTCTGCGTTGCAGGACGGGTGTCGTCGTAGCCACCCGCACGGTCAGGTGCGCCCATAGCGGCAGTCGAAGCGTAGTGGAGCGGTACTCCCGCCACCGGCGCCGCTGTCGAACGCGACCGGCGGATGAAGGGTCGCAGATCGATCTCGGGCAATACATGCTGCGCGATCAACCATCGATTGGTTTCGTGATAGGCCTCTTCGGCAAAGTGCGATAACTCGTCGTGGAGCGGGATTTGTAGAAGTTGCCAACCATCATGGCTAAGACCCGCCTGCCTCCATGCGTTGGTTGCAATACGGGCCAGGACATGAGGCCGCAGAATATCGTTGCTTTCGAATTCGTCGCGACCCTCTAAGGCGCTGATTCGAGAGCGCAGGTCCGTGAACTCCCAGGAGGCGCGATCCATCATGGCAAGGGCCAACCTCGAGCTGAGAATTTCGCTTTCGATGGTGTCGTTGTCAACCAAACTCATTTTGTTGGCTCGGCCATCGGGCCCCGACAAGTCGCCAAAACGCGACATCGGGACAGAACCAGTGCTTAAGGCCTCTTGCAAAGTGGACACCATGCCGCTGAGCCAAAATGGCGCCGCTTTCTGGAGATCGTCTACAAGGTCGCGGCGGCGCATCGTCAAACCACGCTCTGCGACTTGGCTGAGCTGATGACGGGCAGCTTGCTCTACGGCCTGAACCACGCTGGGTACCGCGTTGAGCAATCCCTCAACGTAGTTGCGCCGGGCCCGTGCGGCCAAGGCAAGAGAAGTGGCGTCCTTCGCCATGAAGAGTCAGTGGTAAACCATAAATTGAATACCGCTGAACTCTACACCACCCGTCACACCACGGCACCAGCATTTGGGTCGTCGGGGTCGGTCTCTTTGCCGGCGGCAACTTTGACCAAGTCTTCGCGCTTCACACCCAACCACATGGCGATCGCGGCTGCCACAAAAACGGATGAGTAAACACCGAACAAAATGCCGATCGTGAGGGCCAAGGCGAAGTAGTGCAGCGTAGGCCCGCCCCAAATGAGCATCGCAACCACCATCATCAAGGTGCTGCCGTGGGTAATGACAGTACGGCTCATCGTGCTTGTGATGGCGTGGTCAATGACTTCACGGGAGTTCAATTTTCGGTATTTTCGAAATGCTTCCCGTACACGGTCGAAAATCACGACGGACTCATTCACCGAGTAGCCCAGCACGGCCAGCACAGCCGCCAACACCGCCAAAGAAAACTCCCACTGGAAAAAGGCAAAAAACCCGACGATGATGATGACGTCGTGCAGGTTGGCGATGATGCCGGCCACCGCAAACTTCCACTCGAAACGCACTGCCAAGTAAATCATGATGCCGATGACCGTGACTGCCAGGGCGATGGCACCGTCACGAGCGAGCTCCGCGCCCACCGATGGCCCTACGAATTCACTGCGCTGCAAATGCACCGGCTCCGAACCCAACGTACCGCAGACAGGCTGGCGGAGCATTTCCCCTTTGTCCGTTTGCACCTCTTGAGTGCTGACAACGCCGCCCTCGGCTTTACACAGGGCATCGAACACACGGGCGACCACCTCGGCTTGCTTGACATCGGCACGGACCGGCAGGCGAATCAACACGTCTCTGGAGCTGCCAAAGTTCTGCACCTGAACTTCACCGAAGCCGAGCGCTTCCACGGTCTGACGCGATTTGTTGATGTCGGCCGCTTGCGCATACTTGACCTCCACGACCGTGCCGCCGGTGAACTCCACTGACAGATGCACGCCGCGTGTGGCGATGAAAAAGACAGCAGCCAAAAACGTAATGATAGATATCGCGTTCAACACCAAGGCGTGCCGCATGAACGGAATGTCGCGGCGGATGCGGAAGAACTCCATATGTTTGTCCTTTTACTCTGCAATCGAATGGCTTGGGGCTTAGGATTTGGTCAGCTCTGCGCCGACCGCCGAGGTGTTCCCCTCGACTTTCCACACCTGTCCAATTGACAGCGTTTTGAGTTTTTTCTTGCCGCCGTAATACAGATTCACCAAACCACGAGAGAACATCACCGCCGAGAACATCGAGGTCAAGATGCCCAAGCAGTGCACAACAGCAAAGCCGCGCACCGGGCCCGAACCAAAAGCCAACAAGGCCAGACCCGCAATCAAGGTGGTGACGTTGGAGTCCACGATGGTGGCGAAGGCTTTTTCATACCCGATGTTGATCGCCGCTTGTGGCGAAGCGCCCGCACGCAGTTCTTCACGGATGCGCTCATTGATAAGAACGTTAGAGTCAATGGCCATACCCAGCACCAGCGCGATGGCTGCAATGCCTGGCAAGGTCAAGGTGGCCTGCATCAGGGACAAAACCGCAATCAAAAGCAAAAGATTGAACGCCAGCGCCAAGGTGGAAAACACACCAAACAGCATGTAGTAAACGCACATGAATACCGCAATGGCAGCGAAACCATAGAGCACGCTGTTAAAGCCCATTTTGATGTTTTCAGCACCCAAGGTTGGACCCACCGTCCGCTCTTCAATGATTTCCATGGGTGCGGCCAACGATCCAGCGCGTGTCAACAATGCCATATCCGCTGTTTCTTGCGGCGTGAAGTTGCCGGTGATTTGAAACTGATCACCGAACTCGCCTTGAATAGTGGCCACGGAGATTGCTTCGCCCTTACCCTTTTCATAGAGCACGATGGCCATCGGCTTTCCGATGTTTTCACGTGTGACCCGGCGCATGTTTTTGCCAGCGACGTCATCCAGCCTCACCGACACCGCAGGACGCTGGTTCTGGTCAAACGTTGACGAGGCATTCTTCAACTGATCTCCGGTCGCAACCACCTCGCGCTTCAAGCCGACCCGGGTGACTCGTCCGTCACGTTCACGCTGCGGCACAACTTCGGCAGCACCGTCGGGTGAAGCTTCTGCAAGCCGGATTTGCAAAGTTGCCGTGCGGCCCAAGATGTCCTTGGCGCGGGCCGTGTCCTGCACGCCCGGCAATTGCACGACGATTCGGTCCACTCCCTGCTGTTGGATCACAGGCTCAGCAACCCCCAGTTCGTTGACCCGGTTATGCAGCGTCTCGATGTTTTTGGCCAGGGCCTGTTTTTGTACTTCTAGCAACGCACCTGGCGCAAACTGCGACATCAGTCGAACGCCATTGCCTCCAGTCACAGGCTCCTGCCTCCAGCGTAAAGTCGGAAACTGGTCTGACAGCAAACCCAGAGCCTTGCTGGCCTCTGTGGGGTCATTGAAATCAATTGCCAAGTCTCCACTCTCACGCGACAGACCTGAAAACTTCACCCTTTTTTCGCGCAGCAGGCTGCGCGCGTCAGTGGCGTATGTCGCAATGGCTTGGGTTTGCGCCGCTTTCATGTCGACTTGCATCAGAAAGTGGACCCCGCCCCGCAAGTCCAGCCCGAGGTACATCGGAAGGGCGTGTAACTTGGTCAACCACTGCGGTGAACGCGAGAGAAGGTTCAATGCAATGATGTAGTTGGGATCAACTGGGTCGGGGTTCAGCGCCTTGTTGATGACATCTTTTGCCTGGATCTGTGTATCGGTATTGGCAAATCGCGCCTTGACAGAAGAGCCTTCAAACTGAACATAATCAGTCGCAATTTTCGCTTCATCAAGCGCCGCTTGAACCCTGGCGACCAAGCTGCTATCGAGTTTGAGCGTCGACTTCGCACTGCTGATTTGCACGGCAGGTGCTTCGCCAAAAAAATTCGGTAGGGTGTACAACGCCCCCAGCAGCAGAGCCAGAGCCAGCACCACATACTTCCAAACAGGGTAGCGGTTCATTTCAACTTTCTTACAGGGCCAATCGCATGGCGTTCAAGGGCAGTTTGCTGACGCAAAAGCAACTTTGGAACAAGGCTTACTTGAATGTGCCTTTGGGCAGCACTTGCATCACAGATGCTCGTTGAATCTGCATCTCGACGCCACTGGCGACTTCCACGTGCACATAGCTGTCTCCCATTTTTGCGATGCGACCAATGACGCCTCCTGCGATCACGACCTCGTCCCCTTTGGCAAGTGCATCGATCATGGCGCGATGCTCTTTTTGACGCTTCATCTGAGGACGGATCATGACGAAGTAAAGCACCACAAACATCAAGATTAAGGGCAGCATGGAACCCAAGCTGCCAAACATGGATTCAGCGCCGCCAGTTGGGGCGGGAGCGGTTTGTGCAATTGCGTTTGAGATGAACACGGAATATTCCTTTTGTTGATGGCTTTGTACGCCGCCAGCGGCTAACACTGCGCCTGGACGAACACACGATTTTGCGCGTGTGAGTTAGCCCTCGATTGTATTCGGGCATCGCATGAACCATCCCCTGGCGATCACGGGGACAACATGCGTCTTGCACCAAACAAAACGCCCACTTCGGTTCGATCCAAGGTGGGCGTCTTTAGGGACAATTCAAGTCCTGAATTTGGTTGCGGGGGCAGGATTTGAACCTACGACCTTTGGGTTATGAGCCCAACGAGCTACCAGACTGCTCCACCCCGCGACTGAGCCTATTAGTATGGCACATGCACTCCGCTAAAGCAAGGTTACTAGTGTCTTTCGAGTGAATAGAACAAAGAAAAGACATACAGTGCGTCCGCTCGGTTCCCAAATGAACGTCCCAAGAAAAAAGCCGACTCATGGTCGGCTTTTTTGAGGCAACGATGTCCGCTGCCTGGGGAGCTCACTCGCGCTTACTCGGCCTTGCCAGTCTCGGGCGCTTCGGCGATCTCCGGGCGATCAACCAATTCCACAAACGCCATCGGTGCGTTGTCGCCCACGCGGAATCCCATCTTCAGAATTCGGGTGTATCCACCTGGACGGGCTTTATAACGGGGGCCAAGTTCGTTGAAGAGTTTGGTGACGATATCGCGATCACGCAAACGGTCGAAAGCCAGACGGCGATTGGCCAGCGTGGCTTCTTTGCTGAGGGTGATGAGGGGCTCCACGACGCGGCGCAGTTCTTTCGCCTTGGGTACCGTGGTCTTGATCGCTTCGTGGCGAAGCAAGGAGACGCACATATTACGAAGCATCGCAAGGCGGTGCTCGGAGGTGCGGTTGAGTTTACGGAGTCCGTGACGGTGACGCATGGTGCTGACCTTTCTTTATAAAAACCGACAGCCGTATCAGGTACTGCCGGGTGCACCGGGTTGCATTGCAACCCTTGGGTTTAACTCGACCGATATAAAACGGTCGGCTTCGAAAACTTAACGCTTGTCCAGGCCTTGTGGCGGCCAATTCTCGAGACGTGCGCCCAGCGTGAGCCCGCGCGAGGCCAATACCTCTTTGATTTCGTTGAGCGACTTACGACCGAGGTTCGGCGTCTTGAGCAACTCGGTTTCGGTACGCTGAATCAGATCGCCGATGTAGTAGATGTTCTCGGCTTTGAGGCAGTTGGCCGAACGCACGGTGAGTTCGAGCTCGTCGACCGGACGCAACAATATCGGATCGAACTGGGTGTTGTTCTGCTGTGGCTCGCTGAAAGCCGCAATCTCGCTGCCTTCGAGTTGTGCAAACACCGCGAGCTGTTCAACCAAAATTTTGGCCGACGCGCGAATAGACTCTTCGGGCGAAATCGCGCCATTGGTGTGGATTTCCATCACCAGCTTGTCGAGGTCGGTGCGCTGCTCAACACGCGCGCTTTCAACGGTATAGCTGACGCGGGCCACGGGCGAGAAGGATGCATCCAACACGATGCGACCGATAGATTTGGTAGGCTCATCTCCGTAACGACGCATGGTGCCAGGCACATAACCACGGCCCTTTTCAACCTTGATCTGCATGTCGAGCTTGCCACCTTGCGACAGGTTGGCAATGACGTGACCCGGGTTGATGATTTCGACGTCGTGTGGCGTTTGGATGTCGGCGGCGGTCACGGGGCCTTCGCCTTCCTTGCGCAGAACCAAGGTGACCTCATCACGATTGTGCAAACGGAATACAACACCTTTGAGGTTCAGCATGATGTGAACCACGTCTTCTTGCACACCGTCGATGGCGGAGTACTCGTGCAGAACGCCGGCGATGGTAACTTCTGTTGGTGCATAGCCAACCATGGAGCTGAGCAAAACGCGACGCAGCGCGTTGCCCAAGGTATGACCGTAACCACGCTCGAAAGGCTCGAGAGTCACCTTGGCACGGTTGTGGCCCAGGGGTTCAACGTGAATGGCTTTGGGTTTGAGCAGATTGGTTTGCATGAGGTCTTTCTTTCAATACCCTCGGTTCGTTACACCGATAAGGCTGAGCAGGTTCCAAGCGAAGGAAAACCGAACCCTTGGACGCGACACCAGCGGCCTGTGTGTACAGCAGAGCTGCCGAACACAGCGGGCCGCCACATGACGAACTTAACGTGAATACAACTCGACAATGAGCGCTTCTTTGACATCAGAGGCAAACTCATCACGATCAGGCGTCTTCTTGAACACGCCCTCGAGCTTGGCGCCATCCACTTGGACCCAAGCCGGCATGCCCATGGATTCGGCAAGTTTGTAGGCCTCAGTCACACGCAATTGTTTCTTGGCCTTTTCGCGCACGGCGACGGTGTCTCCTACCTTGACCAAAAATGAAGCAATGTTCACGACCTCACCGTTGACCGTCACACCCTTGTGCGACACCAACTGACGCGCTTCAGCGCGGGTGGAGGCAAAACCCATTCGGTAAACCACGTTGTCCAGGCGAGACTCGAGCAACAGCAGCAAGTTCGCTCCGGTGTTGCCTTTGCGGCGCTCGGCTTCTGCAAAATAGCGGCGGAACTGTCGCTCCAACACGCCGTACATGCGTTTGACTTTTTGTTTCTCGCGCAACTGCAGACCGAAGTCACTGGTACGCGTACCGGATGTACGGCCGTGTTGGCCGGGTTTGCTGTCAAATTTAGCCTTGTCACCAATGGGGCGACGTGCGCTCTTAAGGAAAAGGTCGGTGCCTTCACGGCGGGAAAGTTTGGCCTTAGGGCCGAGGTATCGTGCCACGATGAGTCCTTATTCAATCTGACGCAGAACGGGCTGCGCGAGTCTGGCTGTATGCTTTTCTGAGCGCTCAGACGGTGGGCTTCAAGACATCAGTGCTTTGTCGTGTTGACACAGCACTGAAACGACAAAGCCGACGGTACCCAGAGGGCAACGCCGACCGAAGAGAAAAACCGCAGGGCCGCCAAACTTAGATACGGCGACGTTTCTGTGGACGACAACCGTTATGCGGAACCGGTGTCACGTCAGAAATCAAATTGATGCGAATGCCAAGGGAAGCCAATGCACGCACCGACGACTCTCTACCTGGGCCCGGACCCTTGATGCGCACATCGAGGTTTTTGATTCCTTGCTCCTGGGCAGCACGGCCAGCAACTTCAGCTGCGACCTGCGCGGCAAACGGCGTGCTCTTGCGGGAGCCCTTGAAACCTTGTCCACCACTGGAAGCCCAGGACAGTGCGCCACCTTGGCGGTCTGTGATCGTGATGATGGTGTTGTTGAACGAGGCATGCACATGGGCAATGCCGTCAGCAACATTCTTACGGACTTTTTTGCGCACGCGTTGTGCGGCGGTATTCGGTGCTTTAGCCATATGCTCTTTCTATCAAACCTATATCAGCGAACGGTTGGTGTGCAAGTGGGCCCTATGGCTCACTTCTTCACCAGGGCACCCGACTTACGCGGGCCCTTGCGAGTGCGTGCGTTGGTTTTTGTGCGCTGACCACGAACAGGAAGACCACGACGGTGGCGGAAACCCCGGTAGCAACCCAAGTCCATCAAACGTTTGATGTTGATGGACATCTCCCGACGCAAATCGCCTTCGATGGTCAAACGACCGATCTCTTCACGAATCTTTTCCAAATCAACGTCGGTCAGGTCTTTGATCTTACGATCGAAGGGAACGGCGCACGTCGTGCAAATTTTTTGCGCAGTCGTGCGGCCGATGCCGTAAATCGCAGTCAAGCCAATTTCGGTGTGCTTGTGCGGGGGAATGTTGATACCAGCAATACGTGCCATGTTCGTCCTCTAATTCGCTCGTCGCGTCTGTTCAATCGCAGGGCAAAAATCAGCCCTGACGCTGTTTGTGGCGCGGATCAGTGCAGATCACGCGAACCACGCCCTTGCGACGGATGACCTTGCAATTCCGGCACATCTTCTTCACCGATGCTGCAACTTTCATGCTTTTCTCCTAAGCCTTCAGCTCATGGCCCTGTCACAAGGCCCGTTCAAAAAATTTTTTACTTACGTAAACCATCAACCGCCGAGACTACGTCGGTCATTTGGCCCTAAAAACAATCCGCGCCCGGGTCAGGTCATAAGGCGTCAGCTCCACGGTAACCTTGTCGCCTGGGAGAATGCGGATGTAATGCATGCGCATCTTCCCTGAAATATGGCCAAGCACCACATGCCCGTTTTCTAACTTCACACGAAATGTGGCATTGGGAAGATTCTCAAGAATCTCACCTTGCATCTGAATGACATCGTCTTTCGCCATGCCCGCCGTTTCGTTATGTTCAAGCAAGCATCAGCTCGGCTTGAAACTGGCTTTCTTCAACAAAGAGTCGTACTGCTGACTCATCACATAACTTTGGACCTGAGCCCAGAAATCCATGGTGACTACCACAATGATCAAAAGTGAAGTACCACCGAAATAGAAAGGCACGTTGTACTTGAGAACCAAGAACTCAGGCAATAAACACACCGCGGTGATGTAAACCGCTCCAACAAGCGTAAGTCTGGAAAGAATTTTGTCTATATGGCGCGCGGTCTGGTCACCAGGCCGAATGCCAGGGATGAAGGCGCCGCTCTTTTTGAGGTTATCCGCCGTCTCTTTGCTGTTGAATACCAAGGCGGTGTAAAAAAAGCAGAAGAAAACAATCGCTGCGGCGTAAAGCAGTACGTAAATAGGCTGGCCCGGTGAAACCATGGCGGCAAGATCACGCAACCAGCGCATGCCATCACCCGTAGCGAACCACCCGACCACAGTGGCAGGCAGCAGAATAATGGAAGACGCAAATATCGGGGGAATCACACCTGCCATGTTGAGCTTCAATGGCAGATGCGAGGACTGACCTCCATACACCTTATTTCCAACCTGCCGTTTGGCATAGTTGACCAAGATCTTGCGCTGACCACGCTCAACAAACACGACAGCGTAGGTTGTTGCCACCACAAGGAAGACGATCAACAGGCCAGCAAAGATGCTCATAGAACCACCGCTGACCAAGGTACCAAACTGCGCTAAAGCACCCGGCAGGCCAGCTGCGATCCCCGCAAAAATCAAAATCGAAATTCCATTACCCAAACCGCGCTCGGTGATTTGTTCACCCAACCACATCAAAAACATGGTTCCAGCAACCAAGCTGACCACCGCGGTTAAACGAAAACCAAAACCTGGTGCAATCACAAGGCCAGCCGAGCCCTCCAGCGCAATCGCGATACCCAGCGCCTGAAAGATAGCCAAACCCAAAGTCCCGTATCGGGTGTACTGGGTGATCTTGCGACGGCCAGCCTCACCCTCTTTCTTCAACGCTTCCAATGTCGGCACGACATAGGTCATCAGTTGCATGATGATGGATGCAGAGATGTAGGGCATGATGCCCAGCGCCAACACGGAAAAGCGCGACAAAGCCCCGCCAGAGAACATGTTGAGCAGGTTCAGGATGCCGCCCTGCTGACTATTGAACAACTGCGCCAACTGGTTAGGGTCGATACCCGGCACGGGGATGTGCGTACCTATACGGTAAACGACCAAAGCGAGCACCAGAAAGACAAGGCGGCGACGAAGGTCGCCGAACTTGCCGCTTTTTGCGAGCTGGGTTGCGTTGGTAGCCACGGAGTGTGTTGTCCGAATAGAGAGCGAAGGTCGGCGTTTAGCCGACAGAGCCACCCAAAGCCTCAATCGCCGCTTTGGCGCCGGCAGTTGCCCCGATGCCTTTGAGGGTGATCTTTCGGGTCAATGTGCCTGTCTTGATCACTTTCACTGTCTTGACCAACTCACCCACCAAGCGCGCCTGCTTCAACGACAGCAAATCCACCTGGTCCGCGCCAAGACGCTCAAGATCAGTCAGATTTACCTCTGCGTTGAACTGCAACTGCGCCGACTTAAAACCACGCTTGGGCAAACGGCGTTGCAAAGGCATTTGACCGCCTTCAAAACCAACCTTATGGTAGCCACCGGCACGCGACTTTTGGCCCTTGTGGCCTCGTCCCGCAGTCTTACCCAAACCAGAGCCGATCCCGCGACCGACACGCCGCTTGTAGTGGGTGGAGCCTTCAGCAGGCTTGATGGTGTTCAATTCCATGATCTTCAATTCCTCAGCAGGGGTGCTTTAAAGCACCTTCACCAGATAGGCCACCTTGGTGATCATGCCGCGTACCGCAGGCGTGTCCTCCAAGGTGAACTGGCTGTTCAGCTTGCGCAACCCGAGTCCACGCACAGTGGCACGATGGGACTCACGGGTGCCCGCAATACTGCGTACCAGCTTTACCGTCACGGTATTTTTATCGCCCATTTTTTTATCACTCATCTCAGTTCTCCGTGCCTCAGGGCTCAGTTGAGGATCTGTTCAACCGTGAGACCACGTTTGGCCGCAACGTTCGCAGGCGTGGTGGTGTTCTTCAAGGCATCCAAAGTCGCGCGGACCAAGTTGTAGGGATTATTAGACCCAAGACTCTTACACACGATATCGGTCACACCCAGGACTTCAAACACGGCACGCATTGGACCGCCTGCGATGATGCCGGTACCAGGGGCTGCGGGCGCCATCAGCACACGCGAAGCACCATGCTCCCCCTCCACCTTGTGGTGGATTGAACCGTTCTTAAGTGACACCTTGAACAAGTTCCGACGGGCATCCTGCATCGCCTTGGTAACCGCCACGGGCACTTCTTTCGATTTGCCCTTGCCCATCCCAATCTTGCCGTCTCCGTCACCGACGACGGTGAGCGCTGCAAAACCGAGAATCCGACCACCCTTCACCACCTTGGTGACGCGGTTGACGGAAATCATCTTTTCCTTCAGGCCGTCTTCGCTGCCTTCTTGAGGGCCACGTGCTTGAAATTTAGCCATTTTGAATCCTTGCTATGCGCTTGCCTGGCGATCAGAACTGGAGACCTGCTTCACGTGCCGCATCGGCCAAAGCCTTGACGCGACCGTGGTAAGCAAAACCCGCACGGTCAAATGCGACTTTTTCAATCCCGGCAGCCTTCGCTTTTTCTGCGATCCGTTTACCGATCAGCGTGGCCGCGGCCACATTGCCACCCTTGCCTGAAACCCCGAGCTCTTTACGAACCGAGCTCTCAGCGGTCGAGGCACTTGCCAACACTCGCGCGCCGTCGTCAGAGATGACGCTGGCATAGATGTGCAAGTTGGTGCGAAACACCGTCAGACGCGCAACGCGCTGAATGGCGATTCGAACTCGTGTCTGACGCGAGCGACGAATGCGCTGATCTTTTTTGTTCAACATGTCAAACGCCCCTTACTTCTTCTTGGTCTCTTTGAGGGAGACTTTTTCGTCGGAATAACGAATGCCCTTGCCCTTGTAAGGCTCTGGCGGACGGATGGCGCGAACTTCAGCGGCAATTTGACCCACCACTTGGCGGTCAGCGCCCTTAATCACGATTTCGGTTTGAGACGGACATTCCACTTTGATGCCGGCAGGCATTTCCTTGCCGACTGGGTGTGAAAAGCCGATTTGCAGGTTGAGCTTTTGACCTTGCGCTTGGGCCCGGAAACCCACGCCAACCAAATTCAGCTTCTTCTCGAACCCTTTGCTCACACCGTTAACCATGTTAGAAAGAAGGGCACGCATGGTACCGGTCATGGCATCGGCTTCAGCAGAGTCATTGGCAGCAGTGAAACTCAATACTCCCGCATCGTTCTTCACGTTGACGAGCGGATGGGCAACTCGCACCAAGGTACCAAGAGCTCCCTTAACCGTAATTTGTTCGGCATTTACCGAAACGTCCACACCCTTGGGAATGGAGATAGGCATCTTTCCTACGCGGGACATTGCTTTTGCTCCTTTCTTACGAGACGTAGCACAGAACTTCGCCGCCAATACCCACTTGGCGAGCCTTGCGGTCGGTCATCACACCTTTGGGCGTGGTCACGATCGCAACCCCAAGACCGTTCATCACATTAGGAATGTCATGACGACCCTTGTAAATGCGCAAACCCGGACGGCTCACGCGCTCAATATGCTCGATCACAGGACGGCCGGCGTAATACTTCAGCGCGATTTGCAGCTGAGGCTTGGCAGGCTCACCAACAATAGAAAAACCATCGATGTAACCCTCTTCCTTCAATACCTGCGCAATGGCGGCTTTGATTTTGGAAGACGGCATCACAACGCTGGGTTTGTCGACCATCTGCGCGTTGCGGATGCGGGTCAACATGTCAGCGATAGGATCACTCATGCTCATTCGAATATCTCCTACCGATTACCAGCTGGCCTTGATGATGCCGGGGATGTCGCCCTTGAACGCCAGTTCACGGATCTTGTTACGACCCAAACCGAATTTGCGGAAGGTGCCACGGGGACGACCTGTCAACTCGCAGCGATTACGCTGACGGGTTGGATAAGCGTTGCGAGGCAACTGTTGCAAAGCCAAACGAGCTGCGTACCGCTCTTCGTCCGACTTCTTCGCGTCATTGGCAGTGCCCTTGAGCTCTGCATACTTTTTCGCGTACTTCGCAACCAGCTGCGTGCGCTTGAGTTCACGCTGAATAAGCGATGTCTTGGCCACGTTCTGCCCCTCAGTTCTTGAACGGAAATTTGAACGCCGCAAGAAGGGCCTTGGCCTCTTCGTCGCTTTTCGCGCTCGTCGTGATGCTGATGTTCAAACCGCGCAGCGCATCCACCTTGTCGTAATCGACCTCAGGAAAAATGATCTGCTCTTTGACGCCAATGTTGTAGTTACCACGACCATCAAAAGAGCGACCGGAAATTCCGCGGAAGTCGCGAACACGAGGCAACGCCACCGTCACGAAACGATCCAGAAATTCATACATCTGAACGCCACGCAGGGTCACCATGCAACCAATAGGCACACCATCGCGAATTTTGAAACCGGCAATCGCCTTCTTGGACTTGGTCACCACAGGCTTTTGACCTGCGATTTTGGTCAGGTCGCTGACAGCATGCTCCATGACCTTCTTGTCGGACACAGCTTCGCTGACACCCATGTTCAGCGTGATTTTGGTCAAACGCGGCACCTGCATAGGCGACTTGTAGCCAAACTTCGCAGAGAGCTCAGGCGCAATCTTGTCGCGGTAGATCGCTTGAAGACGCGCCACTTTAGGAGCAGTTTGTTGTTGAGCCATGTCTGCCTCTTACGCCTTGATTTCTTCGCCGCTGGACTTGTAGACGCGAACGCCGTTGTCCTGAGTTTTGCGGGCCTGCTTCTCAGCTTCGCTGAGTAACTTGATGCCAACCCGGTCAGCCTTGCCAGTTGCAGGGTTGAAAATGGCAACATTAGACTGATGAATTGACATCGTCTTGCTGATCACACCACCCGTGGTACCCTTCATCGGGTTGGGCTTGACGTGCTTCTTCACCACGTTCACACCCTCAACGACTATGCGATCTTCGTCGACACGCTGAGACACCGTCCCGCGCTTGCCTTTGTCGCGGCCAGTCAACACGATGACTTGGTCGCCTTTGCGAATTTTGTTCATGAACTTGTGTCCTGCTTGGATCTGGCTACTGCCGTGCCGATTGCCGCGAAATGTGCTTACAACACTTCCGGAGCCAGCGACACGATCTTCATGAAACGCTCGGTACGCAACTCACGCGTGACCGGGCCGAAGATGCGGGTGCCGATAGGCTCCAATTTGGCGTTTAGAAGTACGGCAGCATTGCCATCAAACTTCACCAGAGAGCCGTCCTGACGACGAACACCCTTTGCCGTTCGGACGACCACAGCGCTGTACACCTCGCCTTTTTTGACACGACCACGCGGCGCAGCCTCTTTGATGCTGACCTTGATGACATCACCAATTCCAGCGTAACGACGCTTTGAGCCGCCGAGCACCTTGATACACATGACGGATTTGGCGCCAGTGTTGTCTGCGACGTCGAGTCGCGATTGCATTTGAATCATTGTGTGTTCCCAACTTGCATCCCGAGCATCAATCAGATGCGCCGCGATCAGTCTTGGGCCCGTTGTTGTTTGTAAATGCGAGAAAACCACCCACCTTTCGGCAGCAGACTCTCACAAGCCACAAACCCCACTTGGGGCGGAGCCAAACTCTTTGTACGCCGCCAGGGCGAACCAGAACTTTCAGCGAAGTCTGTGATTATCTGTCGTAGAAGAGTGGCTTGTCAAGCAAATTTGCAAAAAGGTTTTCGAATGAGACAGAAATTCCGACTTGGCTCGAATCAGGCCAGCAACTGCTGCGCTTGTTTGAGCATGGTTGCGGCGTCGCTGAGTTCAAATTTGCCGGGCCCCTCGATGTTCAAAGACTTGACCACACCATCGATCACCAACATGGAGTAGCGCTGCGAACGATGCCCCATTCCATGCGCGCTTAAATCGACCGTCAGTCCCACTGCTTTGGTGAAATCGCCATTACCGTCCGCCATCATGCGCACTTTTCCGGAAGTGTTTTGCTCACGACCCCAGGCGCCCATCACGAAAGCATCATTCACTGAGATGCACCAAATTTCGTCTACACCCAACGCACGCAGGGCATCATGGTGCTCCACATAGCCCGGTAGATGCTTGGCAGAGCAGGTCGGCGTGAATGCCCCTGGCAGCGCGAACATGGCAATCTTCTTTCCCGCGGTAATCGCTGGAACTTCAAAACTGTTGGGGCCCAAAGAACAACCATTGCCTTCGACTTCGATGAATTCTTTGAGCGAAACTGCGGGCAGCTTGTCACCAATCTTTAGCATGATGTTCTCCAGGAGATTGAGGGAATGGGCCGCGAGGGCGGCCGTTAAAAAAGGCTGGTCGCCATTTTGACAGCGAGCCAGCCTTGACATTGGGCAGCTCTGGTAGCTGCCGAGAGAGGAGCGAAAGATCCGCTTTTACAAGATGGATCAGACAGACCGGGCTTTTTCCACCAAACGCGTCACAACCCAAGACTTGGTCTTGGAAATAGGACGGCTTTCAGCGATTTCAACCACGTCGCCCATCTTGTACTCGCCCTTTTCGTCATGGGCGTGGTACTTGCTGGATTTGGCCACAATCTTGCCGTACAGGGCATGCTTGGTGCGGCGCTCAATCAGCACGGTGATGGTCTTGCTGCGCTTGTCGCTGACCACCTTGCCCACAAGCGTGCGGGTATTTTTAGCGGCAGGCGCGACTTCAGGTGTGGATGCGCTCATTTAGCGGCTCCTTCTTTCTTCTTGGCCGCCAAAATGGTTTTGGCGCGGGCGATGTCACGGCGGGTATTGCCCAGTTGCGTGTGGTTGGTCAACTGCTGGGTGGCGCGCTGCATACGCAGCCCGAAATGCGCTTTGAGCAAGTCGGCAATCTCTTTTTCGAGACCGGCGACGTCTTTGGCGCGGAGTTCAGAGGCTTTCATATTCAATTCTCCGTAGCGCTCAAGCGCCAACTTGACGAGCAACGAAGGTGCACTTTAGCGGCAACTTGGCAGCCGCCAAGGTGAACGCTTCGCGAGCCAACGATTCCGCAACGCCGTTGATTTCATACAGCACCTTACCGGGCTGAATTTCAGCCACGTAGTACTCTGGGTTTCCCTTACCGTTACCCATACGAACCTCGGCTGGTTTCTGAGAGATGGGCTTGTCTGGGAAAATACGAATCCAAATACGACCACCACGTTTGACGTGACGAGAAATCGCGCGGCGTGCCGCTTCGATTTGGCGTGCCGTCAAACGACCGCGCTCGGTGGCCTTGAGGCCGAAGTCGCCGAAAGACACTTTTGCGCCACGGGTGGCAACACCCGTGTTGCGGCCTTTTTGTTCCTTGCGGAATTTTCTGCGTGCAGGTTGCAGCATTCTTATTCTCCTTTGGCGTCGGACGCAGCAGCAGGTGCTGCAACCTTACGAACGCGCTTGACAGCTGGCGTCTTGGGGGCGTCGCCAGGCGCAGCTGCAGGTGATGCCGACCGTGGCGCGCCACGGTCAGATGGACCTCCTGCGGGGCGGCCGCGCCCATCCGGCGCACCACCAGGGCGGGCGTTACGGCGTGGTCGACGGTCATCTTCTGCGCCAGGGGGCGTGACGATTCCAGGGGCATCGCCATTGGCCAGACGGTCACCACGGTAGACCCAGCATTTCACACCGATGATGCCGTAGGTCGTCTTGGCTTCGGAGAAGCCGTAGTCGATGTCAGCCTTCAGGGTGTGGAGAGGCACTCGGCCTTCGCGGTACCACTCGCAACGCGCGATCTCGATACCATTCAAACGACCAGAAGACATCAACTTGATGCCCTGTGCGCCCATTCGCATGGCGTTCTGCATGGCGCGCTTCATGGCACGGCGGAACATGATGCGCTTTTCCAGCTGCTGGGTGATCGAGTCTGCAATCAGTTGAGCATCGACTTCAGGTTTGCGCACTTCTTCGATGTTGACCGCGACAGGCACACGCAAAATCAGCGCCAGTTCGGACTTGAGTTTTTCAATGTCCTCGCCCTTCTTGCCGATCACCACGCCCGGACGGGCAGAGAAAATGGTGATGCGGGCATTTTTAGCAGGACGCTCAATCAAGATGCGCGACACCGCCGCGCTTTTGAGCTTGGCCTTGAGGTACTCGCGAACCTTCAGGTCTTCAGCCAACATGGTGGCGAAGTTGGCGTTCGACGCGTACCAACGGGAAGCCCAGTTACGGGTGACAGGCAGACGGAAGCCTGTTGGATGAATTTTTTGTCCCATGGTCGTGCTCTTTAGTTGCCCACGGTGATGTAAATGTGGGCAGTCGGCTTGCTGATGCTGTTGCCGCGGCCCTTGGCCCGAGCGGAAAACCGCTTCAGGATGGCACCTTGCTCCACATAGATCGTTTTGACCTTGAGGGTGTCGATGTCAGCACCATCATTGTGTTCTGCGTTCGCGATCGCGGACTCCAGACATTTTTTGATGATGCCAGCTGCTCTTTTGGGGGTGAATGTCAGGATGTTCAGGGCTTGGGCCACAGGGCGTCCACGCACCAAGTCCGCCACCAGGCGACCTTTGTCAGCGGACAACCGAACACCACGGACGATTGAACGGGTTTCCATCGTCATCATCCTCACTTCTTATTGGCTTTTTTATCGGCCGGATGCCCTTTGAATGTGCGTGTAAGCGCAAATTCGCCGAGCTTGTGACCCACCATCTGGTCAGTCACATAAACCGGAACGTGTTGTTTGCCGTTATGAACGGCAATCGTCACACCGATGAAATCAGGCAAGATGGTCGAGCGACGCGACCAAGTCTTGATTGGCTTTTTGTCTTTGGTGGCCGCAGCCTTCTCAACCTTCACACGCAAGTGTTGGTCAACGAAGGGGCCCTTTTTGAGTGAACGAGTCATTGTCGCGTTCCCCTTACTTCTTACGACGCGAAACGATCATCGTCTGCGTACGTTTGTTGTTGCGAGTGCGGTAGCCCTTGGTCAAGGTGTTCCACGGAGATACGGGCGCCTGACCTTCACCAGTGCGGCCTTCACCACCACCGTGCGGGTGATCGACCGGATTCATGGCGACGCCACGAACCGTCGGGCGAATGCCCTTCCATCGAATGGCGCCAGCTTTACCGTATTGACGCAAGCTATGCTCTTCATTGGAAACCTCACCAATGGTTGCTCGGCAGTCAATGTGGATCTTGCGAACCTCGCCGGAGCGCAACCGCACCTGGGCGTACACGCCTTCGCGGGCCAACAGCGTCGCAGATGTACCGGCCGAGCGGGCAATCTGCGCACCTTTACCTGGCAGCATTTCAATGGCGTGAATGATGGAGCCAACGGGAATATTTCGAATGGGCAACGTGTTCCCAGCCTTGATGGGCGCCTCCGCACCACTCAAAACGGTTGAACCCACCTCGATACCGCGAGGAGCAATGATGTACCGACGCTCTCCGTCGGCGTAACACACCAAAGCAATGTGAGCCGTGCGGTTGGGGTCGTACTCGATGCGCTCTACTTTCGCAGGGATACCGTCCTTGTTACGCACAAAGTCCACCACACGGTAGTGGTGCTTGTGACCACCGCCCTTGTGGCGAATCGTGATGTGGCCGTTGTTGTTACGGCCTGCGTTTTGCATTTGCGGCTCCAACAAAGACGCCTCAGGGCGGCCTTTGTAGAGGTGCGCATGCACCACCTTGACCACGCCACGGCGGCCAGGTGAAGTTGGTTTGACTTTAACGACGGCCATTACGCAGCCTCCCCGGAGAAGTTCAGTTCTTGTCCGGCTTTGAGCGAGACATAGGCTTTCTTGACGTGGTCACGACGGCCAATGGACTTGCCAAAACGCTTGACCTTGCCTTTTTGAATCACGGTGGAGACAGACTCCACTTGCACCTTGAACATCAGTTCAACGGCGGCCTTGATTTCAGGCTTGGTGGCGTCGCGCAGAACCTTGAACAGCACTTGATTGTTCTTTTCTGCAACGGCAGTGGCTTTTTCGCTGATGATGGGGGCCACCAGCACTTGGGCCAGACGGTCAGCACTGTGCTTAGGACGCACAACAGCTTGTGTTGAGGTGCTCATGCGAACATCTCCTTGATTTGCTCAACCGCAGCCTTGGTCACCAGCACCTTTTTGAAGTGCACCAGGGCCAGGGGGTCGGCGTGACGGGGCTCAACCACCAGAACGTTGACCAAGTTACGCGAGGCCAAGAACAGGTTGTCGTCCAGGTCGTCGGTAATGACGAGCACAGAGTCCAGACCCATGGCCTTGAACTTGGCGGCCAGCACCTTGGTTTTGGGGGAATCAACGGTCAGCGAGTCCACCACAGCCAAACGGCCTTCGCGAGCCAACTGCGAGAAGATGGACGCCATACCGGCGCGGTACATCTTCTTGTTGACTTTTTGCGTGAAGTTTTCGTCAGGGCTGTTCGGGAAAATACGACCGCCTCCGCGCCACAGCGGCGAAGAAGTCATACCCGCACGAGCGCGTCCCGTACCCTTTTGACGGAAAGGCTTTTTCGTGGAGTGCTTGACCATGGCACGGTCGAGCTGAGCACGGGTGCCTTGACGCGCGTTGGCCTGGAAAGCCACGACGATCTGGTGCACCAGCGCTTCGTTGTATTCGCGAGCAAACACGGTATCAGGCGCTTCAACCTTGGCTGTCGCCTGGCCTTGCTCATTCAGGAGCTCGAGCTGCATCAGTTGGCTCCCTTCTTGACTTTCACCTTGATGGCGGGGGACACCACCACATGGCCGTTTTTCGACCCAGGCACTGCACCACGCACCAGCAGCAGCTGACGAGCTTCGTCAACGCGCACGACATCGAGGTTCTGAACGGTTTTTGTCACGTCGCCCCGGTGGCCAGACATCTTCTTGCCAGGGAACACACGACCCGGATCTTGCGCCATCGAGATCGAACCCGGCACATTGTGCGAACGGCTGTTACCGTGCGACGCACGCTGCGAGCTGAAGTTGTGACGCTTGATGGTGCCAGCGAAGCCCTTACCGATGGAGGTGCCCTGCACGTCCACCATTTGGCCCACAGCAAACAAACTGACCGGCACTTGCGCACCAGGCGCGTAACCCGATGCCACATCGGCGGGAACGCGGAATTCCTTGAGAATTTCACCCGCTTCAGCACCCGCTTTGGCCAGGTGACCAGCCTCAGGCTTGGAAACGCGAGAAGCCTTACGGCTACCAAAGGTGATCTGGAGGGCGCTGTAGCCGTCCGTCTCGGCGGTTTTGACCTGGGTCACACGGTTATTAGACACATCTAACACCGTCACAGGAACGGCGTCGCCGTCGTCCGTGAAGATGCGCATCATGCCCACCTTGCGGCCCAGCAATCCCAGGCGATGGCCTGGATCAGTGGTCGTCATAAATATTCTCCAGCCCCCACCACCAAATTGGCGAGGAAGCCTTTGTTACGAAGGCCCGACATCGATTGGCCGGGCTGACATTTATCTTCTCAAAGCTCAGGCGCAGGGCCTTCGAACCAAGAAAAGCCTGTGAGTATAGCAGTTGCAGCAGAAGCCGCAACTGCTCCGCACTCAAGAAGCGGGATTACTGCAACTTAATTTCGACGTCCACACCGGCTGGCAGGTCGAGTTTCATCAGAGCGTCCACTGTTTTATCGGTGGGGTCGACGATGTCCATCAAACGCTGGTGGGTGCGAATTTCGAATTGGTCACGGGAGGCTTTGTTGACGTGCGGCGAACGCAAGATGTCGAAACGCTGCATACGCGTTGGCAAAGGCACAGGGCCCTTGACAATCGCGCCAGTGCGCTTGGCGGTGTCGACAATTTCCAAAGCGGATTGATCGATCAACTTGTAATCGAAGGCTTTGAGGCGGATGCGGATCTTTTGTTTGGTTGACATGGCTGATCCTTACTCAATGATCTTGGCCACGACGCCGGCGCCAACGGTACGGCCGCCTTCACGAATGGCGAAGCGCAGACCTTCTTCCATCGCGATCGGGTTGATCAGCTTGACGGTGATGCTGACGTTGTCGCCTGGCATGACCATCTCTTTGTCTTTGGGCAACTCCACCGCGCCGGTCACGTCCGTGGTGCGGAAGTAGAACT
>Ga0315907_10000636_pt1 | contig 50020 bp, 58 predicted proteins | sample LakEriMetagenome_3_FD_203525 | JGI IMG/M metagenome (GOLD analysis project Ga0315907, IMG submission 203525) | Freshwater fungal communities from buoy surface, Lake Erie, Ohio, United States - Buoy 12 MA123 | ecosystem: Environmental > Aquatic > Freshwater > Lake > Lake biofilm | place: USA... | reverse complement strand
AAGTACTCTTGATGAGATCACACCGGAAGAAGAGATTATTGATTCGATCGACGCCGTGGTGCAATCGAATGGAACTACACGAATCCAAGTTAGCACGGGATATAACCTCACGGCTCTGACTGTTGTGGCAACGAAGAAGGGCTCAAAGAAGAAGTACACCTACAAAATCACAACCAATGTCGACGGAGAACGTAAGTTCAAATCTGGACTTAATCTCCGTGGATATACAGTGGTCCTGTATAAGGGAACAACTGAGCTCGATCGGATGTATATCTCTTAGCCCTGATTTATCCCCAACTCGTATAAGAAGGTAATCACAAGTTAGGTTGACCGCTGAAAATGCGCGGATGAATCAGCTTCGAAATACCTTAGATAACGCTCGCAACTGGTGGGAAGATCTCAACTTCTCTTCTCTCCAACGTAAATCACTACTTATTCTGGCACTTGTCATCGTTGCATCATCTGGCTTCCTTGTCCTACGTGGAACATCAGAAGAGATTGTGCAGGTGGCACCACCACAGATAGAGATGCCAACTGTGACCACCCACCTGATGGTCGATGTAGCAGGGGCTGTATTAAAACCTGGCGTCTATGCCTTACCAATGAATGCACGAGTAATCGATGCGATTACCGCAGCAGGCAATGTATTAAAAGGTGCAGATGTATCAGATATTAATCTCGCAAGAATCCTTAAAGATGGTGAGCAGGTATATGTCTATCCGCCATCACGCAGCGGAGGATCTGCTCGATCTTCAGTACGAAATACACCTACACGAAATACAGGGCCTGTCATCCTTAATCGTGCGAGTGCAAAAGAACTAGAAGTACTCGATGGAATCGGACCAGTACTTGCCTCTCGCATCATTGCTTATCGCAATGCAAATGGTCCCTTTGTGACACTTGAAGCGCTCCTTGAAGTGTCGGGAATCGGGCCAGCGAAGTTCGCGCAATTTAAAGAGAAGATTCGTCTCTGAGAGTTCGACTCTCTGATTTTCGAGCACTCTCCATTGGTGCTGCGATCTGGATCGGAGCGCTCTTTCAAAGTTGGAGCAGGCCTTGGGTAATCGCCTTGGGTCTGCTCTTACTTCTTCTCCTTGCCGTTGCATCACGCTCACTTCGAGCGCTGTTACTTATTGCGGCACTACTACTTGGTTCCACCGTCATGTCATTTCGAATTGCATCCCTGGAGCAATCAGTACTGAGAGATCTCTACGGGCAGAGCGTCGAAATAACAGCAGTAGTTATTACCGATGCACACGCGCTTGCACCTCGAGTGATGGGCACGCAGTTTGCCGAGCAGAGCTATAGCTCGCTGATTCGAGTGATCGAGATAGAGGATGGAACACATTCATACCGCCTGCGATCTCCAGCTCGACTGATCTCAAGTGAAAAAAGGTTTAAAGAGATTCTGCCTGGGCAAATCATTGTTATTCAAGCGATCGTGCAACCCAGTAAAGAAGGTCGCGTTGCAGCGCTACTTATCAATAAAGGAAGTTTCGCTATTCAGACCGAAGCTTCCCGTTGGGCGAGATCTCTCGATCGAATTCGTGATGGTTTGCGAGCTGCAAGCGGAACCGGTGACAGCGGAGCTCTGATCCCAGGAATGGTGCTGGGGGATACATCGCTGCAGAGTGCCACCTTTAAGAACGAGATGCGCAGATCGGGGCTTACGCATTTAGTTGCTGTCAGTGGCGCAAACTTTGCGATCGTCTCTACTTTCATCCTCTATCTGATGCAATTCGTCTTTAGGAAGATTCCACTAAGGCTTATTGCTACAGCGATCTTTCTCATTTCATTTATCGCACTCGTGCGGCCATCACCTTCTGTCTTACGAGCAGCTGCCATGGCTGCAGTCTTGCTTGTTGCACAGGGCACCCATCGCGGCCGTGATTCGCTGCCAGCGTTAGGTTTTGCAATCGCTGCAGTTGTAGTGGCGGATCCGTGGCAGGTTCGCGATCCGGGCTTTGCTCTCTCGGTACTTGCAACTGCGGGGCTACTTATTGCAGCACCTCGCTTTGTTGAGAAATTCTCAACTGTGATGCCTAAACCGCTAGCAATTGTTATTGCTACACCTCTTGCCGCAACGCTCTTCTGCGCACCTGTAATCGTTGCAATCTCAGGCCAGCTATCACTGATGAGCATTGTGGCAAATATCTTGGCAGCACCTGCCGTTGCTCCGATAACCATTGTGGGCTTTGTTGCAGCGTTGATATCACCAGCGCTGCCTTCTCTTTCGCAGCTCTTGCTCTGGTGCGTTAAACCTCTTGCAGCCTTTGTGGCGTGGGTGGCCTCTGTTATCTCAGATTATTCGGTGATAAGCCTTGCAACAGGAGCTAAAAGTTTCTTTCTGGTCGCAGCCGTCTTAGCTCTTGCTTACTTCTTTAATCGTAAAATCGTTATTACCGGCCTTCTTATTCTGATTGCAATCTCATGGCTCTTGAGGTTTCCGGGAAGTGATTGGCAGATCGCAAATTGTGATGTTGGCCAAGGTGATTCGATGGTGGTTAATCTCGGTGATCATCGCGCAATTGTTATTGATACTGGGCCAGATCCGATCGCAGAAGATCGATGCTTGCATCAATTGGGTGTTAAGACAATTGAATTGCTGATCCTCACCCATGTACACGCAGACCACGTCGGGGGAGTCGATGGTGCGATACGCGATCGCACAGTCGTCACGCAATGGTTTGGAAATGTACGCGCTGGTACGCGTGCAACCTTTGCAAGTGATCATGGCCCCGTCACCGTTGATGTTGTTTGGCCACAGGGTCAGTGGGCCGATGAACAGGCGAGCGATCCAAACAACTCGAGTATCGCCATCGTCTTACGTGCTCCAGACTTTTCACTCTTTGCTGGCGGGGATATGGAGCCCGAATCTCAAAGTCAGATTGCAGGGATAGTCGGCAGAGTCGATATCTATAAAGTCTGTCATCACGGATCTAAATTTCAGGATGAGAGTTTTACCCGCGCCCTATCACCCACAATCTCGATCATCAGCGTCGGGGTCGGTAATTCTTATGGCCACCCAGCCCCTGAAACAATCCAATCGCTGACTAGACTCGGCTCACGGGTACTGCGCACCGATCTCGATGGAGCCATTGTGATCAGGGCGAACCGACAACGATTTAGAATTCGCACCAGTAAAGGCAGCTTCGCACTCTTGCGCTGGAATTAGATAAGAAAGGGGTAGCAATGAAATCTCTCTACCTCTTGCTGGGTTCTGAAGGCGCACTCGCAGATCGCGCGCTAGCTAAGTTAAACGCTGAACTCAAAGAAGAAAAGTGCGAGATCACCACAATCTCTGCACCCGATGCGATCCTCGGTGATATCTCCGATGCCCTTGCGCCATCACTATTTTCCGAACGTCGCGCGCTGGTCATTAAAGATTTACAGGATCTGCCCGAAGAATCTCGCGAGGAAATTACCCGCTACCTCGACGCACCAGATGAATTAACTACGTTGATCTTCGTTCATAAAGGTGGAGTCAAAGGTAAAGCACTCCTTGATGCAATTAAGAAAGCAAAGCCTGAAATTATTTCATGTGAGCCAATAAAGAAAGAGGCCGAGAAAGAAGAATTCGTTAAATCGCTATTTCTGGATTCAGGGCGTAAAGCAACACCTGGAGCGATCGCAGCCCTTGTCGGCGCACTCGGTAGCGATATGCGTGAGCTACAAGCTGCGGTTTCACAAATCTGTCTTGACGCGCAAGCAGGCAAAACAATTGATGAAGCAATGGTCGACAAATTCCATCAGGGACGCGTTGAGACAACAGGCTTTGATGTCGCAGATGCCACACTCGATGGCAATCTTCCTGGAGCACTCGTTGCACTTCGTAGCGCACTTGAAACTGGCACCGACCCCGTCATGATTACAAGTGCCATCGCATCCAATCTGCGATCACTTGCAAAAGTCAGCGGTGTAAATCGCGGCGCACGTTCATTTGAAGTTGCCGGCGAACTCGGAATGGCGCCATGGCAGATAGATAAAGCCCGCAGACAATTAGCGGGATGGAGTCCTCGATCGATCGCTAAAGCGGTACAGGCGATCGCTCTGGCTGATGCTCAGGTCAAAGGTGCATCATCTGACCCGATCTTTGCCCTGGAAAAGGCCCTTGCCACGATCACACAGGTACGCGCTGCAGGGTAGGCGGGGATCGGCCTCGATTTGAGGCTAGCGCGCCTTCGCTGATAACCTACGCGTCTGCACTTAGCCCACCGGCTAGGTCACACCCTAATAACAGTCGGAGTTCATCACGTGGCAAATATCAAGTCTCAGATCAAGCGAGTAAAGACAAACGAGAAGGCACGCCTTCGCAACAAGTCTGTCTCATCTTCAATTAAGACATCAATTCGCCGTTTCCGCGATGCGCTTAAGGGTGGCGATGCTGCTGTGATCACAACTGAGCTACGTTCTGCTTCACAGGCTCTCGATGTTGCAGTTGCAAAGGGTGTTGTCCATAAGAACAACGCTGCAAATAAGAAGTCTTCAATGGCTAAGGCAGCTGCCAAAGCCGGCGCTCGTTAATTTAACTAGTAACGCCTAACAAGGGGCCACAATCGTGCCTGCAATTCAAATAAGTAAGGCGCCTCAACCTGCCTCAACAAATCCTGCGCAGATTCGTAACTTCTGCATCATTGCCCATATCGATCACGGTAAATCAACACTTGCCGATCGCATGCTTGGAATCACCGAGGTAGTCGAAGCTCGCAATATGCGCGCGCAATATCTCGATCGTATGGATATCGAACGCGAACGTGGAATCACCATTAAGTCACAAGCTGTTCGCCTTCCATGGATCAGCGGAATCGATGGTCAGGAATACATCCTGAACATGATCGATACACCTGGTCACGTTGACTTTACTTACGAGGTATCGCGCTCGCTTGCTGCATGTGAAGGTGCGGTCTTACTCGTTGACTGCGCACAAGGAATCGAAGCACAGACACTTGCCAACCTTTACCTGGCGATGGAGAACAACCTCACAATTATTCCGGTCCTTAACAAGATCGATCTACCAAATGCACAGCCAGATAAATTCGCACAAGAACTTGCCAATTTGATTGGATGCAAGCCAGAAGATTGCTTACGCGTTTCAGGTAAGACTGGCGATGGCGTTGCCGAACTACTTGATCAAATCATTGCTCAGATTCCAGCACCGACAGGAGATGCAGATGCACCAGCTCGCGCACTGATCTTTGACTCTGTCTATGATGCATATCGCGGCGTAGTTACATACGTTCGCGTGATCGATGGCCACCTAAGTCCACGCGAACAAATTCAAATGTTTTCGACTGGCGTGCGCCACGAAGCTCTCGAAGTCGGAGTCATCTCACCAGAACCACTACCTAGTAAGGGACTTGGCGTTGGTGAAGTGGGGTATTTAATTACTGGCGTAAAAGATGTTCGCCAATCACGAGTTGGTGACACGATCACAACATTTTTGAATCCAACTAAGACCGCTCTTGCTGGGTATAAAGATCCAAAGCCAATGGTCTTTGCTGGTCTCTTTCCACTCGATGGTGCTGATTTCCCACTGTTACGTGATGCTCTCGATAAGTTACAACTCAACGATGCAGCCCTTGTCTACGAACCTGAAAGCTCTGCCGCACTCGGCTTCGGTTTCCGCTGCGGCTTCCTTGGACTCTTACATATGGAGATTGTGCGCGAGCGTCTTGAGCGCGAATCAAAGATCTCACTGATCTCAACTGCTCCAAACGTGGTCTATCAAGTAACTCTTGAAGATGGAAAGAAGTTCGTCGTTACCAATCCATCAGAATTTCCTGACGGAAAGATCAACGTTGTGGAAGAGCCAATTGTTAAGGCCACAATTCTTGCTCCATCTGATTTCATCGGAACCATAATGGAGCTCTGCCAGGATCGCCGCGGAACAATGCTTGGCATGGATTACATCTCAGAAGATCGCGTTGAGATCCGTTACACCTTGCCTTTAGCTGAGATCGTCTTTGACTTCTTCGATCAACTTAAGAGCCGCACTAAGGGTTATGCCTCCCTTGATTATGAAGAGATCGGCGATGAGCCAGGCAACCTTGTTAAGGTCGATATTTTGCTACAGGGCGAAGCAGTAGATGCATTTAGCGCAATCGTTCACCGCGATAAGGCATACGCCTACGGTGTGATGATGACTGGAAAGCTACGCGAACTGATCCCACGTCAACAATTTGAAGTCCCTATTCAGGCAGCGATCGGATCGCGCATTATTGCCCGCGAATCAATCCGCGCGATGCGCAAAGATGTTCTTGCAAAGTGTTACGGCGGAGACATCTCACGTAAGCGCAAACTTCTTGAGAAGCAGAAAGAAGGAAAGAAGCGCATGAAGATGGTGGGACGCGTTGAAGTTCCACAGGAAGCATTCGTCGCCGCCCTTGCAACCGATGCTGATATCGAGAAGATTAAAGCAGCTAGAAAAGCAGAGGGTTAATTTCTCAAATTTGTTAGAAAGTTTGACTGTTCACCCTCGCTGGATCGGTCAGATATCAATTACTCTCTTCGTATGCACGTGACTTCTTGGCGTATCCCAGCTTTCGCAATCGTCCTTGCTCTGGCTTTGTTTCCTAGCTCTGCGATTTCGGCGACAAAGGTAACTCCTGGATCGACTTGTAAAACTGTGAAGCAGAAGGTTGTCTATTTGAACAAAGTCTTTACATGCACTCAAGTCGGAAAAAAGAAGTTGTGGAGTAAAGGCGTTGCGGTAGCTAAAGAAACTCCAACTCCAACTCCAACTCCAACTCCTAAGCCAACGCCAACGCCAACGCCAACTCCAACGCCAACGCCAACGCCAACGCCAACAGTCATAAATACCAATGTGATTACAGATGCCACACGGTTTATTCAAGCGCTAATCAACGAAACCCCCATCACTAATACAAAGAATCGAACCAAAATTGTTGTTCATGTTGAACCGGGAAAGAATGGACCGTATCCCGAGATTGCAGAGAAGGCTTTAGTCATCTCTTTAGATTTTTATGCATCATTAGGCATGGCGCTGCCACAGGAAACCATCCATCTACTTTTGGGCCGCACGCAAGTTTGGTTGAGAGAGAAAGCTGACCTTTATGCACCGGGTTGTGTGAATTCGAGTTATCAATTCAATGGAAGTGCAAGTCTCTGTGCATATCCAAATAGAGCAGCGATTTATTCACACATGCCAACGGCGATCACTATGAACAGTAGTGCACCTGACGACATTGATCTCTCGACAGAATCCACGGTTTTGCGTTACACGAACAAGAAGATTGTGGACTCATTCGCGGGCGCTTCTGCACATGAAGCTCATCATTCCTGGCAGGATGGAAGTTATGGAAATTCCAGAGACATGCCAAAGTGGGTTTGGGAAGGGGCTGCATCATTATTTGGGGAAATGATTTTTTCACGTCTACAAGCACCAGTACAAAGTTACTTAACCTTAGATCCTGGTTTAGTAGGCTGGGGAAAGAAAGTTTGCATCGGCCCTATTGAGACCATGAAGCCAGTCTGTGAATACACCCAAGGACTCGTGGTGATGGAGTACTTCTTGCACAAATTTGGAGTGGACGCATATGTCCGACTGATAACACAAGGGAATAATTTGGCTTTCCCAGTCAGATTTGAAAATGCAACAAAGGTCTCTCTGGTCGATTTCTATTCTGACGTCAATAAGTATCTCACGTTAAAGGGTTGGAACTACTAGGATTTTAAAAGAGCGATGGTGGTGCATCAACACAGCTTCACCAGATTTGACGAGGAATAACGCTGAAGAGACCTGTGTATTGTTGACCTATGGACAAGCACGGCACAATGTCGAAATTGCTCTCCTTCTACGTACACATTCCGTACTGCATAAAGCGATGTGGGTACTGTGATTTTAATACTTACACCCCTTCAGAACTACAAGATGGCGCAACTCTTGAAATTGTCTCTGGGGATTACATCGATGCGGTGCTTAAGGAACTCGAATTTGCCCCAACAGAACAAGTACCGACTATCTTCTTTGGCGGCGGAACTCCATCGCTGATTCCACCTCATGATCTAGGTCGCGTGATTACAGCGATTAAGGCACGTAATGGGATAACAGAAGATTGCGAGATAACACTTGAGGCTAACCCTGATTCAGTTACTTCCGAAAAGCTCGAGGGCTATATAACCGCAGGGTTTAATCGCATCTCATTTGGAATGCAGTCAACATCTACCCATGTGCTCAAAGTCTTGGATCGCACACACGATCCAGAAAATGTGAAGCGCGCAGTTGATATGGCACGAGCTGCTGGTTTTGAATCAGTAAGCGTTGACTTGATCTACGGAACCCCGGGGGAGAGCCTTAAAGATTGGCAATCAACTGTTACGCAGGCACTGAATCTTGGAGTTGATCACATCAGTGCATATGCGTTGATTATCGAAGAAGGAACAAAACTTGCGGCTCAGATTAAGCGCGGAGAAGTTGCATCCCCTGATGATGATTTGATGGCGGATATGTATCTCTACATTGATCAAGCATGCGGGTTTAAAGGATTGAAATGGTATGAACTTTCAAACTGGGCAAAGTCTGGCCATGAATGCCGCCACAATATTGCGTATTGGAAATCAGCAAATTGGTGGGGGCTTGGACCGGGCGCACATTCACATATCGATCGCAAACGATTCTGGAATGTTAAACATCCCACTGCGTATAAGCAGAGACTCTTTGACGGTCTCTCACCGATTGCAGATTCTGAAGAACTCACTGATGAACAACGTAAAAGTGAATACATCATGCTCGCCAGTCGTCTTCGCACCGGCATTTCAAAGCGTGCCTTATCGGTCGCGCAATACGAGCGAATGGCTGAATACATCAAAGCAGACCAGATCATCGATGCGCCAGATACTTTGGTCCTCACCGCGACAGGTCGCCTCATCGCCGATCGCATCGTGGCCGACCTACTCGCATAGCGAGGCTGTAGTACCTTTAGCCATATGAGCACAGCACTTACAGTTATCGTCGCATTCCTTGCAGTCATCTTTGTAATCTCTGGCCTATCCAAGGCTAGTGGCAATGAAAAAGGCCTTTCAGGTACACGCGAAGTCAATGTTCCTGACAAACTCGCTCGCGCTATAGGTTTCTTTGAAACACTTCTAGCTTTAGGTCTGATCATCAGTATGAAGTGGACATGGATGCTCTTCTTTCCACTCGTTGGCCTCTGGCTCTTTATGGCAGGTGCGGTCTATACACACTTCAAAGCAAACAAGTTGCGCACTTCAATTCCAGCTTTCTTTTTGCTGACCTTGATTTCAGTTGCACTCGTTCTTAATAAGTAAACCCACCGAGAAACGTACTTTGCAATGACAACATCAACTCGACGCCTAGAAATTCTGCGCGCAATTGTTGATGAATATGTGGCTACACAAGAGCCTGTTGGTTCGAAGGCAATTGCAGATCGCCACGAACTTGGAGTATCACCTGCAACGATCCGCAACGAGATGGCGCTTTTGGAAGAAGAAGGTCTGATCACAGCGCCTCACACAAGTGCGGGACGTATCCCAACTGACCGTGGATATCGCGTCTTTGTAGATAAGTTGGCAGAAGTTAAACCACTTTCAGCGCCAGAACGTCGCGCCATTGAATCTTTCTTGGAGGGTGCGCAAGATCTCGATGATGTTGTGATGCGCACAGTTCGCTTGTTGGCAGATGTGACAAAGCAAGTAGCGGTAGTGCAATATCCATCGATTGTTAAATCTAAGGTCAGACACGTAGAGCTTGTTTCGTTGACCACTTCTCGCATCATGATGATCTTGATTACCGATTCTGGTCGCGTAGAGCAGCGGGTTATTGAACTTACTCGCGATGTTCAGGAACCCTTTATCGCAAGTATTCGCACTCAGCTCAATAATGCAATGGCAGGTAACTCTCTGCCAGAAGTTGCTGAACGAATCTCAGGAATTATCGAAGGATATAGCCAAGTAGATCGTCGAGATATTTCACTCATTGTTTCAGCCGTAATTGAGATGGCAATTGAGAAGCCTGAAGAGAAAGTCGTATTGGCAGGAACAGCTAACCTGGCACGTTTTAGTGATGATTTTCCAACGACGATGCACCCAGTATTGGAAGCACTTGAAGAACAGGTAGTTCTCTTGCGCTTGCTTGGCGATGCTGCAGATACTGTCAAAGTGCGCATAGGTTCTGAGCAGAGTGAGAAGAATTTAAAGACAACTTCTCTTGTCACGATTGGTTACGGAGATAGCTTGGCACCATTTGGAGCACTTGGAATTCTCGGACCGACGCGCATGGATTATGCTGGCTCGATGGCAGCAGTTGGTGCAGTTGCCCGTTATGTAGGTCAATTTATTACAGAGGGAAGCTATAAGTAATGGCAGATTTGTACGAGATGTTAGGCGTTACGCGCGAGGCATCTGCCGATGAAATTAAGAAGGCATATCGAAAGATTGCGCGAGAGCTTCACCCTGATGTAAATCCAGATCCTGCTGTGCAGGATAAATTCAAAGAAGTCACCGCTGCTTATGAAGTCTTAAGTGATCCACAGAAACGTCAGCAATACGACATGGGCGGACAAGGTTTTGGCGGATTTGGCGGCGGACAAGGTTTCGGTGGCTTTAGCGACATCATGGATGCCTTCTTTGGTGGCGGCGGCAATCGCGGGCCACGTGCACGTATGCGCCAAGGGCAAGATGCACTTATTCGAGTGCAAGTAACTTTGGCTGAAGCTTGCTTTGGAACTGATCGCGAACTCACCATCGAGAACGCAGTTGTATGTCCAACCTGCACGGGTTCAGGTTGCGCTAAAGGCACATCACCGACAATGTGTCAGGTTTGTAAGGGGCGCGGAGAAACTCAACAGATTCAAAAATCTTTCTTAGGCCAAGTTATGACATCACGTGCCTGCGGCACATGTTCTGGATTTGGAAGTGTGATTCAAGAACCATGTCGTGAGTGTGCTGGTGAAGGTCGCGTGCGCGCACGTCAAACTATTCCTGTAAAGATTCCTGCCGGTGTTGAAACTGGTAATCGTATGCAGCTAGCTGGTCGCGGTGAAGTTGGCGCTGGAGGCGGCCCGGCAGGAGATCTCTACGTTGAGATTGTTGAAGAAGAGCATGAATTCTTGGTGCGCGATGGCGATACCTTGCATATGGAAGTTGAGATTACCTTTGCAGCCGCAGCTCTTGGTACCAAAATCTCGGTTGAAACTCTCGATGGTCAATCAGAGATCGCAATTAAGGCTGGCACACAGACTGGATCAACGATCGCTCTTAAGGGCCACGGTATGACACGACTACGCAGCAATAGCCGGGGCGATCTGATTGTGCACATTGTTGTGATGACACCTACAAAACTTTCGCGCGAGCAAGAGAAGATGCTCAGTGAGTTTGCAAAATCGCGCGGTGAATCACTTGGTGATTCCAATACGAAAGGAAAGAACCAATCTTTCCTCGGTAAATTCAGAGATTCTTTCGGTCGTTAATGCGCACACTCTTCTTTGTTGATGACCTTCCAAAAACGGTAGGGCAGATCTACACCTTTGATAATGAGGATGCCCTCCATGCCATCCGGGTATTGCGCACAGGACCAGGTGAAATCTTCTGGCTCAGCGATGGCAAAGGTCGCTATTCAACTGTAAAAGCAATAGAGGTTTCAAAGAAGTCGATGCAATGTGAGGTTATTGAGAGTGAGTTCCAAGAACCTCTTGAAATTGAGTACACAGTTATTCAGGCACTTCCCAAGGGGGATCGCTTAAAAGAGTGTGCCCAATTGCTCACCGAAGCTGGTGCTGATCGCATCGTCTTTTGGTCATCTGCTCGCAGCATCGGCAAGGCTGATAAGACTTTGGATAAGTTAGATGTGACCGTACGTGAGGCTAGCAAGCAGGCGCGACGTTTTCGTATCCCTCAAATAATCGGTCCACTCACTACAGCGCAGGTTATTGATGAGATTGCTCGCACTGATATTGCAGTTCTTTTTCATGAAAGTACGACCAGCAAACTCTCTGCCATAACCACGCCACCAGTAAAGAAAGCTCTGATCATCATCGGTCCAGAAGGTGGAATCACAGACGAAGAGCTCGATGCATGTACTGCCAGTGGAGCAAAGATTGCCCTGATGGGTCGCCCTATCTTTCGCAGCGCCCACGCAGGAATTGCCGGACTTGCTGCCGTACAAACACTTCTTAAGAGTTGGTAGAGCAGTACCCTTTTCTTATGACGCTAGATCCCGACTGCATCTTCTGCAAGATTATTGAAGGTCAGATTCCTGCCGAGATCGTCTATCGCAATGAAAATGTTCTTGCCTTTAACGATCTCAACCCACAAGCGCCTACACACATTTTGATTATTCCGACGCTGCATGCAGAAAATGCTGCAGCAATCTCTGCCGTCTCACCAACGATCATCGCTGCGATGCATCGGGCCGCAGATGAGATTGCCTCAGAGAAAGGCCTCACCGGCTATCGCACAGTCTTTAATACCGGCGCCGATGCTGGTCAGAGCGTCTTTCACGCTCACCTTCACCTTCTTGGTGGGCGTGTACTGGCCTGGCCTCCGGGCTAGCACTAGATTTATCCACATATGGAGCGCACTCTGATAACCGTCCCACCAGCCATTCCCATGGTCGCACTCGTCGGAGCTGGCGATAGCAATATCAATATTATTGAAGCAGCATTTCCATCTGTTGCAATGACAGTCCGCGGTAACGAAATCACGCTGCGTGGCCCACACATTGAATGTTTAGCACTCGAGAAGTTATTTGCCGAGATGATGGTTGTCATCCGATCAGGTCAAGCTCTGACAACGGATGCGGTTAAGCGCAGCATCGATATGTTAGCTGCGGATCCGATTGAACATCCTGCCGAAGTTCTCTCACTTAATATTGTCAGCAATCGCGGTCGCACTATCAGACCAAAGACTGCAAACCAGAAGCATTATGTAGATGCAATCGATGAGAACACAATTACCTTTGGTATCGGTCCCGCAGGTACAGGTAAGACTTATCTTGCCATGGCGAAGGCTGTTGCGGCGCTGCAAGCAAAGCAGGTCAATCGAATTATTCTGACTCGTCCTGCAGTTGAAGCTGGCGAAAAGTTAGGCTTCTTGCCTGGCACACTGACAGAGAAGATTGATCCATATCTTCGCCCGCTTTTTGACGCACTGCATGACATGATCGATCCAGATTCAATCCCACGTCTGATGCAAAGCGGTGTGATTGAAGTGGCTCCACTTGCCTTTATGCGTGGCCGTACGCTCAATGATTCATTCATCATCTTGGATGAAGCACAGAACACCACACCTGAGCAGATGAAGATGTTTCTTACCCGTCTAGGTTTTGGATCAAAGATGGTGATTACAGGCGATGTAACGCAGGTAGATCTTCCAAATGGCAGCAAATCTGGCCTTCGAATTATTAAAGATATCTTGGGCGCTCTCGATGACATCTCCTTTATTGAGCTGACCGCAGATGACGTTGTGCGCCACCGCCTTATTGGTGACATCGTCAAGGCCTACAATGCCTTTGATAGCGCTGTGCAAGTCCCACGAAATATTCGAAATAGCTGATAAATAAATGACGATTGAATCAAACAATCGCTCAGGAGAACTTGTTCCAAGCGATGAAGTTACTTCCCTTATCCAATATTCATTAGGCCAACTTGGCTTACACGCCGATTGTGAAGTCAGCCTTACCTTTGTAGACGAAGCCGAGATGACAGAGCTTCATATTAAGTGGATGGATGAACCAGGACCTACCGATGTACTTTCATTTCCGATGGATATGCCAGAAAGTGTTGGAGAGGCAGCAACTCTGGGCGATATCGTGATTTGTCCCAGCGTTGCAGCGCGTCAAGCAGCTAGCGCAGGTCATTCGGTCAATCATGAGATTTTCATTTTGGCAGCGCACGGTTTATTGCATATTCTTGGATATGACCACGCCAACGCGGCAGATGAAAAAGTAATGTTTGATCTTCAAGAAAAATTAGTGAAGGAATGGGGAGAGTCCTAGTGGACGTTTTATCGGTTCTACCGATTATCGCTCTTATTGGATTTGCAGGATTTCTCGCTGCCTCTGAATCAGCACTGACTTCGATTTCGCGCGTTCTGATTGAAGAACTCGAATCAAAACGCGGGGGACACTTACTCAAGAAGTACTCTGCCCAACCTGCCCGATTCCTAAATGTAATCCTGCTCGTGCGCAAGGTCTGTGAATTTACAGCCGCTGTATTAATCCTTCGCTTACTGCAACAGGCTTACACCACTGGATATGCCTATCTCTACACAGTCATCATTATGGTTGTGCTTTCGTACGTTGTGATTGGCGTTGGTCCTCGTACATTGGGACGTCAAAATCCACATCGTTGGGCTCGCGCCGGCATTGTTGTCTCTGCATTTTTAGCCGTGATCTTAGGCCCTGTAACAAAGTTACTTATCGCAGTTGGTAATGCGATTACACCAGGTAAAGGATTTAGATCTGGACCGTTTACAAATGAAGCCGAGCTGCGCGACCTTGTAGATCAGGCACACGAGCGCGGTCTTGTGGAATCAGATGAGCACGAGATGATCCACTCTGTCTTTGAACTCGGTGACACCTTGGTGCGCGAGTTGATGGTGCACCGCACTGACATGGTTTGGATTGAAGGAGACAAGACGCTACGTCAGGCTCTTTCGCTGGCACTTCGTTCTGGATATTCGCGTATACCTGTTGTGGGGGAGAACCTCGATAACATCATTGGCATTGCCTACGTAAAAGATTTAGCAAAGCGGACACTCGATCACCGTGAGGCAGAGTCGACTGAAACTGTTAGCGGTCTGATGCGACCTGCTGTCTTTGTTCCTGAAATCAAGATCGCTGCAGAGCTTTTGAAAGAAATGCAGCGCGATCAGATCCACTTAGCGATCGTTGTTGATGAGTACGGCGGAACTGCCGGCATCATCACGATCGAAGACATTATTGAAGAGATCGTTGGCGAAATCGCCGATGAGTTCGATGACGGTGTTGAGGCATTCACATGGATCACCGAAGATAAGGCACGCGCGAAAGCAACCTTGCATATTGAAGATTTAGCAGATGAACTCAAGATTGACTTTGATGAGGCCGATTCAGAAGATGTTGACACTATCGGTGGCTTAATGGCACAGAAACTTGGCCGTGTTCCAATCGCAGGATCAACCATCACCCTCAAGGGTTGGAAGATCACATCAGAGCGCCCAGTCGGTCGTCGTCGTCGCATCAGCTCTGTCATCATCGAGCGCAGTGAAGATATAGAGAACAACGAATAACTCCCATGAATACCTTTGAAAATCCAGAAGATCAAAAGCTTGCAACACTTGCTTCATCGACCTTAAAGCGCACCGGTGCAACACAAGCTGCTGCCTTGCGTGATTCAACAGGTCGCACATACGTTGCTATTGCGATTACATCTCCATCACTTACCCTCGATGCGATTCAAGCAGTATTTACCGTTGCTATGGCATCTCAGATTTCAGGCATCGAAGGTGTTGTTGTTGCTGGTGCTGCAACGGGTGATACCAGCGTCATCACTACACATTCACCTGCAGCTACGATCTTTCATATTGATGAGTTAGGTGTAATCGCTGCGCTAAGATAGCCCAATGCGCATTGTTCGCTTCTCTCCAGGTCCAGATGCAGGGTTGGGTACCGACCCTCTCTTTGGCATTCTCGATGAAGATAACCTCATCACCATTATTGATGGAGATCCGATCTATCAAGGGATCGTAAAGACAGCCGCACGTATTGAGCTGACCAAGGTTCGCTTGTTGGCCCCCGTCATTCCCCGAAGCAAAGTTGTTGCGATCGGTAAGAATTACGCCGATCACGCGGCTGAGATGGGCAGCGTTGTTCCAGATGAACCAATTATTTTCTTGAAAGCAAATACCACCATCATTGGACCAGGTGACACAATCGTCTGGCCTGCGATGGCACCCACAATTGATTATGAAGCAGAGCTGGCAATTGTTATCGGGCGCATTTGTAAAGATGTTCCAAAGGAGAAGGTCGACGATGTCATCTTCGGATACACACTGGCAAATGATGTGACATGTCGTGAACTACAGAAGAAAGATGGCCAGTGGACTCGCGCTAAGGGCTTTGACACATTCTGCCCACTAGGACCATGGATCGAAACCGACTTTGTACCCGGAACCCAACGTATTACTGCAACTCTCAATGGTGAGATCAAGCAAGATGCTCACCTGAATGACATGATCTTTAAAGTCCCAGAGATTATTCATTTCGTTTCTCAGGTCATGACACTTCTTCCGGGAGATGTCATCATCACAGGAACTCCAGCTGGAATCGGACCGATGCCGGCTAAATCTACGATTGCAGTATCTATCGAGGGCCTTGGCCAATTAACAAATAGAGTGAGTGCGCAACCATGAGTGCAAAAAAAGTAAAGGTTCGCTTCGCGCCATCTCCAACTGGTGATCTGCACGTCGGAAATATCCGCACCGCGCTATTCGATTGGGCATATGCCCGTCATACAGGGGGAACATTCTTATTCCGTATCGAAGATACAGATACCACTCGCGTTACTGATGAATATATCCAAGCGGCGATCGATACTCTCAAGTGGCTCGGACTTAATTGGGACGAGGGTCCTGAAGTAGGCGGCGAAAATGGGCCATACCTACAATCGCAACGTTTAGATATTTATGCCAAGTGGGCACAGACTTTTCTTGATAACAAAGATGCCTATCACTGCTACTGCTCACCTGATGAGTTAGAGGCAGTGCGTGAAGCACAACGCAAAGCAAATGTGGCACCAGGTTACAACGGACATTGTCGCGACCTCACTTCTGATCAAATTGCAGCCTATAAAGCACAGGGACGCGAAGCTGTTGTGCGTATGCGCATGCCTGATGGCAGTACAACTTTTAGAGATGAGATTCGCGGGGAAGTTACCTTCGATCACAATTTCGTTCCAGATTTCGTTCTTGTTCGTGCAGATGGATCGCCTCTCTACACGCTGGCAGTCGCCGTTGATGATGTATTGATGAAGGTCACCCACGTCTTGCGTGGAGAAGATCTTTTATCTTCAACTCCTCGTCAGATCCGCGTCTATCAAGCGATGGGCGTGGCACTCGAGGATTACCCAGTCTTTGCCCACCTTCCCTTCGTGATGGGCCAAGATAATGCGAAGTTATCAAAGCGCAACGGTGAAGTTTCAATCGCGTGGTATCGCCAGATGGGTTACTTGCCTGAGGCAATCTGTAACTATCTCGCACTCCTTGGTTGGTCACCGGGGGATGATGTTGAAAACATCACGATGAAAGAACTCTGCGAACTCTTCACCGTTGAAAAAGTACATTCTTCACCGGCGCGCTTTGACATGAAAAAGCTTGAAGCGATCAACGGTGACAAGATTCGCGCGCTCACACTCGATGAGTTCCTGAAGTGGTCCTTGCCTTTCCTTAAGGATGCAGGCGTAATTACAGGGACTGATTCTGAAGTAGCACTCGTGAAAGCTGCTCTTCCAATCATCCAAGAGCGCATCGTCACACTAAGTGAAGTTCCAAAGATGTTGGCATTCTTATTCACTACAAATTTTGCAGTTGAAGCCGAGAGTGTTTCCAAGATTTCAGATGATGCTTCTAAAGAGATTTTGAAGCGATCACTTGCAGAGCTGACTCCACTTTCAACATGGGATCACGCATCTATCGAGGCGGCCCTGCGTGCATCTCTGATTGAAGAGATGGGCCTTAAGCCGCGTATCGCTTTTACCGCTCTACGAATCGCGGCCACCGGCAGCACGATCTCTCCACCCCTCTTTGAATCAATGGAATTACTGGGCAAAGATGCCTGTCTTGCCAGAATCGCTGGGGCAATTTCGCTCTAGAGCGTGGGGTAAACTTCTCCCACATAAGGTTCACGCCTTTTGGGGTATGGGGTAATTGGCAGCCCTGCTGATTCTGGTTCAGTAAGTCTAGGTTCGAGTCCTGGTACCCCAGCGCAGTACCTGCAGTAAAGAAGGAATGCAAGAAAGTAAGAAAATACTAGGGCCCCGTCGTCTAGCGGCCTAGGACTCTGGCTTCTCAAGCCAGCTACGAGGGTTCGAATCCCTTCGGGGCTACGTAAGTTCTATCTGTTGATTTAGTAGCTGTTGTAGTTCTGATCTAACTCGTTCATTAGGTCATCCCACCACGATGTATCTGTCGCTGAGATGGCACCTGCAATCAACGCGAAAAATCCAATCAGGAAAATCCAAGAGATGGCTGTTGCAACCCAACCGATAATTACGCCTGCAACGGCAAGACCGCGATTTTGGGTACTTCCGGTTTTCCGCAACTTTGAGAGTGATACATGACCAAGGATTGCTCCGATAAATGAGAAAATACCTAAAAATAGCAAAAACAATGCCAATGAAGTTACAAAGGCAGCGATAGCTAGTCCGCTACCTGATCGTGCATCTTGCTCTGCTGGAGATATCTGTGGTGATGGATTTGCCGCTGCTGATGGAATGAATTCGCTCATGTTATGCCTCGTTGATTACTGCGGTCTTGACCCAAAGGTCGCGGAGTGTGCGGCAGTTCTTTGTAAAGTAGAAGACGATCTCAATAACAATCCAAGCAACAATAACGATGCCATATGTAAAGAATGACGCAATTCCAACAGTGAGTGGAACAAGAAATTCGCGAACCGCCATGTGTCCCCACGTTGCAACTGCACCTGACTCAAAGTTTCGCACGCGAATCTTAAGAATTTTCTTTGCTGGAGTTTGCCCTTCACTCCAAAGGATCATCGACCAGATGAGCCAGCCAATTGGTAGGAAGAGTCCTACAAACGGTAGGCCTGAGAGGCCAGCAACGCCTGAGATGACTGTGATTGCGAAAATTGGCAACACCCCATCAAGAGCAAGTGCGCCAAGGCGATGTTGGAAAGAGGCGTATCGGAACCCACCGCCGCCAGATCCCTCACTTGGGAGTGGGCGCGGTGGACGTGGAGCGTTGGTATATGACATCTCTTCCTCTTTCCCTATTAATAAAGCACTAAGCGAATCGTAGCGATCTAAAAACCGATAGTTGGTTTCTTTTCACCATCTGGAGCAGGAATATCTTCTACTCCGAACTCAACCAACTCGTGAAGCTCGATATTGCCATCGGCTGCAGCACGGCTGGAGAGGTTGAGATACATCTTTTCGAAGAGATTGCGTACGTAACGAGCATTACCCATATCACCCGATGGCTTGACCTCGTCAAAGTACTTCTCGATAGCCTTAAGCACATCATCTGTAAGGGTGATCTTGTATCCACCTGCGATTACTTTAAAGATATCGAGCAGTTCGGATGTCTTGTAGTCAGCAAAAGAGATCGTGTTCTGGAAACGTGATTTAAGACCTTGGTTAGAAGCGATGAACTCTTTCATTGGCTCGTGATATCCGGCGACGATAATTGCCAGTGAATCGCGCTGATCTTCCATCGCCTTCACCAACGTAGAGATTGCCTCATCACCAAATCCCGCACCGCGATCAGCTGATAGGGCATACGCCTCATCAATAAAGAGAACGCCACCACGAGCTTTATTTATTGCTTCCTGAACTTTCAGGGCGGTCTGTCCAACATATCCTGCGACAAGAGTTGATCGATCAACTTCAACGAGTTGTCCACCAGGTAACAAGCCAATTGCCTGATACATCTGTGCGACGATGCGGGCAACAGTTGTCTTTCCAGTGCCAGGGCTACCAGTAAAAACAAGATGTAAACCAACTGGAATGCGGGGCAAACTCTGCTTTTCACGAATGTTATTTGCTTCGTGCATATTCATAAGCTTTGCAATCTGATCTTTTACGCCATCCAAGCCGATCAATGAGTTGAGTTCGCTCATAGCTTTTTTAAGAGTTTCCGCACTGACTTCAGTGGTCGGCGTCTCTTGGGAGACAGATTCGGTCGGGGCTTGAGTCAAAGAAAGCTTTGCAGTTGCAACTTCGCCAAAGTGCTTGGTAACCAGATCTGCGATGATACGAGCAGGTTCTTCATTGCCGACACGAGATAACACAGTTGCTGCTTCTGTGGATATCGCTATCGAAGATGATGGCGCACTTTTGAGTTGATCCAGCTTGTCGTCCACATCCTTATTGGTAACACCAGAACCATCTGTACCAAATTTAGTCAGCAGAGCACGCAAAATATGCAGCTCTGAAACTTCACCATGGTCGTGGCCTTTGGCGATGCCGACAGCAGAATCCTCAATACTCGAACGTACGCTCATACCTAAAGAGTTTAGTTATCTTCGATGCGCTTGCCACCGAACTTTGCCTTGAGCTCGTCGTCAAGGTCATCTGCAGTTGTAGCAACTGAAAGTAGCGCTTGCTTAAGCTCGCCTGGATCAATGGTGTCTCCCGGAATTGTGATCTCAAAGATCACCTGAACATTCCCGTTTTCACCAAAAGGACTTACCTTGCAGTGGCCATAGAAGAAATCTGCACCTTCGGTAGCAACCCACTTGTATAGATCGTTACTTGGCTTAACATCAAATATTGTTGGAGCCCACACATAGACGGCAGTGCGTGATAGCTGATTCTCGTTCCAGAAGTCTTGCATATCTGCGTTGACCTCACGCTCAAAAACTCGGATGAAAATCTTGGTCGACTCGTAAGGGATAACCAGATCTCCATCATCATCAAGCTGAACAATGTTGAATACTTCTCTCGCATAACGAGAAACCTTGTCTTTAACTACTAATAGATTGCTCATTCTTCTCTCCCTTTACTTTTCGCTCAGCGTTGATTTACTACCCAGATCTACAGCTTCACGCTTATCAGCAATGAAGTCCATAAGGGCGAATAGAACACCTGAAATAACGAATGTGACGTGGATGATGATTCGCCACATTTGAGTCTTATCATCGTAGGCACCTTCCATCATGAAGTCTTTCAAGAGTTCAATAACAGAGATCGCAACCAATGAACCGATCAACTTGATCTTGAGCCCACTGTAATCAACGCGACCCATCCAGTGCGGACGATCTACGGAATCGGCTGCGACATTAATCTTTGACACAAAGTTTTCATATCCTGCAAAGATTACGATGATGATCAGGTTTCCAAGCAAGACCACATCCAGAAGCTCGAGAATCTTTAGAGTGATTTCTTGCATCTTGAGAGTTGCAACTCCCTCCATTAGATGGAGGAACTCGATGAAGAATCGGTAAATCAACGGCACAAGACTGAGCAATAGACCCACATAGAGTGGAGCAAGTAGCCAGCGGCCACCGAAGAGAACCTTTTCTACAACCTCTTCGATATGAAACTCGTTGTCGTTCTCAACGGCTGGATCACTTTTCTTCTTAACCATCGCGTGCTCTGCCTTCTGCTCGTTTAGCCCAAGGGCCAAGAATAATTGATGAGCGCCAAAATCAACAGGGTGAGGCTGGCTAACTGGTCATTCTTTACCATGACCATATCTAGTGTTTATCTGGTAGCCGCCCCATCTAGCCGAGTAGCCTAAAGCCCATGGGACTCCGCTTTCGTCGATCGATGAAGATCCTCCCAGGGATCCGCTTAAATTTTGGCAAAAGTTCTGTCGGAATTTCTGCAGGTGTTCCTGGCGCACGCGTAAGTCTTAACTCGAGTGGACGCGTCACTGGATCTGTAGGTATTCCGGGTAGCGGTCTCTATTGGGTCGAAAGCAAATCCATAAAGAAAAAGCGTGCAAAAGCTAAATCTTCTCGCAAGGTAGCCAGCACTCGGACAGAAGAGACAATCGTCGACGACGAGGTCTATGTAGAAGATGTATTTGTTCCATCAGATTCGGCACCTGATTCTCAAGGTGTAGCTGCGCATGAGCCGGCCAAACCACACATTTTTTCAAGCAAGGAAGAGAAGGCACTCAGCGCTCTCTTTCAAGATATTTACGGTAACCAAGAATCAAATCCACCAGCCCTAGTATTTGAAAAAACGAGAGCAGTCGCACAAGAGCATCCTGAGCTCGCACTTGCGATGCAGGCAATTCAGGTCTTGCATGGCAGTACCAACGAAGCGCTACAGAAAGAATCTTTTGTCTTGGCAGACCAACTCTGGCCACAACGTGATGCCCTCTTTGCAAACCCACTTGTTCAGAAGTACTTTTCTGGGATTACACCTGGCGTGATGATTACACCGGGAATTTTTGCCAACGAGCGATACAACATGAAAGCCCTTGGTCTCATCTATGCCGAAATTTTGCAGGTCCAAGGCAATTACGCCAAAGCGCTCGAAGTTGTTGAACAGATCGACTCAGATCAGATGACGGCGATATCGGTAGCTGATTTGGAAATAGCCCTATTGAAATTTGATGATGCAATCGCAACAACAGAAGATATTGAAAATGAAGATGATGCCACCGCGATGCTCTTAGTTTTACGCGGCATCGCATTCCGCGAAAAGGGTTTCTTTGACGCATCCCTTGAATGCCTCAAGCAATCCGTGGCCAAGCGATCCCGATCAGAAGGAATCCTTAATCGTGGCCTTTGGGAGCGCTCATTTACATACGAGCGCATGGGAAAAGTCGCGTTAGCAAAGAAAGATCTGGAAAAAATTATGGCGCGTGAACCTTCCTACTCAGGCCTTAACGAGCGCTTGAGCTTACTTAACGCTTAACAAGTACTATGTCACTATGAAGAGAAGTGGCTTAATCGCAGGGCTGATTATCATCGCCCTTACAGCCGGTTCTGTTATTGCGTTTGGAAAGTCTTACGCGCGCGATATCTACACTTACGACTGCGAAATCCTTGAGCAACGACCTGAGCAGCTAACCAAGTTTTGTGCCGATGGTGGTGTCTACGTCTATGACATTACATGGAAGAGCTGGGGATATAACGGAGCAGAGGGCACCGGAACGTATTCACAGAATCTCTGTGAACCTAATTGTGCAGAAGGCAAGCGTGTTGAAGAGCAAGTCGATCTATATCTAAGCGGAATCGAAAATATTGAAGGTAGGCGTGTTCTTCGTTATCTCTCGGTCAATACACAAAATGGCGTTTTGCTTCCAAGCGGAAATTCCTATGACAATTGGGATGTTGCAGAGTTTGCCGTCAATATGAAGGACTTTGAGAACAATGACTAATTTGACGCCCAATTCTGCACGTCGTGCCGGATACGCACTTCATGTGCTGACTGCCAGTGGCGCTGTTATTGGAATGCTTGCTTTGCAAGGTGTCGTCGATGGTGATGTCCGCATTGCACTTCTTTGGCTGATTGCATCACAAATACTTGATGGTCTCGATGGCCCTATCGCACGCGGACTAGACGTTGAGATTCATGCACCTCTCATTGATGGCCACATTCTTGATCTCGTCGTTGACTATGTAACCTGCGTCGTTGTACCAGTGGCATTTATGCTCAACTTTGCGATGCTCCCTGAGAAATACGAAGCGCTTATCGCCGGCTTCATCTTCCTCACCTCTGCGCTGTGGTTTGCGCGTTCTGATATCGAGACAGATGACCATTGGTTTAATGGTTTTCCTGCCGTCTGGAATCTTGCCGTGCCTACATTCTTAGTCTTTGATCTGACACCAACCGAAGTTGCGATCTTCACCTTGGTTCTTGGAATGTCACAGCTCACCTATTTCAAGTTCCCTCACATTGTCCGTGTAGATCAACTTCGTCGAGTCACACTTCCATTTGCAATGATCTACCTCGGAAATCTGACCTATCTCGCCTGGAATTACTCAAATACGTTGGGCGTGCAGAGGAATATCGTCAGTGACATTATTATGGTGGCCTTTCCCGCCTACATCTTTATCTTCAGCGCGTATAAGACTTGGTTGGGTAAGAAAAGAGTTTAGTTTTACGCTCTATTTTCGAAGCGACAAATAAAGGCTCCCCAAATATCCTAAGCCTGTGAAACGCGCCATTATCGCCCTTCTCGTGCTGACCTTCCTCGGAAGCGCTTCTGCGTATGCCCATCAACCGGTTGAACTGCTTAACAGCGACACCACTGCCGCTAAAGGGCCTCTCTTGTTGGATGGAACTGTCTCATTTGCAATACGTGCATCCTTTGCAAAAGCAGGAGAGAAGAAAGCCTTTAGAGCTGATTTTAAATCGGGAGATTCGCTGGCTGTTCAATACTTAATAGTTGATAAGAAACCAGAGAACGTCTTAAAGAGCACACTTTTACCTCAACTAGTCATAACATCTCCATCAGGTAAGTCTCTGATCCTCAAATTCACAGAGCGAATCAAGTTTTACGAACCTTACGGAAAGACTAACTACCTATATCTCTCTCGCTATAGCGCAGCCGCAGAGGCCGGCACTTACAGCTTTACGCTGACCGCACGGGCAAAATCTTCTGTAACTATCGCAGTTGGAGAACGAGAAGTACCTGGAGAAGTTATCCGCGGGATGCGACCTAGCGCGACACCAACAGCATCTCCAACTCCGACTACAACTAAAGCCGGTTACACAATGGCCGATGTGAATAAGGCAAATACGAGAGCTAAATGTTGGAGTGCAATAGATGGAAATGTCTACGACTTAACTTCATGGATCTCGGCCCATCCTGGTGGCGCATCAGCAATTACATTCCTCTGCGGAATAGATGGCACCAACGCATTCAAAGCCCAACACGAGAGTCAAGCTAGGCCGGCGATGAACCTTGCGAAGTACCTGCTTGGTCCACTCACGCCTTAGACATTCAAGTCCCAGAGTTACTCGAAATCGCCGCCGCGCCCAGTAATTCTCGGACCCTTTTTGGCTGGGCGATCAAATCGCGTGACGATAATTAACACGACGACAGCGTAGACCGCGACAATTACAACCTCGACCACTATTTATGCGCCTAGAACTGCCCACACAACAAGTGCGAACATTGCGATACCAAAAGAGACGACTGCGATTGCTGAAAGGGAGAGCAATCCGCGTGAATCTGCAATCTTGGCAGAAAGCGCAGATGGATTGGTAACTCTACGAAGATCAATCATGAGCGCTTCACCTTCGCGTACTGCTGCATACTGACTGATGATTGCAAGAATTCCAGTAATCGCTGCAACACCTAGAGCGAGATACTTTGCTGAATCATCTGCATCTTTAAAAACTCCGAGTGAAGCTAGAACCATAATTCCGATGAGAACAAGGGCAGGCGCTACCTGTGACTGAATGATCTGGGAACGCATGTGATTCCATTGCTTAAGTAATGACTTCTCGTCCATTTAGAGCCTCCGTGATTGACGTAATCCACTCTGGATTTTGTAAGAGGTTAAGGCCTCTGGTCGGGAACTTCTAGTTCAAATCTCAGACTTTTTGGTTAGTTTTTAGATATCGCGCCACCCTTCGGCGACAGAGAAGTGACCTTAGGCTCCGACCAGTCGCACTCAGAGGACGTTGGAGATAGGGTAGGAAATAGAGAGAAGGAGCAGATATGCAGCTATGGATGTGGCTCGGAGCAGCAGGTGCATTACTTGTTGCCGAAATGCTCACTGTCGACCTTCTCTTTGCTTCATTAGCTTTCTCTGCCTTCATGGCCGCGATAGCCAACGGATTAGGTTTTGAGATGGCAGCTCAAGGATTGGTCTTTGGATTAGCAGCAGGTGTCTCACTCTTCATACTTCGCCCGATTGCACTTAAGCATCTAAAGAAGCGCCCGACGGATTTTGCAACCAATGTTGATGCTCTTATTGGGGCGCCAGCGGTTGCACTCACTGAAGTCACAGTTCACGATGGACAGGTAAAGCTCAGTGGAGAAATTTGGAGTGCCCGCAGTCAGAGCGCTTCGATTAGTAAAGATTCGATTTTAGAAGTCGTTGCCATCGAAGGCGCTACAGCAATCGTCAAGGTGAAAGGCTAACTACATGTTCTCATACTCATTTGGAGTTCTAGTACTACTCGTTATTGTTTTTGGAGTAGTTCTTGCTAGATCAATTCGAATCGTCCCGCAGGCCAGTGCGGGAATCGTTGAACGACTAGGCCGATACCAGCGCACACTCGGTGCCGGATTAACCATTCTCGTACCCTTCGTCGATAGATTGCGCCCACTCATCGATATGCGCGAACGAGTAGTTTCTTTTCCACCTCAGCCAGTTATCACCGAAGATAACCTTGTTGTATCGATCGATACCGTTATTTACTTCCAGGTAACAGATCCAAAGTCTGCAACGTACGAAATCGAAAATTTCATTCAAGGTATTGAACAATTAACTGTTACAACTTTACGAAACGTCGTTGGTGGCCTAGATCTTGAGGCAGCTTTAACTTCACGTGATTCAATTAATGCCGCACTTCGCGGAGTTCTCGATGAAGCCACTGGTAAGTGGGGAGTTCGCGTTAATCGTGTTGAGCTCAAGGCAATTGATCCACCTCCAAGTGTTCAAGAGTCTATGGAGAAGCAGATGCGTGCAGAGCGCGATAAGCGTGCTGCCATCTTGACTGCAGAAGGTGAGAAGCAGAGCCAGATTCTTACAGCAGAAGGTGCACGTCAGGCTGAGATTCTTCGCGCAGAAGGAGATGCACAAGCTGCCGTTCTTCGCGCCGATGGTGAAGCAGCAGCTATTAAAAAAGTCTTTGCTGCTGTTCACGAAGCAAACCCTGATGAGAAGGTTCTTGCCTACCAATATCTCCAGCAACTTCCAGCAATTGCAAATGGAAGTGCGAGCAAAGTTTGGATAATTCCAGCCGAGCTCAGTGGTGCAGCCGAACAGATTCTAAAAGCGTTTAAGGGTAAGTAGACTCTGGCTTATGCCAGGTTCGATTGCACTCGTTGGTTCAGGTGAATACCTGCCTGCAATGGCCGATCTTGAAAAATCGCTGATTGATGACGCTCTAGCACTTGGCAAGAAACCTACATACATTCAGATTCCAACTGCGGCTGGTCGTGAGAGCCAAGACCGACTCGATTACTGGCGCGCACTCGGTAAAGCGCAGGCAGATAAATTAGGCGTTGAACAAATCTTTCTACCGATCTATAACCGTGAAGGCGCACTCAATCCCGTCTTTGCAGACTTGATCAATGACTCTGCACTTATCTATCTATCCGGGGGAGACCCACACCATTTAGCTGAAAGTCTTCGCGATACTCCAGTCTGGCAATCAATTGTAAAAAACTGGCAAGCAGGATCATCATTGGCCGGATGCAGCGCAGGTGCAATGGTTTTGAGCGCTCACATTCCAAATTTTCGAATGCTTAAACGTGAACCCACACCTGGACTTTCTCTGCTTCCAGATATTCGAGTCATCCCTCATTTCAACAAATTCTTTAAGTGGATTCCAGATAGCGCAGCAACTGTCTTGTTACACGCACCAGATGATCAGATTGTTCTTGGGATTGATGAGCTCACATCCTTGGTCAAGCGACCAACCCAATCAGTATGGCAAGTGCACGGAGAAGCCAAAGTTCATGTACTTAAGGGCTCACCTACGCATGCTTACAGCAATGGAGAAGAAATTAGATTCCCCGCTGATAACATCTCACTATGACCCAGAGACAAGAGTTTCGAGTGTTAGAGAAATTCAATGACTTTGAGATCCGCGAATATCTACCTTGCGTTCTTGCTGAAGTCAGGGTTTCGGCAGATTACTCATCTGCTTCTAGCGCTGCATTTAGCTATCTCTTTAAGTACATTTCAAAAGGAAATCGTGCACAAGAAGCAATCGCGATGACAGCCCCGGTTATTGCAGCCCAGCGCGGGGATAAAGCCAGCGACAATGAATGGTTTGTTTCATTTGTAATGCCTTCTGGAAGTCGCTTTGGGCATCTGCCACAACCAAATGATCCTCAGGTGACCTTACGAGAAATTGAATCAGAGACTTGTGTTGCTAAATCGTTTCATGGTCGGGCAACTGCCGAACTCTCAAAGAAGAAGACTAATGAACTTCGGATCGCTGCCGGCAAAGCTAACTTGAAGCTCTCAGATGAGACGAGGATCTGCCGATTTGACCCACCCTTTAAACCAGGCTTTCTGCATTACAACGAAATCGTCATTCCGATCAACAAGACCAATTAGTCCGGACCAATAATCTCTTTAGAGCGTAATTCTCATCTATCTTCGGTACGATTCGACCTACGACTTTAACGAAAGAGGAAATCATGGGCGCTTGTACCTGCACATACACAAGAGATGAAGAGAAGAACTGCGACGGAACACACAAGGTTGTTAAGGCTGTAAAAGCCGAGATGGCTGAAAAGCTTGAGGCAAATGGCTTCCCTCACGCAGCAGAGTATGTGAAGAACAACTAGATTCGTTTTTCATGAAGCGCCAGGCGATTACATGGATCGTCATTATTCTTGCATCTCTCGCACTTGGCCTTTTTGTCGAAGTGCGAGCATGACACCCTTTACCTCGCGCCCCTGACCAGTCAACCGGTCTCATAGGCTCCCATCAGGTGTGCATAAATTCTCTGGGAATCATCGGTATACCTACTGGAGTTGAATAAAAAACCAATCCAAGGGGTCTCATGTTTATTACATCAAAGGCAAAAGTCCGCACATTCTTAGTCGTTCTGATTGCGATTTTTTCTCTCAGTTCCACAATGGTGCCGACCTCAGCGATAGACCTTGGTGCAAAGGCAAAATACATCATCTCAGTCACACCAACAGCCAAGGCTGCCGTAGAGGCTGCAGTGGTGAAGGCTGGTGGCAAAGTTCAATCGCGCTACAACTATGTCTTTGATGGCTTCACCGTTGAACTTCCAAAGCTTGTGGCAAGTGCGCTCTCCAGAATTCCAAATGTCTTAACAATTGAAGAAGACCGCGCTGTTCTTGGCCTGGCCATTCAAAACACACAAACTCCTACCCCAACTTGGGGAATAGATCGTGTTGATCAGCGCGAGAAAGTCGGATTGCCAGGATCAACTAGTGCTTATGGATATCGCAGCGCAGGTGCGGGGGCGACTATCTATATTGGCGATACTGGAATTTATCCGCACAGTGATTTAGCTGGCCGTATTTCTGCTTCCGGATATTCATCAATTAATGATGGCAATGGCACAGTGGATTGCAATGGTCACGGAACACATGTAGCCGCAACTGCTGCAGGTACGAAATATGGAGTAGCTAAAAATGCTCGCGTAGTTCCAGTTCGCTTATTGAACTGCGCTGGCAGCGGACAGTATTCAGGAGTTATTGCAGCACTTGATTGGATTTTAAGTCCTGAGAATCCAAATCCGAAGACTCAAGCAGTATTGAACCTGAGTATCGGTGGAGCTGGTTCGGCTTCCATGAACGCGGCGATTCTTCGTTTAACTAATGCTGGAATCACAGTTGTTGCAGCAGCAGGAAATGAAGCGACCGATGCATGTACACGATCTCCAGCGGGTGCACCAAGTGCGATTACAGTCGGTGCAACTACCTCCGCTGATGAACCTGCCACATACTCAAATCAAGGCAGCTGCGTTGATATTTTCGCACCAGGGTCAGGCATTGTTTCGGCTTGGATTGGTGATCCCGATATTACATACACTGCAAGCGGAACATCGATGGCAAGCCCTCATGTTGCGGGTGCTGCTGCTGTTTACTTGGGGCTAAACCCAAGTGCCTCCGTTGCACAAGTTGCTAGCTACTTGGATGCTGAATCAACCAAAAATGCACTTAGTAACCTGAAGGCTTCGACAGTCAACAAGTTTTTATATGTATCTCCAACTGACGGTGGAGCCCCAATCGTTCCTCCTGTTGTTGCTCAGAGAAGCGTTACAAATATTACGCATCAGTCCGCTGATGTATTGATCGATGTGAACCCAGGGTTTGCAGCGACAACATTGAGTTTTGAATATGGAGTCGATCCCACATTTGCCACCAAGTTAACAGCACCAGTAGTTCCTGGCGTTATTGAAGGACCAACCCCAACAACTGCAACTGTGAACCTAACCGGATTAAGCGCATCTACGACTTATTCATTCCGAATTATTGGAGTCAATGAATCAGGTCGCACAGTAAGTCAGATTGGTTCATTTACAACTCTTGCGCCTCCAAAGGCTGCACCAACTGCCGGTGTTTCTCAGGCAACAGATATCACCGCATACAGCGCAACCCTTAATGGCAGCGCTCAGGCCGGTAATGATTCAACAAAAGTAAGTTTCATGTATGGAACAGATCCAGAATTCAAGGTAAACACCAACAATATTGCCGCATCTCCATTCATATTAAGCAGCGGCAACACTCTCCAAAACGTTAATTTGAGTGTTTCTTTCCTGGATGGGGGCAAGAAGTACTACTACAAGGTCGTTGCGATTAATTCCACAGGTACAACACACTCATCAGTGATGACATTTGATACTCCGGTAGCGCCAGGGTTGCCACCCACCGTTGTGACAACGGCGAATCCAGTGAGCAGGGCAGTTGCAACGGCTGCTTTTGAAGGTGTTGTTAATCCAAAGGGACAGACAACGAACGTAGAGTTCATTTACGGCGGCGAAAAGTCGCTCACGGTCGGCATCACAAAGGTTGCGATCGCAGAGAGCCCAATAACTGGCGAAGCTGATGTGAAATTGATTGCGAAGCCAAAGGGATTACTTCCTGGAAAGGGCTATTACTTTCAATTTGTTGCACGTAATGCCTCGGGAATGACTAAGAGCGTCATCTATTTCGCGATTATGAACCCAGAAGCTCCTTCAATCCAAAGCTCCTACGCAAATAAGAATTTAGCAAATGGGATCACTCTTAATTCAATGATCAACCCAATGGGGAGCAATACGTATCCATTCTTTATCTACGGAACTGATCCAGCTCTTGCCACAGGTACAACAATGGTTGCCGCCTTCCCGAAGGCAGTTACTGGATCTTCGAATATCACGGTCAATTCAGCGGTTACAGGCCTGACATCGAATACTCGTTATTACTTCCGAACCCGAGTGCTTCCGTATACAGGACCATCAACTGGTACAGAAATTTTGGGTCCAATCCAAACCTTTGAAACTTTGCGAGTGGCTACACCAACACCTACTCCAACACCAACTCCAACACCAACTCCAACACCTACTCCAACACCAACACCAACACCAACACCAACACCAACACCAACACCGACTCCAACACCAACTCCAACACCGACTCCAACTCCAACACCGACTCCAACTCCAACACCGCCAGGAAATGACAAGTCTGTACCTGTAATTGTTTCGATGTACATCGCTCCAGGGCCAATTATTGTTGGGGCAACAATTCCTGAGGTGAGTGTTCGCGCTACCGATGATGTTGGAATCGCACGTGTGATCTTCAAACTTACGGATCCACGCGGCTTCACTGTTTCCACATTTGATGGCTCGCTTGCATCAGGATCAAAGAAAGATGGTGTGTACAAGAGTAATTGGGCTACTCGCTCAACTTATTTGGCAGGTCAGTACACCGTCTATGTTGATGTGATTGATGAATCGCAGAAAAAGGCTGGCCTTAGAATCCTAGGAAAGATTGATTTAAATCCTGTTGCAGCACCGGCACCAGCACCAACAGCTTCGCCAGCACCAATTAATGAAGCGATGGTCGTTACGCCATATATTTCTAGTTCTACTGCTCGCAACTCACGTTTAAGTTCTGTTGCGGGACTCAACTTAGTAAGCAAGCAGTCTTACACATTTGTCGCCTCGACACTCTTTGCCAATGGAAAAAACTCAGGACTTCTCAGCCTGGGTCACCTACTTGAAGTTACATCTCAAACGCCGGCAATCTGCACCGTAACAGGTGTGGAGACCTGGGATCGTGGAAGTATTTACACCAGAGCAACGGTCAATACGCTTTCAACTGGAACATGTACTGTTTTGTGGAGGTTCCTAGGGGCTCAGGGCCGTGCAGCAACATCAACAACCATGAATGTAGCTATCACTAGGTAGGATTAACTCATGCGCAAAGTACTAGTGCTCCTCATTGCAGTCTCACTCTTTGGTGTCGCACCTGTTCATGCAGCCGTGAAAACTGGAGCAAAGTGCACAAAGCACAAAGCAACGACTACTACAAAAGGCATGAAGTACACCTGCATTAAAAGTGGAAGCAAACTCGTTTGGAGCAAAGCCGTGACAGTAAAGCCACCTTCTGATTTAAATCCAGGAGTGTGTCCCACAATGGCAGCTGCCGATAAAGATCCTGGGATCAGCCAAGTTCGTGCCAATACTTTGATCGGGATGAAAGAAGCCCAGGCTGAGGAATGTGCAGCAAGCCTTAAATGGCAGATTCACGTTGAGCAGCGAGACGAAGAGCTCTTTTTTCTTACAAAAGATTATCGAGTAGACCGCGTATCCATCACGGTAATGCAGGGTCTTGTCACCAAAGTAGATATTGGTTGATATATCTAGTAACTGAGTACTAAACACGTAATATTCTCTTATGGTCCTCTGGTTAATTGTTTGGCTAGTTACTAGCGGCACCTTTCTCGCCACCAGTTTCTACATCTTCACCCGTCCCGAGTGTCACGTAATTACAGTTACCGGCGGCACGATCTATGAGTTCACCTGCCACCCGTTCGGATCAAATCCACCTGGTGCAATGAATTCTGACCTCGTAGCTCTTGGACTCCTTGCAATCGGCATGATGATGATCTTCTTTTCAATCCGCCATTACATGCAGAATAAGTAAGGGGAGGTCCAAATGTCGGTTGAACGTAACTGCGAATGTGGTGCGCTCATCGGTGCCTACGATTTGAGTTGTAAGGCTTGTGGGAAAGGTTTCAAAGTAAGGGACGAATATCTGGTTGGCAAAGACATTCTCCCTGAGCCTCCCGTTGATCTTTGGGCAGCGCAAGAGCGATACAAGCAATCAAAGAAAAAGGGCTGGAAGCGCAAGCCTCGCGCATCAAGGAATGTGACATCTGCATCTTCACCTTCAACCGGAATCTATAACTTCACCACTTTTTTGCTTTCAGTAATCGCGATTCTTACCGTAGTTGTTCTGCGAGAACCTTTAATTGATTACCCTAAACTGCTACCCATCGTCATCATCGCGTTCACGCTTGTCTTTTCTTTCATCGCACTGCGTAGCAATCGATTCTTCGAAAAAATCTTAATGAATCCCTATCACATCTCTCGAAACAGAGAGTATTACCGATTGCTCTCGTCAGGTTTCGGACACATCGATGCTGGACACTTCCTTCTCAATTCGTTCGTTCTTTTTTCCTTTGGTGGATACCTCATGGATTTCTTAGTTCGCGCATACGGATTGAATGCACCGCTTGCCTTCATTCTGATTTATCTCAGCGCAATTGTGATTGCAGGTCTCCCTGATTTGATTCGCCACAAGAACAATCCGAGCTACACCGCAGTTGGTGCATCAGGTGCAATCTCTGCAGTTGTGGGAGGTGTAGCGATTTCAAATCCCAACCTTCCAATCTCTTACGCTTTTCTCCCGCAGATCGCCGTCCCAGCTGTTGTATTTGTGTTCGGCTATTTATTCATTTCACTTTACTTGGACTATCGCGGAAAAGGCAGAGTGGCTCACCTGGCGCATGCCGCGGGAACAGTTTACGGGATTGCAGTCGTCGCGCTGATCAGCTCTTTCTAGAGCCCTTTATCCAAGAAATGATTCTGTGTACGTCTCTTCATCGCTTCCGAGCATGCAGTCGACCGTTCGGTCACCTTCCGCCCAAGATTCTGCTACCGGGAACAAGTAGTTGCTGTATGCATTTTCAAACACTGTGATGCGATCAATATCTGAATCATCGAAAGAATCAAAAATACTCTCTAACGCGGCAGTGCAGATATCTTCAGATTCACGCAACACACCCGATTCTGAAAACTCTTCAAGAGTAATCTCGCCCTTGTGTATAACTTGCCAGTGATGTGGCTGGTCACATGGAACGCCGGTCACACTAGTAACTTCATAGATTTCTTCAGGTGAGGCTTCAGGCAAGTCATTGATGCAGTCGCCAAGTTGAGTTACGAATGCACCCAAATCTCCCTGCACTGTAATCTGACCTGCTTCATCACGAGTTGTGTTATCAACACCAGCAACTCCGGCCCAAACGGCAACTCCAAGCCCCAAACCACCAGCTACTAAGCGCTTTAACATTTAATTTCCCTTTCAATTATCTCCATCAAACTCCTATCAGAGTAGAAACTCAACAAGGTCTGAGCAATTGACCAGTCCGATAAAGATCACTTTTCCTGCAGACATGCCTGAAGAAGAAGTTCTTAATCTTGCCGATTCTCTCTGCCGAGCATGGGGCGCCGACGGTCTGATTTCAAATCCATTCTTTAATTTCTGGGCTTGGTACACGCCGGATCGAGCAGCTTGGGCAAAAGGGGAGCGCTGGCTTCGATGTGATGCGATGTCAATGAATAAGGCAGAGAAATACATTTCTTGGAAGGGCCAACGCTTGTATACGGGAGTTAACGTCTAAGTTGTTGCACTCAACACTCTCAGGCTAAAATTCTGCAATGCCAATCTACAAGTGCCCCCGTTGCCGCGGAAACGATGTCTATTTCGCCAATCGCCAGGAAGTTAGATCCACCGGCGGTCCTTTTGGTGAGTCCTACACCGTCGATGTTAAGAAACCATTTTGTAGACCCTGCGGCGAACCAATGGACAATCTGGGGCCAACACCTGAAGAAGCACAGGCGAGTGCAGCTGCCTTTGATAAAACGATTAACTTTTTTACTTCCAAGCGTGGAATTCTAGTTATCATTCTTGTGCTTTTTACTGCCATTGCACTTATTTATGGCATCTACTCTCTAATTAATGGTTGGGTGCAATGCATGGATGGATACAACTATTCATCTGAGGTTGTTGATGGAGAAACCCTCTACATCAACCAATGCGACGCTTACTAGATTTTCTAGCCCATGTCCTTCGTTATGTACTCAACTACCTGGTGCGGGTATTGCAAGCGCCTGAAAACTCAATTGGCTGATCTCGGAGTTACCTTCGAAGAGATCAACATTGAGGAGGTTGAGGGTACGGCCGAGATTGTCGAGAAGGTAAATGGTGGCAATCGCACAGTGCCGACGTTGCTCTTCTCAGATGGAAGTGCGATGACTAATCCTTCTGCTAAAGAGGTCGTCGAGAAGTTAGCCTCGCTGTAAGCGGCCTATGCACTGATGCGAACTTCTTGACTGTCTAGGGATTACACTCACTTCTAATCACACCCGCCTCATCAACACCTGCCACAACTCCTCAACGCCGTAATACGCCGCAAACGCAGCGCGTGAGTGCTTCTTCGTTGCCTTGAACTTCTTCTCCCACTCGATCATCGTGATCACCTTGCGCTCTGCCCACGCCGGCACAGATTCGAATAGCGCACGCGTCTGCAGATGACCCCAATCAGATAACGCCATGCTCTTCTGCGAAAAGGCAATCAACGCACTCGCCCCAGCTTCAAACTCTGGCCGCGTAGCAGACAACGGAATCCCAATTCCATTCATCACCGAATGTCGCCCAAGAGGCAGACTCACACCCAACCACTCAGACATTCCTGAGTTAACGCTTCGACATGACTTACACGCATTCCACGAATACCGCCCAAACCCACCTGCAACAGCTCGCGCACAGATGTAACAAAGAACTAGCCCACTTGGACAATCAAGCATTCCCAAATTGACTGGAATCTGTTCTTCACACCGACAGCGCTGACTTGATTGCTTGGATAGATCACTTAACGCAAAACAACTTGTACACAATGAAAGAGACATGGCACATACCCTTACTGGGCCCATGAAAAAGACCCGCTACTTCCGACGGTGTCTTTCATCGCCGGCAGGTATTCCTTGAGGGCCACCGAACGCGGGTCGTACATTGCGCGGAGGGCACTAAGCATGCTCAAGGGCTTATCGCTTAGTTCTTTACCTAGGCAAAAGATAGCAGGCAAGTCTGACAAGTCATGTGTAGAGATCAACGAGATTTCACGTGAGGTACTCTAAAGAGATGAGCCGGTGGCAAGATGATGTAACCCGTGAAGAGTGGGAGCGCTGGCAGCAGATTGCCGAACATGCATCTCGTGGACGCAATCGCAGCAGCATGAACAGCTCTCAAGATCTTGCATCAAATGTTATGGAGAAGCTCTTCAAGGCAGAGAGCCGCCCCGAAAATATAGAAGCATGGATTTGGCGGGTCACGAAAACGACCTACATCGACATGTGGCGAGCGCGCTCTAAATTGAACAAAGTCGATATCGATGACTATCAAAATACGGAGGATGCATATTTCTTACGAGCAGTATCTGAAACCATGATGGGACCAAAGACTGCCTACATACTTCAAGAGTCAGTCAATGAAATCCTTGGTTTCTTATCTGAAAAGCACCAAAAACTTGTCTTGATGTACGCAGCCGGATTTACGCCTACAGAAATCGCTGAAGATCTCGGGTACGCCAGCCCACAGGCCGTTTCCAACCAGATACGCCGCATTCAGGAGCTCATCAAAGAGCACGTAGAGAGTACCTACCTCTAAGACCAAGAGATTTGTCAGTGGTGCCCGCTATTTTGGGTCTATGACAGTGATTCAACCCCACCTCGCACTCGAGATCGGTCCTGCCTTCTAACAGTTACTCCTGCCCGAAACACGTGGGCCGCATGCTCGGAGTCCGAGCAAAAATACTTTCGCAACCTTGATTACTTTGCCTCCTCCAAATACGTCTTACATATTAGAGGCCCAAAAAACCTGAACTTCCAACGAAAGGAAATGCAATGAACGTAAAAGCACTACTCGATATCGACCTTGTAGCTCTGGAATCAACAGAGAAGGTCACCATGATGCTCGATATGACAGCACCGATTACCGATGCTGCAATGTCTCGCCCCGGACAAGCAGTTGAGGTTGTCCTAGATCGCAGTGGATCTATGTCTGGCCCAGTCTTTAACTCTGCCAAGGAATCAATCCTTAAGCTGATTGATCGTCTTGCACCGCAAGATTCATTTGGCTTGATTGCATTCGATAACCAAGCACTCATCGTCGCTCCCATTCGCACTATGGCAGATCACGATATGCCGGCACTCCGCAAAGCAATTCGTGAAATGCACACAGGCGGAAATACAGATATCTCTGTCGGATACACCATGGGTCTTCGCGAACTCTCACGCGTTGCAACTGATGCAGGTGCCACCTTGCTTCTGATCTCTGATGGCCATGCCAACAGTGGTGAACAAAATCCAGCCGTGCTGGCTCAAATTGCAACTACGCATGCACGCAACAAGGTCACAACTTCTACCATCGGCCTTGGAACAGGCTATGACGAGAATATCCTGGAAGCTTTGGCGCAAGGCGGAAATGGCGCACATCGCTTTGCCTACACAATCGATGAAGCAATCGGTGCCATTGCAGCAGAGGTTGATGACCTTCTAGAAAAATCAGTCGTAAACGCAGTCATGCGCTTTACGCCTTCTCCTTTGCTCACAACTAACCCACGCATTGAGATCTTGCAGCGTCTGCCTCACTTCAAAGAAGGCGACACATTCGTTGTCCAGCTTGGCGATCTCTATGCGGGGGAGAACCGCCGCTTTGTGATCGACATCGAAGTACCCGGCATGCCAGCTCTTGGCCTTGCAACCATTGCAGAGATCGTTCTGGAGTATCTAGATGTTGCAAAGATGCAGGAGATCACCGTCTCTATGCCGATCCAAGTCAACGTTGTTCCAGATGATGTTGCTAAGGGTCGCCTGGCAGATCCTGTCGTGCGTGCAGAACGTTTGATTCTCACAGCCCAGACTGAAAAAGAAGCTGCAATTGATGAGATTCGAAAGGGCATGAACCAGGAAGCATCATCACGATTGAAAACAACTGCACAGCTCTTACGTCTTGAGGCGAGCACCATCCGCGTCACAGATGAACGCACGGCAGAATCGCTTCAGATCATCACATCGGAGGCCGATGAGATGGATGTGTTAGCCAAGTCTGCAGAATTCGATGACGCTGCCTATTCATCTAAGCGTCTCTATGAAAACTTCTCAGAGAAATCCCGCTCTCGCAAGAAGCGCGACAGCGATGAGAATCCAAAAACTCAAGATGACTACCTCAACTAAGGAGAATGCGATGACATTGAACCCACATCACTATCCAATGGCTCTCTTCTCAGAGATCCTTCCCAACTTATTTCAAGGAGGCACAGATGACAGTGACGTCATCCACATCGCTCACAGTAACTACAAGCGTCGCAGTGATATGCCATTCGACTCCATCGTCACCATGTATGCATGGGCAAGGCCTGCAGATTGGAGCGTGCAAGAACTTCGTTACGGGATCCCTGACAATCTCATATCGGATATCGACCTTAACCGTTTACGCAAAGCAGTCGACTTTGCTCACCAGCAATGGAAATCCGGCGATCGAGTTCTCATCCGCTGCCAAGCAGGACTGAACCGTTCAGGACTTGTCACAGCACTTGTCTTAATCAAAGAGGGCTATAGCCCAGATCAAGCAATTGATCTGATCCGTGCCCAACGAGGTGAAGATGCACTGTGTAATTCCCAATTCGAACAGTGGCTACTCAACAGCGCAGCTTCATATATCAATCCACCATCTTCATTATCAGCCTAAGGAGATCTACATGAGCAAGAAAGTCACAATTGTTCATTTATCTGAGTACGCCAACTGGTTCTTCTCAGATGCTCACCCAACGCAGGGTCGCCGCTTTATCAACGGCTTTAACGCAATAGTCAGCGATCAGCGCATTCTTGAACCGCGTCTGGCAACAACATCAGAGCTATCTCGTGTGCACAGTCCTGCATATATCAAGGAAGTCACAGAAGAGTTCTTATGCACTGAGTGGAGCGGAGCGCGCGAAGACCTTGCGCGCTTTGCAACACTCTTTGCCGGTGGCACGTTGGTAGCACTAGATGCTTTGCTCAGTAAAGAAGCAGATGTTGCAATCCACCTACCTGCAGCAAAACACCATGCCCAATACGATCACTCATCTGGTTTCTGCGTATTCAATGATTTCGCACTTGCCGCAGATATTGCAACTAAAGATCATGGCTTAAAAGTTGCGATCATTGATATCGATGCCCATCATGGTGATGGGGTTGAAAACCTAACTCGTGAGAATCCCAACGTCTTAACATTTTCTATCCATGAGCAGGGAATCTTTCCGGGCACAGGAAACTCTGATGAACCAGAGAACTCTGTATTTAACTTTCCTCTGAGTAGTGCAACAACCGGCTTAGGAGATAGTGCACTATTAGCTGGAATCAATAGATTCATTCCAATTGCTCGTGACTTTCAACCAGATCTTCTCTTCATCACATCAGGTGCTGATGGTCTGGCAGAAGATCCACTGACAAATCTCCAATACACCGTCGATGGGTATGCGTCCGCAGCAAGTCTCTTGGCCAAAGTATTTCCGGACACTCCAAAACTCATGGGTGGTGCAGGTGGCTACCTGCCTGACACAGGCACACCAGAAGTCTGGGCCGCTGTTGCAGGGGAGATATCTCGGTAACGGGTCCGTCGTGTGACATCTTGGGCATCGGACACTGAACCTTGTCAGTGGGCTCTGATACTTTCCAAACTATGGAGAACTTACAAGGCTTTGAAGGTTTGTCAGCTCTGGAAGAGTCGATTGTCAGGCTTCACGAGGTCTTTAACTCCCTGCTAGCTGGCGGATTTACGGAAGACCAAGCGTTGACATTCATAGTAAAGATGACACGATCAGAATCTGATTCATAGTCCTGCCGCAGACCGCACCTTGACTGGCAGATTCACCCGAAAGATTAGAGAGAAACACGAGGAATAACATGACAGAACCAAAGACATATCTCACCGAAAGATTTCACAGAGCGATGGCATATGCCACCGAACTCCACAAAGACCAAACGCGCAAGAGCACGACAATCACATACATCAGCCACCCCTTCGGCGTTGCATCCCTTGTGCTCGAAGCAAACGGTGATGAGGACCAAGCAATCGCCGCACTCTTGCACGACATTCCAGAAGATTGCGGTGGCGAACCTCGCCTTCGAGAAATCGCAGAGATGTTTGGCCCTCGCGTCGAAAAAATTGTCAGAGGATGCAGTGACTCCCTCGTTGAGGATCCAGAAGAGAAAGCTCCATGGCGAGAACGCAAAGAAGTGCACATTGATCATCTCAACGATGCCGACATGGACACTCTCATTGTCACCGCAGCCGACAAGGCACATAACGCCCGATCAATCGCAACCGATCTGCAGAACCAAGGCCCTTCACTCTGGGATCGCTTTAACGCCAATCGTGATGACATCATCTGGTACTACGAATCGGTCTACGCCGTCCTAAGCCAACGCCAAGTCAGTTCCAGCTTGCTAACGCCACTCAGGAATGCAATTGATGTGATGATTGACCGCCGCTGACTGGATTGCGCAGCGTCAACCCTTAAACCTCTCACCGCACTTATTGCACTGGAAGTAGTAGTTGCCCACTACCCAAACCTGACTGATATCAGTTGCCCGACACATCGGACACTGTCTATTCGCCACGTTGCCCATGTGGATTCTCCTTTCGCCAAGCAGCATTGATTTCCCACTCTCGTGCATATCGATCGCGAGATTCAGTAACTTGCTCAACTCTCTTCAAATACACAGCTCGATCATCCTCTGACATGGATTCATCGCGTACTAACTTCATCCATTTTTCGATCTCTTGATCGAACCACCTAAAGTCCCAGACGCCCATGACTATTCCCCTTTCTTCTTAGTAACAGACGTAGCGCATATCTTGTTATGGGCCTTCACGAATGATTTTGCGTCATCGTTTTTCACTTCAATTTGGTAGTCGCCACAGCGCTGACAGATAGAAGTCCATAAGTACTCGCCGATCTCCTCTTTGTAGATAAAGCCAACGATTAGCGCTACGGAGCTACCCTTAAGTGACGGCAATTCTTTATGTCCCCAAGCAAGGTGAATCTGCTCAAGCTTGATGCCATCAAGTTTGTCTTCAACTCTTTTCGTGACTTTCACCGCTATCTCTTGATAGTAATTTCCGTGCTCATGGAGGACTAGCCCACACGTACAGTGCTCGGTGCCCGCACCGTTCGTGTAGATGCAATGGAGTCCTTGCCTCTGCCAACGTCGCAAGTTTCCATAAAACAATCGTGTTCGAAAGAGCCCGTATTTAGCGCGATCATCTGCCGCTTTGATCTCAGCCTTCAGCTCCTGGAGAAATTGTGCAGTAACGCGAACATCCTCGTAAGTGATCGTGTAACCAGCATCCTGCAGGTGGGGAACACCTGCAGGAGCCGATACGTCATCGTTATGCGGCTTCATCGAACTCATCCTCTGCCGCAAGTTCTTCAACGCTCTTAACTCGTCGAAGGATTTCAACGGCCTGCTCATGCATGCCATTGATTTCAAAGAGTTCAGCTATAGCTGTATCCACCTTGATCAGGAACTTCCACTCTTTCCAACCCATAGCAATCGCTAAAGATTTAGCATCCTCAAAGAGTTGGCTGGCTGCCTCTAACTCTCCTAGAAGTCTCTGGGCGACCCCGAGGAAATACTTCAGAGTCCACACCTTGCGGTCATCCCTAAGAACTGTATAGAAGTCCAACGATTTCTGTCCGTGATGAATGATGTTGACCGGATCTTTGAGTTCTACGTAAATCTCGCTTAACCGAAAGTCACACTCAACAACATAATCAATCTCATCATGTGATTTAAATGCTGACCTCGACTTCAGGTAAGCATCTCTTGATTCTTCATACCGCCCGAGCTCAAACAAGCCCATTCCAATATTGAAGTAATCAATCCCGAAGGATTCTTCGCGCAGAAACATCTCTGTCTGCACAATCGCCTCTTGGTGGCACGCTATGGAGTTCTCGTATTGACCCGCTGCAAACCAGTAACGACCTTGATCTCGCAGTAGATCATCTAGCTCTTCAATGTTGATTGCTTTGGCTGCTTCTATCGCATCGCCCAGAGCTTTCGCCGCATCTTGCTGACGATCAAGCTTTTCATAATTCTTCGATAAACCTACATTTACATCGAAGATCTCGCGCTCGTACTCACTAACACTTTCACGTTCAAAGATTTCCTTTGCTGTCTCACACAGCGCAAGTGATTCCTTGAACTTGCCCTGATCGAAAGCTATTCGACCTAAGGCAACATACGCATCGGCTCTTATACTCCCTTCGTTGTTAGCCGCACGCTGCCACAACTCTTTGCTGAATTCATCTATTGATCTCTCTTCAGACACCTCTTCCCTCCTGAGATTGATTGGATAATGTATGTGGCGCTACTGACAATTCAGTGTGACCACCGGTTTCTCCATAGACGGCTATGCCGTGTGCATGGAGCGCTCGGAGAAGATCTACCTCTTCGAGAAATGAGACGATTGAAACCCACCCACAGCCACAAATAGCCTGAAAGTGATCACCTTCAACATCGAATACAGCGTTTATATGTTTCCCGAACATCGAAACACCAAGCCCTTACTGGGCCTATCAAAGAGAAAGACCCGCTACTTCCGGCGGTGTCTTTCATCGCCGGCAGGTTTTCCTTTAGGGCCACCGGACGCGGGTCGTTCATTGCGCGGAGGGCACTAAGCAAGCTAAAGGGCTTTTCGCTTAGTTCTTAACCTAGGGGAAAGATAGCATCCCCTTCTGCCATTTTCAATCAGCCATGGGTAGATCTTGTCGGGGTGTGTTGCTAGATTTCAGCACATGATCGGTGCACGGAATGTGAAGCTGCACAAGCGTATGGATGATGGTGAAACCATCGATTTCTTTGGTTCGCTTGAGGAGTTTGAATTCAAATGCCCGGCTAGCCTTAAGGCGATTGCGGTCGATGACATTTGTGTTATCGAATTCGGCTCAGAAATTTCCCCCGATCAAATTGCAGCTAACTTAACTTTTATTGGCAATGAATCGGCTGACTTCAATGACGAAGCCTTGGACGATTACGATGTTTTTGATTGGGGTGAATATCAGATTTTGCCGGGGTTAATTCAACGTCAGGTTATCGTGATTGAAGAAGGCACTCAATCTGTACATCAGATCGTTGGCATAGAGCTGAGTGATAATGTTGAATTGTTTGCTAGAAAGCCCCAATATCTGAGTCAGTTCATCAATGAATCTTTTAGTGAAAACAATTTGCTTGCATATCATTCCTGGTATTCAGAAGGTCCGGGACCGGTGTCATGGGATGGCGAGTCAGCTGTGTTTTTGATTCGAGGTTTTTTGATTGAAACGAGTGATGGAGATTTAGGCCAGTCAACTGCCCTCTCTAAAGCGGTTTCGGTTGCCCATGTGGGTAAGTTCATGCACGAATGGCTTGATGAGAGAGATTTGGTCACGCAGTTTGTTTTATTCAATGTAACACCTATTTGGGGTTCCGATAAGTTATCTCGTGATTTCCATGAGGCAACCAAAAAGCTATCGCATGAAAGAACATTGTCAACCAATCTATCATCAGAGATAACTGAGGAGATTCTTAACTGCATTCGCAAATTCAATCCATCCAGCTCCAGAATTCTGAGTATTCTGGAAGATGTTGGAGACTGGCGTGCAGAAAACCTAATTCAACTCTTGGTTAGACTTGCAAATCCAAGTGACGAAGATGAACCGATTCTTTTTGAGGACTTACCAGACTTAATCACAAGTTAATTTCCCGAACCACCAAGGAATGCAATTGATCTGATGTTTGATCGTCGCTGACTCGATTGCTTGGATGGATCACTTAGCGCAAAACAACCTGCACACAGTGAAAGAGACATCGCACATATCCCTACTGGGCCTATGAAAAACCAACCATTTCCGACGGTGTCTTTCATCGCCGGCAGGTATTCCTTGAGGGCCACCGAACGCGGGTCGTACATTGCGCGGAGGGCACTAAGCATGCTCAAGGGCTTATCGCTTAGTTCTTTACCTAGGGAAAAGATATCAGTGGGAAGTGAATTCAGGCGACAATCCTTAGAACCTACTTACATTCAGCACATACGAGAGAAGCCGGAAAGTTCTCCTCTAAATCCTTAGATATCAAACTGAAAGTTTTTTTGTCATAGTCAATTGAATCTGTCACAGTCTTGCAATAGTCACAGACCAATGCCCAGTAATGCATTTCTTTTCCGTAACGCTTAAAGTGTTTTCGATAGGAATGCAGAGCAACAATTTCACACGTAGGACATGGAACCATACTGGGTCCTTGTAGGAACCAACCATCTGCAGAGAATCTCATATTCATATTACGCACATCTGCTGCCTGTGGCGTGAACCCCTCATCTCTGAGAACGAGCTCAAAAAGAGACTCGGAGAAACCAAAAAAAGTAGCATCTGCAAATTCATCAATAGTCTCGACCACGACTTCTTTAGGTGCGAGCGCCTGCGCTGCCTGATAGGCCTGGAAGATTGCTGAAATATCAGCCTCTTTAAGTTGAGGCTCGGCCCTGCTGAGAAAGTCTTTAGCGAACTCTATTTCCCTTTCATCACCCGAAGCTACTGCAGCAGCAACAAAGGCATTGGCCGCATAACTGTCCAATCTAATTTCTACGGAATCATGACCATACACAAGAGCCTTTTCGATTTCGGCGAAATCACCAGTTGACTTAAATTTTAAGGTGTGTGCACGGACTAAAGCATTTAGTGGGTATGACTTGCTCGCTTCCGGATTGAATTTCAATGCTAATTCAGCGACCTCAATCGCTTTCTCAAATTGACCGAGATCACAATAGGCTCCGCAGAGAACTGTTAATGAGTAGTAGTTGAGTCTGGCCTCTTCCAAAATCTGATTGCAGATTATGATCGATAGATCTGGGCGGGCAATTTCCCTTAGGTGTCGTGCGATTTTGTTTCTATTGGCTGGTATCGGATCCAGAGAGAGCAAGGAAATTTCATAAGCCGCCAGGAGTGTGGATTCAACTGAAGAGAATTGATGGTGTCTGTTCTTTAGGAATAGATGAAGTTTAGCCAAGCCCTCTTGATAACTAGATGAATCTTGACTATTGAGACTTGTTAAAAATTCACCGGTACCTACGATAGAGGAAAGGTAGTTCTGTACTGTACTGCGCAACGTGACCTCATCAATTTTCGACTCCCTATAGATCAGTCTCAGAATCTGAATTGAAGTGTCCTCAAGGACGGCCCAATTTGAAACAGTTCGGGCGGAAGCGCTTCGATCTAGCAGAGTCAGAAGCGATTCCATAATCCTATTCTTGGCTAACTTTCCTCCAAAGGCAATCCTTTACTCAGTCATGCTTCTGCGGAATGCTCTCAGAATTATTTGCTCATTCCGTAGTCGATCACACCCACGACGCGCCAGGATTCTGATAAGTGCAGTGCTCTATGTTTCAATCATTCGTGAATATAGGCGAGACGTGACAACTGGACAGTTGTGTATTAGATTGAAGAAAAGTGACCGCCCAAGTAGGTTAGAGAGTGCTGTCGGAAGGAACTTGTAGATGAGATTGGCTCTACCGGATCTGCAATACGAAGAACAAGTTCATCAAACGGGTATCGCACTTATAAACTTGTTTGGCACAGACTTCTTCAATTTCATCGACTCCGAACTTGAGAAAAGTGACGGTATAGATTGGCTGACTACATATAGAAAGTCGAATCTAGTTTATGCAAATTACAATTTTGTGGATCCCTCAAATTTACTTAAAGAGTTACTGCGGGTTAGCACCTCTCCACTCAGAAAGCCTATTCGAGCCACGATCGAGAATAGAGATTCAGTTCCCTTTTTCAATCGCTTAAAGGTTATTCTTGATGATCGCAATGATTGGGTCCACCATAATTCTAAGTTTTCAAGTGAACAGTTAAAAACGCTTATCCTCAATATTTATCCAATTTCTGAAAAGCTAGGTTTGTTAGTAAAGACTGAGTGCGATTTCTTGTTGAGCAAACTGGATGGCGTAGTTCCTGATATTGCACAGGTTGAGAACCCTATAGTTCCTGAAACTGAGTCAAAAACAGAGTCTGAGCTGATTAAAGCCATTCAAAACATAATTCCAAGTGATGAGAGACCCATCGGAGAAATGATTGAATCTGAATTTACAGAATTTTCTTATGTTCTACATCTGACTGGCGAAGTTCGAAATCGAAAGAACAATGAATTGCTAAGTGAGTTAAATCCAGATATGGCAGAAAGCATTGGCGCATTGCTAATTGCACGCAAACCCAATGGTGGACGTCTTCGCTTAACTCGCGATGGAGTTATAGCAGCATACTTTGAAGATCACTGGGGTTATCTGGCAACAGTTTCACGGGAACAATGGTTTCCGGACCATCTCCACTTAAGTGTTTAGATCACCTGCCACATATTTTTGAATAACTCCTCATGTTCAGATAATGCGAGTCGACTTGGCAAATTGGCACTATCTACCGGAAGCTTTAGATCGATGTCTTGAAAGTCTCTATAATCGTGTAGAACGAAGTCATGCAACTTTACTTTGAACCTTTTTTCTCGGTCATGGAAATACACTATGAGCAATCCCTTGTCAAAGAGTTTGTGAAGGTCTGCTCTAAGCGGTAGGGCATTCTCAATGTGGTCACTTTCCGCTCCGTAGTAGGGAACAATGTGCGCAACTTCAATAGCTTGAATACTCGTTGATCCAGTAATCGCACACTTGTTCTCATAGGCAGATAGCACCAATTCCCTAAATTGAAAGGCGCCCGGTCTGTCTATCGTTTCCCGAAGTTCACGAGGCAACTGTTCTCTCTTTGTCTGCCAATCGGGATCAGGTTCCCAATCTTGATATTCGACTGGAAGTTCGTCGGGTGAATGACCGAGCCATATCAATGCGGCGTTCTTTACCTGAAGTAGACCAAGTGCCGTGACAGTACCTCCGCCACCAGAGGGTGCACTCTCACTAGAAAAATCTGGGTGCCATAGCAAGCCTGCATTCTCGATGATGCGGCGAGCCATAACTGGCATTCCGCTAACGATTGGTATCCCCATCGTGCTCGCTACGTCCGAAAAGAAGATGCTGGGAATAGAAGATCCCACGGTGGTTTCAACAGGGGGAAGACCCAGCAAGTCTGTAATTTCCTTAATTATTTGGTTTTTTGTGGGTAGCGATCGCGTCATTTGATGAGAAATGTCCCCTCTGCCGTATATGTTGACCGCATGAGCGTAACCTTTATTGATTTGTTTGCCGGGATTGGTGGCTTCCATGCGGCGGGCGAGTCTTTTGGTTGGGATTGTGTGTTCGCTAATGAGATCGATCCTGCGGCTGCGGCGATTTATGAACTTAATTGGAAGCAACCGGCCCTAGGCAACATTCATGATCACACACGTGGAGTTAAGAAAAAGCCAATTCCGGCGCACGATGTCTTATTTGGCGGCTTCCCTTGTCAGCCATTTTCCAAGAGCGGTAAGCAACTGGGAATGGAGGAAGATCGGGGTTCTCTTTTTCATGACATTGCATATATTTTAGAGAAACACAAACCTTCTCTGGTTGTGTTAGAAAATGTCCGCAATATTGCTGGGCCGCGACATGCGCATGAATGGAAATACATTATTGAGAAATTGCGTGAACTCGGATATCGCGTCTCGTCGAAGCCTTTCGTCGTATCTCCTCATAAAATTCCTCCAAGTTATGGCGGTACTCCACAAGCTCGAGAGAGAGTCTTTATCGTTGGAACAAAACTGCCTACGAAGAGACACCCACTTGCGGGCGATGACACCCCTCTGAAGTTTCCGACAGACTTTGAAGGATGGGACATCGGAAATTGGGATTTGTTCAACGACCTGCCACTTGAGCCAAACTCATCCGCAAACAAGTTGAAGTACCGCTTGAGCAATGATGAAGTTGAAATTCTAGATGCATGGAATGATTTGGTTACGGAGATGCTCATACATCGTGACGGATTGCGACTCCCCGGATTCCCGTTGTGGTCTGACCTTTGGGGTAAAAAACCTCTTTACCAAAAGGATAAAAAAGCTCCAGACTGGAAAAAGGATTTTGAAGCGAAGAACGAACAATTCTACGATGAGCATAAAAAGATAATTGATCAGTGGTTATCGAAGCACCCAGAGATTAGGAGCACCACGCCATCCAAGCGAAAGTTAGAGTGGCAAGCTCAGGATATGAAGTCCCTTTGGGATGGATTGATTCACTTTCGTCCATCAGGCATTCGTGTGAAGCGTCCGACATATGTGCCGGCACTAGTTGCAATCACACAGACCACAATAATTGGCAAATACAAGCGCAGGATTACTCCAATAGAGGCAGCACGTCTACAAGGTATGGCGGACTCTTTCACTTTTGGTGATCAAAGTGACGTCATGAGTTATAAGCAACTTGGCAACGGTGTTGCCGTGGGTGCTGTATATCAAGTAATCAAGGCAGCAGTTGAACGAGATATGGATATTCTAAAGATAACAAATCCAGCCCTCCTGAAGGCTGTCAGGAAAGCACCACAAAGTCCGGTCAAAACTAAGTCAGACAGCAAAGACTCTCGAATATCAGAAATTTCCTAGACGCTCTATTGAGCCCTAACGTTATCTTCAACAACAAATCCAGTTGAATTATCTGGAAAAAGTAAACCAAGTGCATAGACTTCTGGCATATCTGTACGTTCATAGACTGGTTTGATGAGGTGAATTTGAATAGTGATCGCGTCTTGGAAGTACATCTGATCATCGCCCGGATAACCAATGCCTGCTCGACCTGATCTTCCCTGAAATATATTCGCAATTACTTGCTCTTCTGGATCTCGCGATGGGTCAGATTTATGCTGAAGCATAGAACGCTCTCTTGAAGTCTGGGAACTGCTGGAAACATCCCAATCCATGAACACTAAATTCGCAGACCGGAAAGACAGTTCATCCGGCAAGGACTGAACAGCCCAAATCAGGTCATCGAGTTCAGCCCTATTTTCCGGTGACATTGGCCAGTCAGTTAGCAGTTCTAGGGCATCATCGATGTTAAGGCTGACGAAGTAATTCCCCCGATCTGCACGGGTCTCCTGAGGCATGCGTTGCAAATTACTAATCCAGGAATAGAGTCTTTCTCTGAAACTATCCTGAAATTGCAACAATCTAGGATCAAAAAGCATGTGTTGCTTAAAGGTTGAGAGTCGGCGCTGGCTAATTCCAAGTGAAATGACTTGGCTGCGAACTGGTCGATATGCAGGATCCAACAAGAATCTTCGACGCCATTCGGCCAAACGTTGACCTTTCTGGTCGACTTTCCCTAATTGACTTCTTATCGAATCCTCATGATCCACGTATGAAATGTAAGCTTGGATATGGTCCTCGAAGAACCAACCGCGCAACAAATCTTTGTACTTCCTCTTATATCCGAAGAAGCGACCACGTTGCTGAATAACATCAACGTTCCCGACTCCGGTCGATCGTGGCATGTAAGTCACAGCCAAATTCTCAATAGTGAATCCACGTTCTAGTTTGTTTCCACCGATCAGGATCCAGCCGGCCTTACTTAGCCATTCATTTGCATTAATATTGTTTGTCTCTGAATTTACTATCCTCACTTCAATCTTTGATATCCACCATCGAATCTCTTTTAATGCAGAATCTAAATTCCAATCTCTTTCCAACTCACATGTCTTCTTAAGTTCAATCAGGGCAGGCTCAAAGTAATTTAACTTTTCATTTGCATAAACATACTCTTCAGGTTCTCGTAAAATAACTTCCCAAGAAGTCAAAACACTACTGACCCAACTCTCATATTTATTGTGCAGAAGCATTTGCGCAGAAGGGTGGATCAGCATACTAACTGGTTTTGGATAGCTACGTTTCTGCGCTACATAAAGTGCTAACAAGTAGTAGGCAATGGATTGTTTTAAACTATTTGGAATAGGCGCAGTCGGTGACGTGTCAAAAACCTGTGCCGCTTCATCATCCGGAATATTCTTAGTGAACTCGTCAAAATTGTTGAAGAGTTCGTTACCACCCAAATAATCTGGTCCCGATTCCAGAAGAGTGACAAACTTTGGTGAGAGGGTGTCTTCAATACTCACCAAGAGAGGACCTTGAGGTGTTGCCGTATACATTATGTAACTGTGCCGATTTAAGGATCGACGTAAGCGGCCAATTGCAGAGTAGATGGTTGATTCTTCACCGGTAGACCAGCTCAGGTTTAGACCAGCCTGATCGCCCTCATCATCAATTATCAACACAGGATATTCATTTAGATCAATTTTTGAACGCAAGCTTTCAATTAGAGCCGTTGTGGCATCGATAGAAGTCCGATTCTTCAGAACAGTGATGACAACTGTTGGCTTGAAAACGTCTGGAGCATCCTCCTCCCTCCAGATACTGAGAGCGCGTTGCAACCTTGTGAGGTT
>Ga0315907_10000635_pt1 | contig 50033 bp, 63 predicted proteins | sample LakEriMetagenome_3_FD_203525 | JGI IMG/M metagenome (GOLD analysis project Ga0315907, IMG submission 203525) | Freshwater fungal communities from buoy surface, Lake Erie, Ohio, United States - Buoy 12 MA123 | ecosystem: Environmental > Aquatic > Freshwater > Lake > Lake biofilm | place: USA... | reverse complement strand
GACAGGTCGCGTTCCAGTCAAGGTTACGGGTATAATTAACAAAGGCGATCGACTAGTTTCAGCAGGCGATGGCATAGCACGAGCCGCACAACCTGGCGAAGCAACTTCCTTCAACGTGATTGGTAGAGCATTGGTATCAAAATCAACCAATGATCTAGGTACAGTTGAAGCAATTGTAAATATACAGATATAATTATTTAGGACAACAGTATGACATACACAAGCGGTGGCTTAATTCAAGCCACAGACTACAATGGATTTGTTAGCACCACAGCAGGAGCCAACGTCAATGACGTTTGGTCAACTGGCGCCAGCGACAAAGGTTGGGGACAAAGTGCGGTGGCCACTGTTAGTGCTACCAATACTGTCACTGCTACACAGTGGGCAAGTTTGGTCAACACACTCGCAAGCATGGGCAGTCAAACTGGCACCACAATCACAGCAAGAACTGCACCTACCGCGGGAACTGTGATTGGTATTTTAGCAGCCGTCAACACTGACTTGACCAATGTTACCACAAACAGAAACAATGCAGCCGCTGTTGGCACACAATACACAGCGTGGACCGGTACTAACTCCAAGACAGCCGCAACTTCTGGCAGTCCATGGACCATTACTTTTACTAACACAGTAACATTTGCCAGCGCAAATGCCATGCGTTATTTCTTCAATGCAGGCGGCCTAATCAAACTAGATGTAGCAAAAAGTTCTACTGGTGCCACAGGTGATCCTGAATGGAATGACTTGGCCACTACGCTATGCGGTGACATTTATTTTTCAGGTGTGGCAGCAAGTCACACCATTGCTGGCGTGGCATACACAGGTACTACCAAAATTGGCGGCACAGGTACACCAAACACTCTAAGTACTGCTACTGGTCGGTATGCATTGACTCCTGGAGCAGCCGCTACCATCATCTACAAACAGTTTGCTGATACAGCCCCGTACACTGCAAACTTTATTCAACACTCAGTAGCACTAGATGCCACACAGGCTATTTTGACATTTACTACACTTTGGTCAGCATCAGATGGTGACCCAATCACAGGCGGTACAGCAAGTTCAGGCGCAACTCCAGGCACCGCGGCTACAACAATTTGTACCTATTTCCCACCTTCAACAACCTATTTGAGCAACAGCTGGGGCACACCAACTGTGGCAGCCACAACAGCTTAACCAAAAAGGGGCAATGCCCCTTTACTTTTCCCCGTAAACCCTGTACAATACAGTTATGGATACTAATGACTTGATTGCTCACGCACGAGCACGGTTTGATCACGTTGCCGCAAAACGTGTGCTAAAAGAAAAATACGAAGCTCGTATGTTGTTTGCCTTAGCTGGAGGCATGTGGCGAGCAGGCCCCGAACTGTTGACATTACTAGCTGTATGCCCAGATGAAACCGCAGTGATTTTAGATTTGTATGAGAATCCTGTGCAAGTCAACATAGCAGAACTCGAACTGGCAGCACAACAACGTTGGCAAGAGCAAATGAACGGCTGGCTTGCTGAATACACAGACTTGAGTAAACAACGATGACACAAGGCGTGCTAATATTTGCCTTTAACAACGAAGAAACAGACTACCTAGCCATGGCCGAGTGGTCAGCTCACAATGTGCGTCGCCATTTGAACTTGCCCACAAGTGTTGTTACCAATGCCAGATACACAGGCACAGCATTTGATCATGTGATACATGCTGATGCTGAGTCAGGTGGCACACGATACTTTGAAGACTACAACAGCACAGTGACCTGGCACAATGCCGGACGTGTTGACGCATACCGCCTGACACCCTATGATCAAACCATTGTGCTGGATGCAGACTATGTTGTGGCCAGTAACAACTTAAAACGTCTGATGAATGCAGACCAAGACTTCTTGTGTCATAGAATAGCATTTGATCTAGCAGGACAAACAGACATGCGTGGTCTGAACACATTTGGCCAGTATGACATGCCCATGTGGTGGGCCACAGTGATGATGTTTCGTCGATCAAACACAGCACAATACATATTTGACTCAATGCAAATGGTACGTGACAACTGGCAACACTACCGAGATTTATACAACATTGATCGTGCAACATATCGCAATGACTTTGCACTGAGTATTGCACTGGGTATTGTGAGTGGACACACCATGAAGGTGGACGAAATACCTTGGGCACTGCCCAGTGTCATGCCCAACACCAAGCTATCAAGAAATCTGGATGCAGATTCCTACATGATAGAATACACAGACATCGAGCAAAAGCTCAAGCGCATGGGATTTGAAGGCTTGGACTTTCATGCCATGGGCAAAAAACATCTAGGAGACATCGTTGAAACCGATCGCCGAACAAGGTTATCTAATAGTAGCCATTAACACACCTGATATCAACTATGTAGGTTGTGCAGAAACGCTGGCCAAGACCATCAAGTACTGGCATCCTGATGCTGAAATTTGTTTGTTGACCAATGCTACAGACGCCAGTAATCCGCCATTGTTTGACTATGTGCGAGAGTTTCCGTATCCGTTAGATATGACAAATCCCTGGGCCAACGACTGGCAAGTATTTAGAGCAACACCTTTCCGTGAAACAATCAAGTTGGAAGCAGACATGATGATCACCAGTGCAATTGATCACTGGTGGACCTTGTTACGCAACCGTGATGTTGTTGTGTCAACAGGCTGTAGAGACTGGCGAGATCAACGTGCTGTGAGTAGACACTATAGAAAAGTATTTGATGCTAATGGGTTGCCTGATGTGTACAATGCTATCACGTACTGGCGTCTTAGCGAAACAGCCAAGGAGTTCTTTGACACCGTTCGAAACATATTTGAAAACTGGCCTGAGTATCGCAAACTCATAAAGTTTCCCGAAGATGTGCCCTCAACTGATCTAGTGTATGCCATGGCAGCCAACATTGTTGGTGCTGATCGGTGTACCATGCCATTTGCTAGTTATCCGCAGATCGTACACATGAAACGGCACCATGCAGGCAGTCAAACTGAAGCATGGTTAAACGAGTTTGTGCTTGAGTACAAAAACTACATGGCTAGAATAAACACCATTGCACAGTGGGGTGCATTACACTACAGAGTCAAGGAGTGGACACATGACTGATGAAGAATTTTGGCAAGCTCTAAGAGACATGCCCGAGCCCAAACCTGTTGATTATAGAATCTACTACAACGAACAAGGTGAGTTGTTATTCTACAGCATGGAAGATGTGCCAGGTACATACTTGACTATTGATGCAGAGACCTTTTCCCGTAGTGCAACCAATGTAATTGTGCAAGATGGCCAGCTGTTTGAGATCATCAACGCAACTACAGCAAAACTAGAACACTCAGACACAGGTACACCTTGTGACCCCGATGATGTGTGCATTGTAGTACCTGAAACACAACAACACCAAAGATGGAGCAAACAAAGACATGGCCTTAAACCAAATTGATGTAGCAGACTTAGACTGCATTTACTTGACATATGATGAACCTGAGAAAGAAGAATTCTGGGTAAAAATACGCAACATGGTGCCTTGGGCCAAACGTGTGGACGGAGTCAAAGGCAGTGATGCCGCACACAAGGCAGCCGCTGCCGCTAGCGACACAGAACGTTTTATTCTTATTGACGGCGACAACATGCCGGATCCTGAGTTCTTCAATCAGACATTGACATTTCCCACAGCAGAATATGAACAAGCAGTATTTAGATGGAGAGCTCGTAATCACATCAACGGACTCATGTACGGCAATGGCGGCTTGAGCTCATGGACTAGAACGTTTGTGAACCGCATGCGCACACACGAAGCCACTGATGGACGCACAGAAACTGAAGTAGAGTTTTGTTTCGATCCGCTATACTGGCCCATGTATGACTGCTACTCCACAACCTATCCCAATGGGTCGGCGTTTCATGCATGGCGTGCCGGTTTCCGAGAAGGTGTAAAGATGTGCCTAAACAAAGGTGCCCGGCCCACAGTAGAAGACTTCAAAGAACAAGCGCACCGGAAGAATCTAGAGAACTTGACCATCTGGCACAACGTGGGCACAGATGTTGAATACGGAGAGTGGGCCATAATGGGCGCACGCCAGGGCACATACATGACCATGCTCACAGGATGGGATCATCGAGACGTACAGAGTTTTGATGCACTAGCAGAGCTGTGGGAAACTGTAAAAAACAGTCAGCCCAGAATGATCAGCAATCAACTGGGACCTGAACTGGGCACACAACTGGATTTGCCCATGGCCATACTAGAAAGTGAACAAAGTGTTTTTTTCAAACGTCACTATCGTAGCAACTGGCACAATCAAGGCATAATGACACGCGAAATTGATGTTATCCGTCGACAGGAAGGATGGTAATGCTAACTGTTTTTGAAAATACAGTAACCTCTGCTGAAATAGCAAATATGCAACAGCAGTTCAGTCACTTACATACCACTGTTAAATTTACTGATACGTATCATATTACATCTCGTGAAGAAATACATGAACTTTATAACTCAAACGCAGAATCATTGATTCAACAACAACGTATTGACATACATACGCATCCGATTGCAGATGTTGTTAGGAATATAGTTAATAGGATTTTACCGTCGCCGTTGAATTTGTCAGTTCCTATACTTTTTTCAAGATCAGTTTATCCTATTGGAATTCATATTGATTCAAACAAGAAAGAGCATAATGGACACACTCTAATGATTCCGTTGACGTTTGACACACGTATCAAGACACTAGTATGGAAAGAAACTGCTATTGATCCAATTGCACTGAATGAGATATTTTATCGTTTTCAACACAATATTAAATCGTTTACATTACAGCCAAAAATTTCTAACAGATTTGATTTAAGAAACTGTTGGCTAGGAACACCATCCATTGTGGATTTTTTAGAACTAGATGGAATAGCCGAATGGCAAGAAGGATCTATATTTAAATTTAATCGTCAACAATTGCATGCCAGTAATAACTTCAAGGCATCTGTAGAGTTTAAAGATTACGTCTTGATACATAATAATGAATAACAAGAGTAATTTTATGAGCTCAGCAGAGCAAATGAAAGAGGATTTAGGTTCTGCACTATGCCTTGCCAAATGGAAACAGGTCAGTTTGCACTTGCCCACAGGGCTCAACAACTCTTGTTACCATCCGCCGCTGCATCAGATCACTGCAGATGACTTGACACGTACAGGCGGCCTGCATAATACAGCACACAAGAAGGCACAACGTGTGATGATGATACAGGGCGAAAAACCTGCTGAATGTCAGTACTGCTGGAACATGGAAAGCCTGGATAAACTAAGCGATAGACATTATCGTTCTGGTGAGCCCTGGGCTGCTGTGGATCTGGATCGCATTAAAAACTCTACAGGCATGGAAGATGATGTTGTTCCCAGTTACGTAGAAGTCAACTTCAACCATGCTTGCAATCTAAAGTGTAGCTATTGCTCGCCGCAGTTTAGTAGCAGTTGGCAGGACGAAATAGAACGACTGGGTGCGTACCCTACATCAAAGCCGCACAATGCACCAGAGCACTTTATGGGCAACCGCAGACCCATACCTGCACGTGAAGCCAATCCTTATGTGGATGCGTTTTGGGAATGGTGGCCCACACTATATCCACAGCTGGAACACTTTCGTATGACCGGAGGCGAACCGCTAATGGATCGGAATACCTATAGAGTGTTTGATTATGTGCTAGAGCACCCTAGTCCCAAGCTACACCTGAATGTCACAAGTAACTTTTCAGTAGAAGATGTGTTGTTTGAAAAGTACATGGGCTACGCTAAAAATCTATGTACACCCAACATAGAGCACTTCATGCAGTATGTTAGCCTGGACTCGGGCATTGCCACACAAGCAGAATACCTACGCCACGGCCTGGACTATGCTCGCATGAGTCGCAATGTTGAACGTTTCTTAACTGAAGTTCCTACTCGTAACAGCCTAACGTTTATTATCACAATGAACAATTTGAGTGTTACAGGCATGCAACCCATGCTGGAATGGATCTTAAACCTACGCAAGACGCACAGCAGTACATACCAACGTGTGTGGTTTGATACTCCTGTACTGCGTGAACCTGCGTGGCAGAGTCTACAAATCTTGCCCGAAAGCTACGTGGCGCAACTGGAACGTGCCAAAGACTATATGCTGGCTAACTTGATCACAGATGCCAATCCCTTACACGGATTTAAAGATTATGAAGTACAACGGCTAGAACGTGACATTGCCTGGATGCGCGAAGGACAATCACAAGATAATAACACAGCAAAGGCAGACTTCTATCGTTTCTTTGCGGAACACGACCGTCGTAGAGGCACGGACTTTTTGCGATCCTTTCCTGAAATGCGCTCCTGGTGGGCAGAATGCGAGTATCATGCTAGGACAGCATAAGCTCATAATTGATGAGTGGGCAGAAGTAGTAGACTTGTTGGACCCATATGCCGACGGGGAATTCTGGACCTGGGCAGATGTTGACTTTGATCCCGCTTGTGTATACATTGTGGGCAGGGTTGTGCTTAAAGATAATTGGCAAGTGATAATAGACTTGGCCACACAATATCCTGGACGCATTGTGTTCTGTAATCCTGCTGAAGGGTCAGAAACCATCTTGTTACAACTCCGACGCCTGCGTATAGAACCACATGTGCGTGACGGCCGTATCTTGCTGTTGACATCCGGTGATCTAGAACCCGGGTGGAATCAGATGAGTACAGACTGTTACTTTACCAACATAGTGGACTACACAGAAAACCAGTCAGCACAGTCACAGGCAGCACTAGACTATAAACAACACAGACCCTACGAGTTTCTATTCTTAAATGGACGACTGCGTCCACATCGCAAAGCTCTAATAGACGGCCTGCGAGATCAACGGCTATTAGCAAACGCATTGTGGACCAATTTGGGCAGTCATGTAGAAATGGCATTTACTTCCCAACTAGAAACTCTTGCCACAGAACCCATACGTTTGCTGCCGCCTGAATATGAAATAGAACGTGCTCGTGATAAACTAGCACCCGAGCTATATGCCCGTGGTGGATTTATCAAACATGAACTGTTTAGCAACACCTGGGGCGATGCTATAGTTAACCCATGTTGCTACACAGACACCTGGTACAGTCTAGTAACAGAAACCATATTTGATTACCCACATTCATTTAGAACAGAAAAAATCTACAAGCCCATTTTGATGGCACATCCATTTGTGGTCGCTGCCAACTCTGGCTACTTACGAGACTTGCGTAACGCAGGATTTCAGACGTTTGATAGCATAATAGATGAACGCTACGACCAAATTGATTGCCCGCACACACGAATACAGCGTATAATAGAAACAGTGCGGTCGATCAGTTGTGGCGGCGCTGAACATTTCTGGGAGGCCTCACGTGACATCTGTAAATACAATCAACAACATCTTGTGGAGTACAATCGCAAACAGCGTACCCTGCTCCCACAACAATTAGAGCAATTTTTAAATGAACGATCTAGAATTCCGTCAACAACATCTTGACACCAAGTCAGCTAGTTTTTGCGCAGCCAAATGGTACAATGCCACAATATGGCTGGGATCGGGACAGACCACAAGTTGCCATCACCCGCCAGCACATCATGTGACTGAAAAAGAAGTAATTATTAATCCTGCTGCCTTGCACAACACCAAGCAAAAACGTGATGATCGTGCAAAAATGCTGTCAGGTGAACGTCCAGCAGGTTGTGAATACTGCTGGAAGATTGAAGACATGGGCCGTGATGCTATTAGCGACCGTGTGTATAAATCACGAATATATCCTATAGAATCATTAAATGAAGCATTTGCTACTCCTGTACATGAAGATGTCAACCTACGCACCTTGGAAATTGCTTTTGATCGCACTTGCCAGCTTGCTTGCAGTTATTGTAACCCTGCATTTTCAAGCACTTGGGTCAATGATATCAAACGACACGGACCTTATATTAAGCTGGAGTCAGATGGTCGCAACCACTTTACTCATGAGCATAATAGTGCTCAACTTTATAAATTCGGTGAGGATAATCCTTACGTCAACGCCTTCTTTGAATGGTGGGAAACAGACCTCCATCGAACCTTACAAGAACTAAGAATCACAGGCGGCGAGCCCTTGATGTCAGGTTATACTTGGAAGCTGATAGACTGGTTCAAATTGAACCAAGGCAAGTCCAATACAAAACTAGCTATTAACTCAAATTTGAGTTTTGAAACTGAAAAGCTCACTGAGTTCATTGACGCCATCCGTCCACTTCCGCATGTGGAACTGTACACCTCAATGGAAGCAGTAGGACGCCAGGCCGAATACATACGTGATGGTCTAGACTATGCACAATGGCTGACCAACATGCACACGCTGTTAAGCAGTAACACAGTAAAAGCAGTTCATGTGATGTGTACAATCAATGCACTATGCTTGACCACCCTGCCTGAACTACTGGATCAGTTGTTGGAAATGAAGCGCACATACGGGCGCGAGCGTGTGAACTTTACATTAAATATATTACGATTCCCTAGCTTTCAATCAGCACTAGTATTACCCAATGAACTACGCAATCAATTCCGGGACAACTTACAAGCCTGGGCAAACGCCAACAAAAATGATCCTGTGTTGCACGAGCACGAAATCAATCATACACAACGTCTAATAGACTATTTGGATGTGGTCAAAACACCGCATTCAGACACATTTGAAATGCCCAAGTTGCATAATGATTTCCGTGAATTTTACACACAGTACGATTCTCGTAGAAATCACAACTTTGCAACGACATTTCCTGAATTAAAGAAATTGCTATGACACAATACAAATACAACAGCAGTGATCTAGTTCGCGGCAATATGTCAGAATTAACTGAACGTGAGCATTTTCTTTTAACAGAATCTAAAACATTCTGCATTTATCCTTGGATTCATTTACATGCTTATCCCACAGGCGAAGCATATCCTTGCTGTCATGCTGAAATGGGTGTGGGACAAATTGGTAATTGCCGTACAAACACATTAAAAGAAATATGGAATAGTCCTGCACAAAAGAAACTACGCACAGACATGCTGTCAGAAACACCCAATGCTGCCTGTGGACGTTGTTACGAACAGGAAAAGTCTGGCTTCTTTACAGGGCGCCAGAGTGCAAACAAACATCATGGGCATCATGTGGACCGTGTGCATTCTACAGATAGCACAGGGCAAGTTGATCAATTTGAAATGACCTATTGGGATATCCGTTTCTCAAACCTATGCAATTTAAAGTGCCGTAGTTGTGGGCATATCTTTAGTTCACAGTGGTATCAAGATCAAGCAAAATTAGCCGGCGGCGACTGGAAAGATCGCAACACAGTACTAAACTACGCAGGCCGTACAGAAACCGACATGTGGGAACAACTAGAGCCCCATTTAGACTATGTAGAACAGATCTACTTTGCTGGTGGCGAACCCTTGTTGATGGAAGAACACTATCATATTCTTGATGAATTGGTCAAGCGCGGCCGCTTTGATGTGCGACTGATATACAACACCAACTTCACGCACACAGACCTTAAAGGGCGCAGTGTGTTTGAATACTGGAAACAATTTAAATCAGTTGCTGTAGGTGCCAGTCTGGATGCACACGGAGCACCAGCAGAGTACATACGCAAAGGCACAGTATGGCGAGACGTAATAAAGAACCGTCATGACATGTTGCGCATTTGTCCCCAAGTGGACTTTTACATTTCGCCCACACTCAGCATATTAAATGCACGACACTTGCCTGGATTCCATCGTGAATGGGTTGCTGCCGGACTGCTACGCCCACAGGATCTAAACGTAAACATCCTACAAGACCCTGCGTATTTGCGCATAGACATTGCGCCGCCTGAATACAAAGCAGAACTAATCCAACTGTATCAACAGCATATTTTGTGGTTGCAAGGCCAAGACCCCTTGGGCCGTGCTACACAAGGATTTGAATCAGCTATCAACTATCTGCAGGCCACTGATAACTCGCATCTAATACCTAAATTCTGGGCCAAAACCCATGAACTAGATGCAATTAGAAAAGAAAACATCCTGGAGGTTATTCCTGAATTGGCAGCATTAAAATGAGCACCTGGCAGGAATTTTATTCAGCAGTACGAGCCCCGCAGTGGCCCGACTGTGATCACGAAGAAAATTTCACACAGCTTCCTGAGTTAATTCAATTGGAATGCATCAATCAATTTGGCTATGTGCCAAATAGTTTTCAAAATAAATCCAAGTTGGTTAACAAACGTTTTCCAATTGTGAGCAACACAGCTTGCCAGCTCAAATGGACCTGGAGCACTATATATCTAACCACCGAAAACACAGCCAGTTGTCACAGGACCAATCATCATCAGTTTGGGGATGACTTTGATTTTCATAACACAGCCAGTAAAATAGATGATCGTAAGAGAATGCTTGATGGCAAATGGCCCACAAAAGGATGTACCTACTGTCAAGATATTGAAACAGCCGGTGGACAAAGTGATCGAATCACAAACTTGAATTTTCCAGGAATTCATGCGCCTCCTGAACTGGATCAGAATCCTGTGGCAGTGCATGTTACTCCTAGAATACTGGAAGTGTACTTTGACAACACTTGCAATTTAAAATGTCTTTATTGCGGTCCGCACTTTAGCAGTTTATGGGACGCTGAGAATGTGCGGCATGGTGTGCCCGCATTTGCCAAGAGCAAAAATATTGAAAGCAACAAACAAAAACTATTTGAATGGTTAAAACTTCACGGGCACACGCTCACAGTGTTTAACATCCTAGGTGGCGAACCCTTATATCAGCCCGAATTAGAACAAGTGCTTGCACTGTTTGAACAGCATCCGGCACCCGAGCTTAAACTACAAATGTTCACAAATTTAAATGCTCGATTGCCATACTTGCAAAAAATAATTCAACGAGTTCGAAAGCTAATTGACCGTGGTTGCATTAGAGAATTTGAAATAACTGCCAGTCTAGACTGTTGGGGTGCGCCGCAAGAGTATGTGCGATATCCCCTAAACTTGCAAGAGTGGGAACGGAATTTTGAATACCTGCTGGATCAATCCTGGATCAATTTGATCATAAACTCAACTGTGACTCCATTGACTGTGAAAACACTGCCAGACTTATTGGAAAAAATAAATCATTGGAATCATAAACGAAAAGTCTATCACTATCAAAACTCTGTGAACGATCCTGACCATATGTTCATTGATCTGTTTGGAGGTATATTTCAACAAGACTTTGATCGTGCCATTGAATTAAAACCTGCACAAACGCCAGAAGAAATTGCCAGCAAGAATTATCTAATAGGTATAGCAAAACAAAGCCGCCACGGTGGACCCAAACCAAAACAAATACGTCAACTGTTTAATTTTTTAAATACAATGGATCAAAGACGCAACACACATTGGCCCACTGTATTTCCTTGGTTGGTTGATGAATTTAAAAAATATAACTTAACACTATGAATGGACTAGCACTAGGTTGTAGCCACACAGCAGGAGTTGGGGTTGATCCCTCAGAATGCTATGTGTCATTGTTGGCTAAACACTATAACATTAACATTATCAATACTGGAGTTCCTGGCGGCAATGCAAATCACAGTATTGAAACTCTAGTAGCCCACATGCGCAACACTCCGCCTAAGTTTGTTATAGCACAATGGCCCAATCCCATTAGACGCACTATTTGGCATGGTCATCGTGCCAACAATGAAAATGTAAGTACTGCTGGTGTTGCGTTTCGTTCTTTATTGGCCGCTGGTGAAAAAAACTTTATTCTACCCTGGTTACAAAATATTATAACAGCTGACACATTGTGTAAACTGGCAGATGTGCCGATTGTTCACATTCTATTGGAAAATTTAGATTTAAAATATGTTGATATATTGAACAATCAAGGCATAGAGTTACACATGGATTTAAAATTAGAAGGCCGGACTTGGTTGTTTGATTCGCAAGGGTCGGACAATTTGCACCATTCAGCTCGATGTCATGCCCAATGGGCCGAAAGATTAATTGGATTATTAGATGAAATTACCACACGATAAATTTTGCGTGTTACCTTGGGTCAGCCTAGAAGCCAGCCCCATTGGTACAGTACGTCCTTGTTGCTTAGCCGACGATGAGTTGGTTGATGACACAGGCGAGAAGTTCAGCTTGCTCACTGCTGACTTTGCTGACATACAAAACTCAGCCAGCATGCGTGGCCTACGTGAGCAGTTTCTAGCAGGAGAAAAGCCACAAACATGTCGCAAATGCTGGATGGAAGAACGTGCAGGACGCACATCAAAACGCATGCACACTCTGGACCGAATGAAGCACATGGGCATTAGTTCAGACTGGACAGCAGATGCCAAACCCTTGATGTTCTTAGATCTAAAGCTGGGCAACATTTGCAACTTGAAATGCCGTATTTGTGGATCCTGGAGTTCAAGTCAATTTGCCACAGAAGAAATCAATCAATTGCCCCGTGAAGAACAAAAACAATCATTTCCCTATCAGATGCTACGAGCCGGAGCATGGCCTAGAGAAAATGAAACTTTCTGGAACGAAATTGATCAGTGCTTAAATGACATACGTTATATTGAATTCACAGGCGGCGAGCCATTCATGATTGATCAACACTTTGTGATGTTGCAGGGCATTGTGGATCGCGGTATTGCACATCAAGTGGAAATACATTACAATACAAATGGCACACACTATCCCGAGCAGGCCGAGCACATTTGGAAGCATTTTAAAACAGTGGAAATAGCATTCTCTATTGATGACGTGGGTGAGCGTTTTGAATATCAGCGTAGCAATGCTGTGTGGACAGAAGTATGTGCCAATCTAGATCGTTTCCGTGATTTGAAAGAAATCCATTCCAATATTGTGCTACAAGTATGCACCACTGTGAATGTGTTTAATGTGCGCTACCTAGGCGAAGTTGCTGAGTGGATAGAAAAGAATCGTGACACATTTAATTTTGTGTACTGGAACATGATGCACGATGCTTGGTATTTTTCCATTGCCACATTACCTGATGTGGCCAAAGCAGCCATTACAGAATATTTAGACTCAGTGGATACCATTTATAGAGATGAATTTGATCGCATAAGAGACTTTATGAACCGTGGTGCTTCGACAGATGGCAACATCCTGCGTATGCGTGTGCGTGATCTAGACCGTAAACGTGCGCAGAATCTTGCCACGGTAGAACCAGAATTTGCAGAATTAATTGATTATGACTACAACAAAACCTGACACCTTGTGCATGGCGCCATGGACGCACACATATCTGAGCCCGCAAACTGAGCGTAGAATGTGTTGTGCCAGTCGCGAGCCTGCACAAAACTTTGAACAATATATAGACACAGCCGCAGGCACAGGTGTATACACGCCGATGTCGTTGGATGAACACTGGAATTCAGATCACATGAAGTCAGTGCGTCGTAGAATGATGTCAGGAGAAACTTTGCCCGAATGCGATGTATGCAATTCAAAGCTGTTGAACACTGATGTGTATCGCAATTACTTTTGGTATTTGTTCAAACACAAATACAGTGAAATAGCTACCACAACAGATGAAACAGGCCATACCACCATGCAGCCTGTAAGCTGGGATTATCGATTCTCTAATCTTTGCAATTTTAAATGTAGAACATGTGGCGACATGCTGAGTTCAAGCTGGGAAACAGAGCAAAAGAAACACAACACCATTCACTGGGCCGACTCCAAAAACAACTGGATGTTGCCGGCTGTGCGTGATCAAATTTCAGCATTTCAAGACAGTCAAATTGAAGCAGAATTTGCTGAGGCCGTGGAACAACATCGTATAGAAGAAATATACTGGGTAGGTGGTGAGCCGTTAATGTATGAACAGCACTGGCGCTACATGAAACGCATAGTAGAGCTGGGCGATGGACCTAGAGTATATGCACGTTACAACACCAATCTGTCTAGAGTAGAATATAAAGGTATCAATCTTTACACAGACATTCTTGCGCACATACGTGATTGGCAAATTTGTGCCAGCTTAGACGGCACAGGTGCTGTGGGCGAATACATACGCACTGGATTAAACTACGCAGAGTTTTTGGAAAACTTCAAGCAAGGCCAACATCATGCTCGCAAAACATTTAGAACGTTTAATGCCAAACAAATGCGCTTGGACTTTACATTGACTCTGCCGGGCATGTTTGAAATTGCCAACATGGAAAAGTTGGCACGTGAACTAGATGTGGATTTGCTGACCAAGGTAATCTTTAGCTTTGGCCCAGAAATTGTAATGAGTCCATTATGCTTGCCCCGTTCTTTATTGGAACCTTGGATAGATGAGTCACTGGCACAATGTCAAACCAGGGTCATGCGCGAAATGCTGGAGCAACTAAAGAAAAGACCCACGTTTGAAGAACAATGGCCAGATGAATACGCTGAAGGCATTCGACAAGGCAAAGCTCGTGTGTTACAGCTAGAAAGCATACGCACAGCGCCTACAGACATGGCTTCTATCCTGGCCCAGCGCCCAGAAATTAAACAATGGTGGGATCAAATTGCCGCCGTTCGTCGCTATGAAACAGATTAAAATAACTCTACGTGACTTTGCAACAGGCGATTTGTTGCCTGTGTACATAGATGTTGCAGACAACAGTCTAAGCCGCCGTTGGTTAACAGCACTAAATGAATTATTGCAAAACAATTATCATTTGGAAAAGAACTACTGCTGGTTTGGCTGGCCCAACGGTCCACGCACAGCAGAATATATCTGTGATCAAATAAATCAATCAATTGCTGCCATTAATTTAGCCGATATGGGCTATCAAATTACAGATCATTTTGATACCTTGAATACCATTACAGCAGGTGCTGTGGGAGAAGGCCTGCCAGGCGGCAAACTCATACACGATAAACTAAACTGGTTGCATCGTTATTTTGAAGATTTACAAGGCGTTTCAGGTTCAATGAGTCCATTTTACACTCGTGCTGATGCTGCCACACGCTGGCATATCCGACAGTTAAATCTCTTGTGTCACGAATACGAAAGTCTAGTGCTGAGCATGCGCAAGGCACAACACGCACCTGAATGGGTGCGCCCTAGCCAACTCATGTGTTGGCTAAATGCTCCACGTTTTGAACTAGAACCCGAAGACTACGAACTGTTTGGTATAGAAACAATCAATCGCAGCCTGGGCGGTGTGTATGCGGGAGTTAACAAAGCAGTAGGTAAGCATCACTGGGAAGTGTTCCATGACGAAGGGCGTGACAGTCGTATTGACGAATTAACTACCACAAGTCTAAGAGCACAAACAGAAGCCGCAGGAGATTTTGATATAGAGTGGGCAAGAGATCCTGGCAAGTTCCATTGGCAACAACAGCAGTTGAATGAGTTTCGAGACTGGCTAGTAGCCAATGGATTTGATCCCGACAACAAAGCACTCACAATAGGACATCCCAAAGTGGCGCAAGTTGATTTACTCAAGAGCTTTGGTACAGAAGATCACACAGAAATATGGTGTCAATTGAATGATCATTTAGACGTGTATAAAATAGAGACTGATCAGTGCGAAGCTACATACAACTATCACTGGAGCGACGCAGACTTTAAACAACGACAAATCCAGTGCATACAAGGAGCATAATAATGAACTGGATTAAAAACTTATACCATAGAATTCGATTAGAAATTCGTTATCGTCGCAAGCTAAAAGAACTGCGCAAAAGAGACCCATTTATCTACAAATGAAAATACTGGGAATTTCAGCAGGTTTTCACGACGCTGCCGCTACTGTGCTCCAGGATGGCAATATTCTTTTTGCTGGACATTCAGAACGATACTCAAAGCAAAAGAATGATGCCAACATACATGCAGATCTACTAAAGGATGCACTGACACACAGAATAGATCATGTGGCCTATTACGAACGTCCGTGGCTGAAACAACTGCGTCAGTGGTATGCAGGACAGGGTATTGAGTGGGATAAAATAACACTAAAACAGGTGCTGGAAAAACAGGTGCCTGAAGCCATGCAGTACATGCCTGCCACAAGCACACACAATCATCATGCTTGCCATGCGGCAGCAGGATTCCAAACAAGCCCATACGATCGTGCCACTGTGGTGGTAATAGATGCAGTAGGCGAGTTTGACACAATAACAATCTGGGCGGCTGAATATGATTCAAAAGGCATGGCAAAGTATCGAAAACTTTGGGCACAACATTATCCACATTCAATTGGACTGTTCTACTCTGCGGCTACTAGCAGTGTTGGCCTACGCCCATTAGACGAAGAGTACATCTTGATGGGTATGGCCGCTTATGGCAATGCTATACAAGCGGTTAGCATGCAAAAACTAGTTGAAGATTCAGATCAAATAAGATTCCGTGATAATCTACACACAGGAATAGACAGTCGATATCTGCAGGATCTTGAAGAATTTGATATTGCCTCTGGCGCACAAGCCATTGCAGAACAACTAATCAACAGCGTCATGCGCAGAGCACGTGACTTCAAATTCAGCACTAATTTAGTTTACATGGGCGGCGTTGCTCTTAACTGTAGTGCTAACCGTAATTTAGGAAAGTATTTTGATAACATATGGATTATGCCTTGTCCTAGCGACGCTGGCAGTAGCCTGGGTGCGGCAGCACTGGCATACAGGAAACAGATACATTGGACCAATGCCTACTTGGGTCGCAATATCCCTGGTGATTATCCTGTGGACGATATTATCACTGGCCTGCTACATGATAAAATTGTGGGTGTGGCCAGTGGTCGTGCCGAATTTGGGCCCAGGGCTCTGGGCAATAGATCACTATTGGCAGACCCCCGTGGCGCAGACATAAAAGATCGTGTGAATGACATCAAGCGCAGACAGCAATTCAGACCGTTTGCGCCAGTCATTTTGGAGGAGCATGTTGATATGTATTTTGATATGCCTCATGGCTTCCATAACAGTAGGTATATGCAAGTCATTGCTCGCTGTAGGCATCCTCACATATTTCCTGCTATCGTTCATAAGGACGGCACTAGTAGGGTACAGACTGTTCCCCAAGACGGATCGGGTATAAGGCAGCTACTAGAAGCATGGTACCGGGCAACAGGTTGTCCTATGTTGCTTAACACAAGTCTTAACATACGTGGAGAACCCATGGTAAATGATCGCGCAGACGCTGATAGATTTGAACAATTATACAGAGTAAAAGTCTGCTCATGAGCGATAAAGTATTTCCAATAAAGAGTGACACAGCCTGTTTGTTAAAATGGGCGTGGTCAACAGTGTATCTAGGGCAGGGCACAAGCTCTAGTTGTCATAGAACAGATCAAGCACCTATTCCTGTAGACAACTTTGCGAGTTTTCACAATCTACCCAATAAAGTACGTGCTAGAGAAATGATGCGTCGTGGAGAATGGCCACAAGAAGGCTGTCAGTACTGTGAAAAGATTGAGGCAGCAGGCGGACTCAGTGATAGACAATATCAATTAAAAGCTGGACACGAACGAGACCGCACTCCTGAAGAATTAATTGTTGATCCAGAAACAAATGAAGTAGTGCCCACTATCTTAGAAGTGTACTTCAGCAACGTGTGTAACATGGCTTGCTTGTACTGCGGAAGTCACTTTAGTACAAAATGGGAAGAAGAAAACAAAAGATTTGGCATATTTGAACAAGGGCGTGTGAAGTTTGGATTTAATCAGCCCTCAAACCCCAATTACGAAAAACAACTGGCAGACTTTTGGCAGTATCTAGAAGATAAAGATCGCTATAAACACATACGCTACTATCAGATCTTGGGCGGGGAACCGTTCTTTCAAAAGGAATTTGATACCAGCTTGGACTTCTGGGAAGCACACCCTAACCCTGAACTAACGTTCAATATCATTACCAACTTGAAAGTGCCCACAAAGAAGTTCCGAGCATATATTGATCGCTTTGGGGCAATGGTTGAATCAGGTGCGTTGAAAAGATTACAAATTACAGGCAGCTTAGACGCATGGGGACCGCAAGAAGAATATGTACGCTGGGGACTAGACTTGGCTGAATGGCAAGAGAACTGGGAATATCTCTTGGATAAAGACTGGGTTGTGATGTGTATGAATACAGCTATTAGTGCATTGACAATCAAAACACTTCCTGATCTAGTGGAACGCATTAATGGCTGGAACGCTAGACGCAATCCCTGGAATCCCATCAGCTTCAGTTTTATGAGTGTAATGACACCGCCCGAAATGGTTCCGGACATATTTGGTGCAGGTGTATTTGATCAGGATTTTGAGCGTGTGTTAGCAGCCATGCCCACAGACAAGCCAGGATCCCAAGATGCACGTGAACACATGGCAGGCATCATGCGACAGATATCTGCAGGCCCACGTGATGTTTCACGTATAGAAGATCTAAAGGTTTATTTGACTGAAATAGATCGACGCAGAGGAACCCGTTGGCAAGACTTGTTCCCTTGGCTGGATCAGCCTTTTATTGTGGTATGATTGTCTGTGGGATTGACTTGTTGATCAACGCCCAGGAACTGCTGTAATCCAGAAGAAAAGAATATGTGAAACGAGTACTTTTCGTAGGTTTCACGTAAAAATTCAGCAGCCGCTATATGCTCAGGATTGTCGGGGTCGAGCACATCATGCTCGCTGAAGTCGTGCCATGTGCCCCAATCTTCTAGCTTGGTAATGCTGCCAATAAATCCAAAATACAAACACAGTTCACAAAAGTTCTTCATGTCTCTGTAGTTGTTTTTTTGCATGACCATTGTGAGTGCTACATTATGACTGGAACCGTCGGGTTTACTGGTGTTTTCTTTGAGGAATATAAAGTTATCCATGAGCTGTTCCCAGCGTCCGCCCAGTCTAACTTGTTCATACACATCTGCTGAACCTGCATCTATGCTAATCAAATATTCGTCAATGTGCGCTGTAACAGGATTGTCTGTGAGTTGTTTGCGCAATAACAAGCCATTAGTAAACAGTTTGATCCACTGCTTTTCGCGTGGTTTGTATCTGTGTAGCAACGGACGCATGATACTGCTGGCAAGTGGATCGCCATTGCCACTCATGATAATTCTGCAAGGTTGTTCAAACTGCTCTAGCATGTCCACTAGATGATTGACCCATGCTAGCTTTTCTTCGTATTTGTCACCACTGGTAATCATTACAGCATCTTTTCTACAGCTGGGACAATGTAAATTACAGCTTTCATCTATGTTGATACTGATAGTGTATTCAGTTTCAACCATGTCATAGTGCATGACACCACAACGTGTGACAGCACAGTTATCAAATGTTCGGTTGTCAATGCTTTGTTGTAGAGCCTGTGCTGTAGGGCTGGCCCACACATCTTCCAGTCGTACAAAGTCTGTGATTTTGCCCACACTGATAGGCAACCACAGTTCACAACCACACACAAAACAATCGCCTTTCCAATCTACTAGCAGTTTCCTACTGGGTGCGTTACAGTGATGATCTACCTGTAACTTCAAGTCCTTGTTACGTGGAACAGTGTTCCAGTGAAACTGATTTTCAATTGGAATAACAAACTTCATAGATATGTCTCTAAACCGCCACGACGTGTCAAGTCCTGTGTACAGCATGAGATACCACCATCCCAGAAGTAGCTGTGACGCAGTTCACTGATAATAGGATTGATTCTGTGCTTTTTGCAGTAGTCAAACACTTCTTTGTTGTAGGCACTGAAGATGACGTTTTCTTCGTCTAGTGCCAAGCAGTTGACGTCAAACACAGTTTCGGCAACAAAGCCAGTCCACTTATTTAGATATTTGTCCACAAATTGTGTAAATTCGGGTGTGGGTGTTTGTCCTTGCACATACCATGCACCGGGGCTTTGTTCGTACTTGAACTTGCCTATTTCCATGGCAGCCCAGATCGAGCTGTCCCAGATTTTACAAACGTCCCATCCTGGGAAGTCTTTGGCCAGATCCAAGTTGACATCGTGTTTGCTGCTCAGTAGTACGCCAGGCTTGAGAATGGCAAACACAGCATCACCGTGTCCGTCAGTAATTGCTTCGTGTATTCTGTACTCAGGACCCAGAACATTGTCCACGATCCATCGTGTTTGATCTGGACGTAAAAAGTCTGAATTGTCAAAAAACACATCGCGACCCACACGCACAATACAACTAGCACTGGCCCCGTTGAGGATACAGTTTTCGTCCCAGCGCCCTTGATGCGGGTTAACCACTTGATCCTTGTAGTCAGCACAAATTTCATCTAGTTCTTCCATGTTTAGCACACGTAGCAGTTTGTCGCCCAGGGTGATTTGCCAATCGCGTGGGGTCAGTGGCGGCAGCGGAGCACCTCCTCCTTCAGTTTGATGCCAAATAAATTGATCTTTACTGGGCAGATTGGGCCTGCGTACTCGTGCACCATATTTCTCAATTGTGCGTTGTAGGCCGTTGAGATCTTCTTCAGTTTCGTAGAGAATCTGTTGCAGTTGATTACGCACTTGTGGATTGTCGATAAAGTCAAAGTAATCAGGTGAGTAGGCGCGACCCACAATGACCTCTTCAAGAGGCTGCCAACTGGTGTAAGAATTAATCATAGGATTGTAGTTTAGTGAATAAAGTATTTAAACGATGGCTCTTGTTGGCCAAAAATAACTGCTGGTTGTGTTGTATATCGTCCCAACAGCGTAGAAAATGCCCATGCGGGTCTTGTTGTATTTGCTTGAGTGTGTGTTTTACTTTTAACCAACGTTGTGTGTTGTTGGTTTCCGTGTCGTATGTGTTATCTAGTACTGAATCAAATGTTTTATAACCCAAATCACGCAAGCATTGTAAGCTGCCTGCGGGTGCTACTAGCACAAATGGCTGGCCATTCTTTATGGGCTTGAAAGTCTTTTCGGTTAGGAATGTGCCGCCAGAGCCGTCGGCATCAAAATGAGTTTCTAACACTAGATTAAAGTATGCATTGGCATAGTGCTCATTAACCGTTAAACTGTGATCATTATGTTGTTCAGTAGTTAAATTGTCACAGGTATAAGGTCCTGCTCGCATAAAGGCAGGAATGTCTATGCCAGGCAACTGCTCTATGGGATTGTCGCTGGGCGCATCACCTAGTACTAAATTAGTATTGTAACTCCACAGGCTGTGCCCCAACATGCCAGATTGTTGCAAGTCAGACATGACACTAGCCCGCCACCATTTGTGTGTTCTACTGAGCGCAACAAATTCGTACGTTCTAGCACAACGATGCAACTCAGCAGGTGCAACTGCTCGATTCCTTCGCCAATACAGTAGTTCATGATCAGGAAAGTACACAAAGCCTGGTACGGAATCTGCTGTGGTGTTACCTGAAACAAATCTATAACAGGCAACGGACAAGTTGTGTTGCACACACAACGCATCTAGTCTAGCTTTGATGTTGTGGGGATTATCGCCTTCGTGATAGTAAAACAACACAGTGATCGTGCCTTGGCAAACGCCCTGCATGATGCTGGGCTGTATTAGTGCAAAGTAGTCTATCGAGAAATCAAAGAAGCCCAAGCCTATGGTGTAGTATTGTCCACCATCAGTGTTTAGTGAGTATTCAACGCCATGATCGTCCATGTGAGCAAACAGTTCTGCAGGTGTGGTATGTGGCCAGTGTTGCCCAAACTCACGCCAGGCCTGTGTATAAGGTCTAGCTTGATGCTGTGCCAATGCAGGATATGGCTGACCTTTAATAATCGAATCAGCTACGAAGTTCATTTAGCATGTTAATCAGTTCAGGCCACAGGATGTTTTCCAGCCCAGTGCCATAAAAGTGTTCAAAGTTGTGTTCTACAATAGGCAGACAAGCACGATGTATTTGTTGCCGTTCAGTCTCACTTAGTGAATCTAGATCTTTTAACAGTTGGGTAACTTTTTCAATTCGCTTGACGTCATCTTCTTCTAGGTCATAGCTTTCATCAAATATGCCGTCAAATGTTCGAAATCCATAACTGCGCATGTACTCTAGGCTGTGTGCAGGCGCTACCAACGCAAAAGGCATTTCCAGTGCAATAGCCTTGAATGTTTTTTCAGTAATATGTAATCTCTTGCCAAAGTAAACAGTTTCGGTAGGAACATACACAAGACTGTCTTGCGCCTCTGCATAATTGCTTAACCAACAGCTGGTCATGACTTGAGTTTCTTCACCTACAAATAATCTTGGCAACTCTGCTGCCAAGAACACTTGCTCTATGTCAGGATATATGTTATTATACTTGAGTGCTATTTGTGAGATGTCCACGTGTTCGTAAGGACATATCCTAGGAGCCGAAATATAATTCTTTTCTAACCCTTGCTTGAATATATTATACAAAAACAAAACTCTATGATCGCGTTTGCCAGCAACAATTCTATTGGGGCTCATAAAAGTGCGAGTAGGTGTTCTATCAACGGCTCTGGGAATCAAAAAAGTTTTATCGTACCCGCGAAACCAGTCTTTACAGGCCCATCCGTGATAAAAATAATAATGACTTTTCCAACCATATATATTACGAAGTTTTTCAACATATTCCCCTTGCTCACTAACAATTACATGTCCACCTTCAAAAGGATCGTTGTTATCTACTCTTATTTGCTGAGTATACTCTTTAACTTTTTGAAACAATGGTCTGTGAATATCTAAATGTACAGGTTCTTGATCGTGAAAAAATACAAAATTATTTTCTGGGATATCATCTCTCCCATAGTTGAACAATGCGTCGGGGTCAGTGCATCCAGGAGGATCGCAAAAATATGCTTGGGTACCAGGAATATGTTTGTTAATCCAGGGCCAAAAAGTGTTGTTGTAAATTTCGTCTATTCTAATCATGTTTGATATTTTTTATTCAGGTAAGAAGCCAGGGTTGTTTGCGCATGAGCGTGCGGCAGATAGTATTGAGCATGCACAAAGTTTGAGTCGCACAAGGTTCTTTTGGTGGGTGTCATACTTATGTGACTACTCTAGCTGGGATTGGTTTTACGAACCGCCACCTTGGCAAGCTCAACAGAACCATGTGTGGCCGTCAAAGTGGCATCAGTACTCGGGCACATGCCTCATACCCAAGGCACCTACAGACCAATGGAACTTTCATAAAGATGATGTAGCAACACGGCCTGTGGAACAAAACTGGAAGGTGTTGCATGCTATTGATCATGCACAGTTTGATTTCTCCTGGCATCCACACCCATTAGACCCACCATACATTTACGTGTGGGGCAATCAGCACTGGCCTGGGGAAAAGATGCCCACAGTGGAATATCATGTGGAAGGCGCAACAGAACGCAAGTACATGGACTGGTCGGCCTCACTACGCCCAAGAACTACAAATTGGACAACACCTACCTTGATTGATCCTAATAGTGTAGATTATTCTTGGCAACCAGACCCACAAGACCCTCCCTACATCTACGAGTTTGCTACACAATGGCAGCCCAATGGAGGTGCTGTGTACACAGTACCAGGCGCAACTGAACGAAAGTATGTGCAAATTCAACATCGTAGATTGCCCAACAAGGCAGCGTTTACCAAGCTAGAGGTTGTGCAGGACTTTGACTATTCATGGCACCCAGACAACACTGAGCTGCCTTACACGTATGTGTTTGGTAATCAGCATTGGGCAGGTACCGAAATGCCCACAATGGTGTATAAGATGACCGGCGCCACACAAGAGAAGTTTGTGGACAATGTTGTTGCTCGCCTGGCCAGTAACATGGGCAATTGGGAGTTTGGTGAAGACATTGACCAGGAAGCATGGGACTGGACCTGGGTGCCTAATCCCAAAGAGCCGCCTTACACGTATGTGTTTGGTAATCAGTGGAATCCCCCAGAGTTCAAAGCCAGTATAAAATATCATGTGCCTGGAGCGACCAACGTCAAGTACATGGAACGCCGCACCACAAGATTACCACAGCCCGCACAGTTTAGATACAATGTTGCTGTGAGCAAGTTTGATTACTCGTGGGAGCCCAATCCTTTTGATCCGCCTATGACCTATGTGTTTGGCAATCAATGGAACTCGGCTGTGCTAGAACCCACTGTGGTCTACAGCACCGGCGGCACAGAAATCAAGTATGTGGATGATATCATTGCCACAGTAGCACAAGATGTTGGTGCTTGGGAATTGTTGGATAACATTGAATCGTTTGATTACTCCTGGAGACCCAATCCCACAGACCCTCCTTATATCTATGTGTTTGGTAATCAGTGGCTCACACCAGAACAACGCCCTGCACTACAGTATCGAGTTGAAGGTGCCACACAAATCAAATACATGGATCATCCACGGGCACAACGTCGTGGCGATCACACACGATTTGTACAGCACTATCCTGCAGATTTTGATTGGTCCTGGGAACCAGAGCCAGGATCTCCGCCTTACATGTATGTGTTTGGCAATCAATACTATTCAGCAGAAGTCATGCCCACTGTAGAATATCGCATGCCTGGCGCAACTGAATACAAGTACATGGATCTAGCCGCACAATTGATGCCAAATCACAGCAATCATTGGCATACACTTGTTGATTGTGAATGGGATTATGCCTGGCGCCCGGAGCCTGGATCTCCCGCCTATATCTATGTGTTTGGCAATCAATGGTGGTCAGCTGAGAAAATGCCCACAGTGGAATATCACATGCCTGGCGCTACAGAACGCAAGTACATGTCAGGACCTGTAGCACAGTTACTAATAGACATGAGCAAGTGGACTATTCCTGAACATGTGAACACTACTGACATGGACTTTTCATGGTGTCCGGATCCAGGCGAACCTCCTTACATTTATCAGTTTGCCACACAGCACCAAAAGACAGGTGGCCCACAGTATCGCATGCCAGGGGCCACTGAGTTCAAGTATGTGGACATGATGCGAGCCGAAGTCAAGCGAGAAGCCGCTCCCATATTTGAAATAGATCACTTAGATGGTGCCGCAGGCCAGATTCCTGATGTAGTCAAGAAAGTGCGTTACTTTGACAACTACAGAGATACACTAATACGCCTAGCTAAAAGTTTAGCAGGTGAATACGAACATGTATGGGTGTGTAGCAGTATATGTGATTACACAGACTTTGATTTTTCGTGGCATCCCGAAACATGGCAGTCAACAATGTTGCATGTGTTTGCATCGGATAAAGAAAAATTTGGCGACACATTCTATATGCATGTGCCTACCTTTGCTGAACGTGCTGAAAAGAAAGCCTTATTAGAATGGTATAGCGTAAACTATGTGCCACGCCGGAGTGTACCACGTAGACCCATGCCTGTGATTCAACACACAGCAGACAGTCATGTGGATGCAGTTAAAAACATAGCATGGGCAGGACCACTTGCTACATTTACCACAACAGATTATGTTCCGGGTAACATGATTACTGTTCCGCTATGGCGCAAAGAAACCAAAACTATTGTTCCATTAAGTGCAGGTGCATCAAGTGTGATTGTGCCAAGAGTAGCAGTAGGAGATGTTCGTACACAGCTATATGATTATGCTTACATAGACAAAACACATCGTATGTTAAAAGATCATCCCTTGGATATTGTGTTTATTTCAAATGGCGAACCCTATGCTGAGTTTAACTATGAACACTTGAAGTGGGCTGTGCAAATGGAAGGGTTAGATTGTAATCACATACATCACTCAAAGGGCGTGAACGGACGTGTGGCAGCATATCAGGCAGCTGCCAGAATGAGCACGACACCTTGGTTCTTTGCAGTGTTTGCCAAGCTAGAAGTTGATCATAGATTTGACTGGACTTGGCAACCAGATCGCATGCAACAGCCCAAGCACTATATCTTCCATGCACACAATCCTGTGAATGGTCTAGTGTACGGTCATCAGGCCATGATTGCCTACAACAAAAAAATGGTGCTAGAGAACACAGGTAACGGCTTGGACTTTACCATGGACCAACCGCACGAAGTTGTGCCTATCATATCAGGCACAGCCAACTACACAGAGTCACCTTGGATGGCCTGGCGTACAGCATTCCGCGAAGTACTTAAACTCAAGCACAGTTTACCTGATGTGGAAAATGAGTACAGACTCAACATGTGGCTTAGCGATGCAGGAGAAGTCAAGAATGCAGAGTGGAGCCGCTTTGGAGCAGAGGATGCTGTAGAATACTACGATCAAGTTGCTGGAGATTTTGCAGCTCTTAAGAAGAGCTATGAATGGACCTGGCTGGCAAGTTATGCGTTTATGCGACGCAGTCTAACACCTGATCGCTGATGTACTCAACTTCTAGATCTGTTAGTTCAGGGTAGATAGGTAAGCTGAGTACACGCCGAGCAAGACTAGAACTTGCTGCCAACATATCAGGACCTGGATATGCACGATACAAACTCATTTCATGCAAGGGATTTGCATAGTGAACTCGTGTGTCAATTTTACGCAGAGAGAGATTGGCCTTTAGCGTATCTCGACCATCAACATCTATTACAAACTTATGCACAGCATGATTGTGTGCATTAGAGTCGTTGATCAAACAGCGTATGTTTGCATTTTTAAATCTTTCACCCCAGTGATCAGCAATACTTTGTCTACGTGTCTGCCATTGATCAATGTGTTTTGCTTTGACCAACATATGAGCACAATCTAGTTCACTCATGCGGCTATTGGTACCAGGATTACGATGTGTAGGTTTGCCATTGTCTCTCCAGGCTCTTGCATATTCTGCTAGATCCAAATTGTCTGTAACAACAGCACCACCGTTGCCATAACAAGCAAGGTTTTTCATGGGATCAAAGCTAATTGCGCCACCGCCTCGCCCGGTTCTTTGACCATCCGCTGCCAGCCAATGCTGTGCGGCATCTTCAATTATAACAGTATCGTGTCGTAGCCATTCATTCCACGCACGAAGATTACCGTGATGAGTCATGGACGCACCATACAAGCCAACTAGCACTACAGCTTGATAACTCAAGTCATGTGGAATTTTATTAACATCTATTAAGCCGTGTATGTCTGTGTCAATGATGTGTATATCCCAGCCTGCACGTATAAATGCATTGGCTGTGGCCACATAAGTCATTGAGGGTATTAACACAGTGGGAGGATGTGGTGCAAGACGGTCGCATGTTGCCCAGTAACTGGCTAAAATCTCAAGTGCGTGGGTGCCTGAGTGGCAAGTTACTGCATAACGCACACGATTTTTTTTAGCCAGCCAGGCTTCGAACTCCACGGTGTTGTTGCCGTTCATAAGTTGACCACTGCGAAGTACTTCGTCAGTGGCGTCTAAAATCTCTGTGCGGAGATTGTTATACTGCTTTTTTAGACCAGTAAACGGAATTGTTAAGCCAGTTGAAGTAATTTTGGAATCCTTCTTCTACATCTATTTTGGGATCATACCCTAGAATAGTTCTTGCACGATCAATGTTTAATGCACCGCGTGACGGAAAGTCTGCGTCTTTGTCTTTGCACTCAATAGTACCCTTGCCAACAATTTTAACAATCATTTCTGCGGCTTCTAACAAGCTCACGCTATGTGATTTAGTAATGTTATAGGTGTTGTTGCGACTCATAATACGAGTAGCAGCCGCCACAATGCCATCTGCGGCATCATCCACATAGGTAAAGTCTAGCGTCTCCCCTGCCCCATTAACTTTGAGAACGCCTCCTCGCATGGCGCCGAGCATAAATTTTGCCACGACTCGGTCTTCCACATCCAAGGGGCCGTATACAGCACTAGGCCTAATAACAGCGTAATCGAAAGCGCCACGGCGATGGTAGTCTTTGACAATGTCTTCTCCTGTTAGTTTCATAATGCCATATTGGCCAATAGGTTTGCAGTCGTAGTTTTCTTCAACTTGATCTTCAAAGTCTCCGTATACCATTGAACTTGAAATGTAAACAACACGTTCTACACCGTGCTTTTTGGCACTCTCACAAACGTTAATCAAACCTTCCATCATAACACGGCTACCCCAGGCAGGGTTAGCATTGACAACTTTCTGTCGGGGAAAACTGGCCATGTGGATGATAACTTCGGGCTTGTGCTTGTTTACTAGCCAATCAAAGTTGTCGGCATCAGTAATATCAATGTGATAGATGTTGTTGCCGGATATCTTCTTTAACCGTTCTGACATCAAGTAATCAAGTTCTGCTTGTGGAATGATTCCGTAGTTGGTACGTGTATCTGTAATAATCACTTCGTGTTCTAGAGCTTCTAATCGTTGCACAACATTGTGTCCAATAAGACCCAGTCCACCTGTTACTAATATTTTCATTTGTTGCCCCACTTCAATGTCCAAAAGGTTTGATCCTGTTCACTTAATCTTGCCATGATACGATACAAGTGCCCATAACTAGAAATATCTGCCTGCCGAGTCCAGTAAGGTTTTTCCACAGCATGTTCCATGATGAACTTACCAGCATCTGATTCCTGCCACTCGTATATAGGTTGTGCCACATACAAATCAGGATCTTCTACATCGCCCATGCGTATCTCGTGTACACACACATCACGAAATTTTACGGCTCGGTCTCCAATGATTTCAACCCGTTCAGGTTGCCATTGCTTGTATTCGTTTGGATAAGTGTGTGTTATTGCCATATGCTAGTATAGCACACGGGTTATTCTTTAGCAACCAAGTCGGCTGCCATTGGGAAGATTGCTGTGATGGCTTGAGCACAAGCTCGTGCAATCTCTTGATGTTCTTTTTGTGTGCCGCTGGCACTGCGCAATTCGATAAAATGAATCCAGGAACGCAAGGTTCCATTCATGTACAATCGACTTTCAATTAGGCCTTCGGGCAACACGGCTCGAGCTTGCTCCTTGGCAATGCCATTTTTAATTGCCCATTCATACTCGCGCTGTGCCGCATAGATAACTCGTTGTTGAGCTCTGTACCATTCGTTCTGTAACAAATGATCATCAGTCTCTATGCTGTTTTGTCTATTTGATGTGTCTTGAAGTCGGACATCTCGGGTAACAAAGTTAAGATCCTTTGTTGGGTCAGCGTAACGCTGGCTAAACTCTTGGAAACTAAAACTTCTGTGACGTAACATCTGCCTTGCAATATCTCTTGTTGTCGTAATCTCCATGCAAGCTGATACCATTTCGAGAGGGCTCCAGTGCTGGTGCTTAACGAGGTACCTAATGAGCTTGTTTGAAGTGCTGGTGTTGAGTTGGTTACTTGGATTGGAAACTCTTGCACAGTAGGCAATGAGTTCTTGTGCGTCTGCAATTCCCTGGCTTGCGAAATCTGCAGTGGGTTGGCTGTAACTGAGTAGTCTGACATCCATAATATTTATAGTCCGTTGAGGAGTTTGTCGGTTTCGGGTTGTAAGATTTTGGCTACTTCACTAACATCAACAACAAAGTCAATGTCTTTGACTTCGTCGCCTAGTTCAGTAAGTGTGCGGGTCAAGACAATTTCTAATTCGTCCATGTCAAGGCCCTGTTTTTTAAGTGTAGCTAGATTGATGGTACGTTGTTTCTTACCATGCAATCTAATTACAACTTTTTTAATGCATTCAAGTGGGATTTCAGTCTTGTTGACTTCTTCAATGATATGTTCCCACTTGTTTAGGAACTCATTACTGAACTGCATCTGCTGGCACTACCTTGGCCTTGGGAGGACGACCACGACGAGGTGCTGTGGCAGTAGGTTGTGCCTGCTCTTGTGCTGGCTCCGAATAGTGATTCAAGTTCACAGCTGGATACATGCGTTGAGCATCTTTTTTCATTCTGGCAGCCTCAGAGATCATGCCCTTGGCTTCTGATTCCATACGTTTGGCCTGCGCCAACATGTTCATGGCCAGTGACTTGTCATCAAGTGCACCATCAGTTGATGCAAGCAATGGTTCCGGCTGTTGTGTTTTGCGCTCTTGGACACGCTTGAATTCTGCTTCGGCTTTGCGCTTCACAGCAGGATCCACTAGACCAGTGCTTTTGTCAATTTCACGCAGGCGATTGATAGCAGCCTCACCAGTTTCCATCTCTTTGATGATACGGTTGAGTTCGTCTAGCTTGACATTGCTTTGGGCGTTGGGTGTAACAATAACCTGATTGCTAGGAATCTTCTTGATCATGCCCTCACGATGCAAGGCTTCCAGTTGTGGACGACCGTCTGGCAGTACTCCGCGATGCAAGGCATCTGCTAAATTAGTGGCCTGTTGACCCACTGGGCTTTCCAAGGTCTTCATAATTGAATCATGAATGTGTGTAGGAAGTGTTTCGGGATAGATGACCAAACACATATGGTCTTCGCCAGGTACTTCTCTAAATAAGATAGCAACCTTGCGGTCACCGTGTCTTCCGATGTGTTTAAGCATTTTGTTCTCCTTGTGGGGTTTGTGCTTGGGCCTGCTGAGCAGCCAATTGGGCTTGAGTAGCGTCAATAAAGTTAGTGAGCTTTTCGTATAGTTCACCAACACTTTTCATTTCGTGAGCTTTGAATGCTCCACGAGTGCATGCGGCATCAATCAGGTTCTTGATTGAAACGATGTCTGTGATTGTTAGTTGTGCGTTTTCCATGCAAATATTTAACGAGAATATATCTAGTGGAGATTTTTATTCAATCCCAAAATGTTTCAACACATAAGATCCTGCTGAATCATGCTGAAATTGATTTATTGTGGCAATATCCGCACATTCTCTCACAATCAAACTGGCCAGTTGATCAATTTTATCAACTGCAATCCACTTACCGCTTACGTCGGTTCCTATTTGATTTACTAATTCCTGTAGTTTGGGTTCCATACTTCTTTTCCATAACTGGTTTGATGTTAATATCGTATATCTGTTCCATCACACGCCACAAGCCTCGGCGTTCAAGTGCGGTCATGCCACGTACCCAAGGTGGGTCAGTGGCTAATTTTGGCACTTCATAATCTTCTCTATACATCACGCACATTGAGTGAATGATCTCTTCACGAGTTTTCACTTGTATTCCTTGATATCCTTGTGCGTGACCACAATGATGTAATGCACTTGGCCATTGTATTTGATGGGCAAGTCAAGATGAATTGTGATCCTAGGACCTTCAATGTGATTGATCACGGTATCGTTGCCTACTGTACCTACAAAGGGGATCTTGTTCCAGTGCCCGAACACACGATCCCCCAAGTACCATATAGGATAGTAACCGATACGTTCAAAGTAATCGGTTTGATTGCCCATTACAATTTCATCTTATGTTTATTGAGAAAGTAGTTAACGGCGGCAATGGCAAAATTAAATGCGGCACTAACATAGTTTCCAACCGCTAATGAAGACAATCCTGCCATAACACAGATACCAATGATGAACCAAGTAATAGCATCTTGGTGTGTAATATACCACGTTCTAAAAGCACTCATGTTAGTTTCCTTTCGTGTACAAGAGTTTCAAACTGTTCAAACAGTTCTTCAAACTTATGATGATAAACAGCAGACAATGCCTCAAAATCGGCACTCTCTGCATTCCGCTTGGCCAACAACTTGACGTCATCAACCATGCCCCAGCAACTCATAATCTGTTGCTCAAAATCAAAACGGTCTGTCATTGCTTCCATTCCTGTCTGGCCTTAAGGGCCTCTGTAAAAATTTTCTTGCCTAGTTCCCATAGTGGATGCCAAAAGTACCCTACCACAAGGCCCAGAAAAAACCAATTTAATGCGTTGAGAAAGTCTTGCATTAGTGTGCCTTTTCTTCATCATAGTAAGCATACTGACCCCATGGTGGCTCAATAGTTGTGGTGCCATGCAAGATCCAAACTGTATCTGCATAGTTCTCATCGCCCCAGCTACCAAATGGGTAGCCGTCTGTAAACACCACAAGACGCTTGGGCTCAATTTCCTCGGCCTTCAGGTAGTTGTAGATGGCGTCAAAGTCTGTACCGCCACCACCTTTGACCTCGTAGTCGCAAATGTCATCCAAGTTGTCACTGTCGTATTGTGCAGGGTTATACGCCTCGGTGTCAAAAGTAAACACATGGATCCGGTATGCAGGGAACGAGTCCATGATACCTTGGATCTCGCCCAAGAAGTCCTTGAGCATCTTCTCGCTAATTGAACCCGAAGCGTCCAGTGCCACTGCAATATCAATCATGGGATCCACCTTCATGCCGGGCATGACAGCATCCATGTGCCAGCCTTTGCGGCTTGCTCGCATCCAAGTATAGTCGCTCTTAATTGTAGATTCCAATTGCATACGGAGCAGTTCTCGCCAGTTCATTTGGGGCTCTGTAAGCTCTTGGATAAGACGCTTGACACCTGCGGGCAAGTTACCTGCGCCATCTACTGTAGCGGCAGCTGCCAACATGGCTTCTTTAATCTCGTCCTTAATTTGCTGGCGTTCTTCTGCTGTGAGCTTGGGACGACCCTTGCCTTCTTTCTCGTCGCCATCGCCTTCACCATCTTGTTCCTCATCGCCTTCACCATCCAAGTGCTCGTCAATCATCTGGTCCAGCAATTTACCAATGTCCAGTTTCTCTGCTTTCTCGTACAAGATATCGTAGATCTCTTCCGAGCTCATGCCGTCATATTTTGGATTGTGTAAACAAGGCACTGTGGTGATCTTCTCACCCACACGGTGTTTAATTAAATCTGCGTTGACACAATAGTCATTGGCAATGTTAAACAACTGGTGATCCCGCTCACCTCGGCGTCCAAAGTGGTCATATACACAATGCAGGACCTCGTGCCCAAACAAGAATTCGATTTCTTTGGGACGCAACATTTTAATGAAGCGGCTATTGTAATAGAAGTTTCTGCCATCTGTTGCGGCAGTAGAGCACCACTCGTCTGCGTTTACTAGTTTCAACCGTGTTGCCAAGTTACCAAAGAAACTGGCCTTGAGCAACAGGCCCACACGAGCAGTGATCAGCATCTCGCGTACTTCTCTGTCAAGTTTGGGATCTGTTTTGCCCAGAAGGTTGGCAAACTTTTTCTTGTCGTCTTTTGTTGCAGTAGTGGATGTCATATATGCCTTTCTAATTTGTATAACGTATTATAGCAAAGAGCAATTTACTGGTCAAGTTAAAGAGGAGGGCAGTGCGACACAGCCCTGTGTTTTTGAACACCACCCTCCTAATCGATTAAGCGGATGCCTGCAAAATGTACTTACCAAAACGCTGGTGGAACTCGTCAAAGTTCTTGAGCTTGGTGGGCAGGAACGGTAAGTCGTATGTTGTCAACGCAATACGAGCACCCATAACTGTTAACTCTGTCTCAAAGTTCTTCATCATGTAGCCCAGGAAGTTGTCTGCCATGTCGTGGAACTCTTTGTCTGCTGTCTTGTTCTCCACAGCGGCCTTGAGCTCGTAGCACATGGAGATCACCAAGCTATACATGGCACTGACCTCTTTGACATTCAAGTCTTTTACCTTGCCCTTAAGGATGTCTACAGGGTTGGGCATCTTGCTGGCAACCTTGCGGTGAGCCATAAACTTAACAGCAAGACCTTCACCTACGGTACCAGCAATTAAGTTGGTCAAGGTGTCGTTGTCGCACTCGTCGTCTAAGAGCTCACTTACAAAACTCCATGAACGAGGAGTAGCAAAGGCACGACTGGCACTCTTGGCATCGAAGTCGTATAAGTCTTGTTTGGCAAAGCTCAAATAACCTACCACGTCTTTGTGGATTTTGTTTAGAACAGCCCACTCTTGCCAAGACGCAAAGTCCACTTTCATCTCTTGATGGATGAAACGATTGGCAAGCGGAGTAGGCATACGATAGGTAACGCCTTTGTCGCTTTCTCTATTGCCTGCGGCTACCATAACAACATTGTCGGGTAACTTGTACTTGCCAATACGACGATTCAAAATAAGCTGATAGGCGGCACTCTGGACTGACGGCGCGGCCGAGTTCAACTCGTCTAGGAACAGGACCACAATAGGGTACTGGCTGGCCAGTTCGTCATCTGGAAGTTCTACTGGGGGAGCCCAATCCATCTTGCCCGAGTCCTTGTTATAGAACGGGATACCACGAATGTCTGTGGGCTCCATCTGACCCAGGCGCAGGTCGATCATGTAGCCTCCGAGATCTCGGGTAATGTTCTCAACAAGCTCGGATTTACCAATGCCTGGAGGACCCCACAAGAACAAGGGACGTTTAACTTGGAATGCTTTAAGCAGGGATTTACGAGCCTGTACGGCTGTGACGGTGCGGGTATCTGACATGGGCTGTGCCTTTCTAGGGTTGAAAAATTAACTAACTAAGCTTCTATTGTAGCAAAACACGAATATCGTGTCAACTGTTAACTGTTGCAAAAGGACTACAGTCTTCGTTTTCCTGATTGACAGGATCTTCAGAAGGATCCGCAACTTCGTACACCCAATTGATGGGCACATCAAGAAGTCGGGCAATAGTAACGGGCAAGTAGCCCTCAACTAACATACCGTCGATTTCCACGGCAAGATTGCTCATAGCACTCATAACTAACTCCTTTTTAACTACAATACACATATTATAGCAAAAAGCAATTTAATGGTCAACCTGGACAATCGCCACAATCTATGCGGGTGTTGTAGGGGTAAAATCTTTAACGTAGATGGCCGAACTCATGCACGTATTGAATCCCGTAACAGGATTCCAAATATCAGCATGATTGGTGTTTAGATATTGCAACCCTTGAACCCAGTGATCGTAAATTTTTGAGTTGGTTTTTTCTGCTAGGTCTTTAAGTACTGCACTGTCATGATTGGTTGTGCTTCCAATGCCGTTTTCTGATTTGGTGTCCCAATAATATTTGTTGTAGCCTGATGCCGCAACGGCATCAAACACATTGCTACGACCAAAACTCTTGTTCCAACTAGCATATAGATCACCTCGTTCACGCAACCCACGATTGGTTGGTTTTCCTTGAATTTCGTGTACAAACTCATGACTGCATTCAGGATGATGCTCAAACCATGCAATGCTCATCCACACTTGTTTGATATAAAGCCTAGTGGCCTCTGGACACAAATAAAACAAGTGCCTAGGGCCACCAAGATGATGGTATAATGCCGCATCGGGCATTTGAGCATACCACTTTCCATCACGTAAATTAACTCTTGGTTTTTCTACACCGGTAATGTCACATCGACCAATAATATGGTCTAAGCCAATGAGATCTTTGTGATACATTGCTGTGTGGTATCTAGAAGTTTTGGTAAAATAATGAAAGTGCCCTGGACCATGATATATCCAGTCTGCTTTATGTTCTTGATAAAATTTAAATGTAGTGTCTTGATCGTATTCTACGTGCCTAATTTTTAACCAAGGTTGCAAGTGAGTTTTAATCCACTGTGCTTTTTTAAGTGCAATCAAGTGTTCAAAATTGTCTTGAGTCTTAATATACGGTCGACTGAATACTAGTATTTCGTCCAGTCGTGTGTTGGTGCGTAAAATACTATCTAAAATGGTATGACTGTCGTATCCTGCACTATACCACAACGCCAAATATTGATGTTGATCTCTTAGAGCTCTAACACGTTGATCTATCAGTGTGTGTATCGATTCTTCTGGCTCTACAGTCCAGTTGTGCAGGCGGTGTTCATCGTCTGCAAAGTAAAAATGCACACGACTCATGTCACCGCCTGCAGCCTCTACTGCCAAAAGTTTGTTGGTAGTTTTGTAATCACCAACTTGATAGTAAAGGTACTGATCAGAATTCATAGATCGATGTTTTGTATGCTGGTTTTAAGTTGATTAATAAATTGGGTGTATGGTTGTGCACCGTACCCGATACTAAACTGATTCCTCTTGGCAAGATTTTCTTGAACAGCAGGATCTTTGATGGCATTGAGTATGTCTCTTTGCAACTGTCTAGCTTCCTCCTGATCCATTTTTGGACTTGATGCAATCAACACACCACCTGTAACTTGGCCAATTCCCAACTGTTTACGCACTGATGGAATAGTTTGTCCAGCCAATTGTATAGACTGATCGGTTGTATTGCCTAAAATACGCAATTTACCAGCTTTAACATGCTCGTCAATTACCGGAGCATGAGAAACAATTGCAACTTCAATATCGTTGGACAGCATTGCTGTGAGAACTTCTGCTGTGCCTTTGTACTTGACAGGCTCAACACTTTTTGTCTTCCACTTGTAGTGTTGTGCCAAAATGTGCAAGTTAGCAACTTCTACTGGGTTAGCATAACCTACAAAATTTTTAGAATTGCCCGGTAATGCCTTAACCAAATCACCCATGTTCTTATACGGAGAGTCGGCTCTTACTATCCAGGTCTGCGGAGTTAGTCCCACAGGAGTAATTGGAACAAAATCATCGTCACTATACGGCAAGTCTTTTATAATTTTAGGATTGAATACTAGTAGACTGGTAGTGGTTAAAATTAATCCAGGGTTCGCCATGTTTTTAAATCGTACAACCCCTGGAATCTGATTGCCACCGCCTACACTTTCAACTATTAGTTTGTTACCAGTTTGTCTAGCGTAAGCTTCTGCAATTGCCCTTGCAGTAACTTCGCTAGAAGACCCAGGTGCGTTGGGATTAATTAATACATACTCTTTGGCCGTGGCCACGTTAATAAACATTGCAACAAGCAATGACACAATAAATTTCATAATTTCCTCGAAAAGTTAAGTTTAAAAAGTACTAGTAGAAGAATTCTACGTACGGTCGGCGTTCTGTAGTATATTCTACAGTAAAGACATCTCTATGTCAAGCGTCAAATTGATCCGACGTCGGCCCCTGCCGGCGCTGTAACAATATTTATATTGTATTGATTTTCCAACCAAAATAATAGCCCTTTCGGGCTATTACATTGTGGGACCGTTGCCGTTTTTGAAACCTACTGTGCCACCTTCTGCTTCAATTCGCTTGATCACATCTTCAAACAAGATAGGTGCAAAGTCAGTTTGTTCCACGCATACGCAATGATACCGAGGATCGATTTCGTTACTGTACAACATAGTACCAGTCTTGACATCGTATCCACGAGCCTTCTTCACACGAGTGGCGTGCAAGTGTCCGTGAATGTTAACACCAAATCGACCCAAGCTGGCTTCGTGAACAGGTATGTGGCTCAAGATCATTCCGTTCATCACATGGTACGCTCGCAACTCTCTAAAATACTCACGATACTCAACATCTGGAAAGATGTCGTGATTGCCACGGATCAACACCTTGTCACCGTTCAAACGATGCAATGTCTTTAATGCTTTACGATTGATAACAACATCGCCCAAGTGGTAGACCTTGTCGCTAGGACGCACACAGTCGTTCCATCGCCGAACCATTTCCTCGTCCATCTCATCTGGATCAGTCCATGGACGCAATTTTACCTCAGGATCATCTGGGTGTGTGAAGCGACAGACACCGGCGTGTCCAAAGTGGGTGTCGCTGACTAAAAATACACTAGGCATCTTGTGCTCCTTTCTTTAATCAAGTATTATAGCACAGATGCCTTTTCTGGTCAACGGCTATATGTTTGTTGTTGTTTTTGACGGTGTCGATCTTCTGCAGTTTCTTTTAGCAGATAGTTGTTGCCTACCAACCCTTCTTCAATTTCCATGATAGCAGTCACCATTGGTCCATACTTGGTAGCAATCTTAGGAGCATGACCTCGACGCAGTTCTCGCACTCGTTGACTTGCTACTAGTACTAGATCATATCGATTGCCCAAGGCTTCTACAGCCGCTCCACTAGTGAGTCCAGCAGTCCTACCAGATACATCATGTTCAATTTTCATCTTCATCTTTCGTTGTTAAACCATTTGAATGTTTGTCTGAAGTCTTTTCGACATCCTGAAACAAACGCTTTTCTTGCGCAGTGAGTCGGTCCTTGTGAGTCTTGCGTGGATTACCACACAAGTAACAGCCAGGATTTCCGCAATCCATCACATGATGTTTGGCCAGTCGATGAGGTTGTTTTATTACCTGATCATGAAACCCTAGACCATGTGCTTTGGCAATTTTTACTTGCCTAGCAACCTTGACATCAGTTTTGTGCCGACGTCGTGAATTCATAAATTTGGCTAATTCGTTACTCACAATGCCTCCGTTTCAATGTATTATACAACAACAAGTTATTGTTGTCAACTTGCCAATGCTCGATCTGTCTTGGTCATGTCTGCACAGGTATAAGTTTGGTAACTGGGTTTTAGGTGTTCAGGCATGGGAATTTCTTCTATAGGTACACCAAATTGTTCTGCAACTTCGTAAAAACTTTGGGTCCGGCCAGTGCCCACATTGAACACACCTGACTGCTTGACATTTAAGAACGCAAGATGCGTATCGATAACTTGGCTTACGGGCACAAAATCTCTTCGATAGTCTCTACTGCCCTCAAACACACGTATTCGGCCTGTTTCTTGAGCTTGCTTTTCAAACTGATGATATGGACTAGCCTGGCCACCTTTATGAGCTTCACCAGATCCGTACACATTGAAATAACGGAAACCTTGTATACGATCGCCAACATGGTAAGCAGACTCTTGTAACTTGATAGCATACCTTTCAAACATGTATTTGCTCCAGGCATAAGGTGTGCGTGGATCTACAGGCGAGTCCTCACGAAACTCTTGGTTCAATCCATATACACTGGCACTGCTGGAATACTGAAAGTGTGTGCCAGTGTTCATGCAACGATCCAACAGTTGACAACTAAAGTCATAGTTTTGCCTCATAATCTTGTCTACATCTCGTTCAGTTGTGCTAGATATACCACCTATGTGAATACACACATCTCGATCATGTGTGGTTAATAAATTGGGATCCTCACCCCAGTCAAAGGTTTTAACATCATGCCCGGCTAGAGCCTTCAGCATGTTTGAACCAATAAACCCCTTGTGGCCTGTAAGTAAAATTTTCATTGTTGACTGTCTCCTTTGCCCACACGATAGTTGTCTTCTACAGAGTCTGGTGTGGACACTTCGCAAATCATGCCAGGCTCTATGCAAATCAACTGATGCGGCGACAGTGGAGGATTGTGCCACACATCACCAGGCACTAGATCGCGTTCTTCAACTTCTGCAGTGACAGTATCAATCACACGCACAACAAAGCGGCCCATGATCACATACCATGTTTCGTCTTTCACAGCATGAAAGTGCATGCTAAACTTGGCACCTGCTTTGAAGTTCAACATCTTGCCACAGTACTTGTCATTGCTAGCCCAGATGTTTTCTGACCCCCATCCTTTTTCTACAAATCCATTTAATCTCATGTGATTTCCTCTAATGTGGGAGCATACACTCCTATGTGTTGTACGGTAACTGCGCTAGCTCGAATTGCAAACTCTATGGCCTGATCCATGTTGTTGGATTTTAAGTATTCATAGCACAAGGCAGCAAGGAATGTGTCACCTGCACCGCACACATCTGTCACTGCTATTTCCACAGCAGGGTATGTTTGATCTTTGTAACGAGCACCTTGGCGACCTTGTGTAACAATGAGATCTTCACACACGGTCTTGGCATCGTTGTATTCTTTGTTGTTGATTTTTACAATGCAACCCGCAAGCCTTGCTAGGTCAGTTTTCTTTGTGTCTACAAAAATTGGTCCTTGATAAGTTTGACGCAAATCCTCAATCAATTCGTAAGTAACATTGCCTTTGTTGTAGTCACTGACAACTACAGCGTCACAAACAGACAGATCAATACCAGCAAGTGGATACGGCTGATTGATGTAGTCGTTGTCTATGCGAACAATCTGTTGTCGACTACGTTCGTCAATGAGTCGAGTTTTTGATCCAGGCTGTCCGCTGGCTACCACAACTTCACAACCTAGTGCCACAAGATTAGCTGCCACGTTGGCAGCCATGCCGTTGCGACTTTCTTCTCGGGTAGGAATAAAAACTGGAACAGGTGCTTCGGGGCTGATACGATCAACTACCCCATATTGGTAGTTGTCCACGCACACATCACCTACTACTAATATCCTGAATGGTTTGTGTTGTTGAGTATGGTTCAATTCTGTCATAAAACACTATTTCTTTGCAATACTGCTGACCTACAATGTGCTTGCCTTTGTAGTCTGATCCTTTGACCATGATGGGATTGTATAATCTACAGATATCCTCAAGCTCTTGGTCACTGTCAAAAAACCAAACAGTGTCTACACTACGTAGGCTTTCTAACATGAGCTTGCGGTCATCTTCTGAATTTATAGGACGGCCGTCGCCTTTGAGTTCTCGAACACGTCGGTCGCTATCAATAGCAACAATTAAAGAATCACCCAGACTCCGTGCATAATTTAGCAATTGTACATGGCCTGGGTGCAAGATGTCAAATGTTCCGTTGACGAATATGGTTTTCATTAACTGTTTAGGACTCTGGCTACACTAGTAATTACCGCCGCAATGCGACCAATGTCACGTAATTGCTCTACTGTGTATCCTTCCTTTTTCAGTGTCTCATAATGTGCTTTCACACAGAAGTGGCACTTGCCCACAATGCTGGCTGCCAAGCTGTAAGCTTCGAATCTAGCTTTGGTTGTGCCACCGTGTGACACAATAGCGTTCATGCGTAACTGTGCTGGTAAGCCCTTCAAGTTCTCATCATCGGCCATTTCAACATACGGATACCAAACGTTGTTCTGTGCCATGATTGATCCAGCAGTGAGTGCCGCATCTCGTTCTTTTGTGTCAGTAATACCGCTTGAAATAAAAGTAATCAGTTTGCCGTTGCCTGTTGCAAATGCTGCCGCAAGTGCAATTGCTTCTGCTTCTTCTGGTACCAAAGAGCTACGCTTGATTACAGCGTCCAAGTTTAACTTGGTGTCTTTGGCATATTCTGGAAGACCTTCTTTGAGTTGATCAACCCAGATCATTATTTTCTATCTCCAAACAGTTGTAACAAGTTGATAAACAAGTTGATAAAATCCATGTACAGAGTCAATGCCCCGCGAATCTCTACAACATCGCTAGTATCATAACTAACTTCTTCACGGATCTTCTGTGTGTCATAGGCAGTAAGTCCCAAGAAGATGATAATAGCCAAAGCGGAGATCACCATCTGCATCACGGTGCTGCCAATAAAGATATTAACGATACTGGCAATACAGATGGCGATCAAACCTACAATCATAAACTTGCCCATACTATCTAGGCTCTGTTTAGTAAAGTATCCATAACCACTCATTACAGCAAACAAAATTGCCGCACCCATAAAGGCACTGACAATACTGCCCATGGTAAACACAGCAAAGATTGTAGCAAAGCTCAGACCCATCAATGCCGCAAAGCCATGTAAACATAACTGTGCTACACTTTTAGTTGGATTATTAGCTAATACCATGGCCACACCAAAGATGGCCGCAAGCGGTGAAAAGATCACAATCCATTTCATCCAGCCTGTAAAAAAGAATGCCAGCAACTCTGGACTACTGCCTACATAGTAGCTCACAATCATTGATACAATAACAGCAAGGCTCATGTGTCCATACACACGACCCATTGCTGAGTTAATTTCGCTAGCAGAACGATATGACATTTCATTTTCATAAGTTGGTTCAAACATAAGTTTCTCCTTAAAATTTACCTGATGCTAATACGATTTGACAAATATGTTCCAATCGTTCAATGTGTTCAAATGCCCGCCATGGACTTGTGTCAATGGCCACAACTCCATGACCTTTGATACCTACAATGTCGTAGGCAATATTACCGTTGTTGTCTAATTGTAATTGCTTATGACACTGATCTGCAAGCTCTTGACTGATAGGAGGTACATCGCCTACATTAGGTGCTACCTTGGTATAGCGATTGAGTTCTGGAAAGGCTGCACTTACAGTACTCAAATCAATTCCAGCATGCATTGCGGCAATACAATATGTAGGATGTAAATGAACTACTACCCTAACGTCATTGCTGTGTTGGCCTAGCTTCTTCTGCAAACCAAAGTGCAATGGCAGCTCGCCACTGGGTTTTAGTTTTTCGCTAATATCGGTATAGACCAACTCTATAGCAGAATGATATATTCGAGGAGGTTGGTCATAATAACCTTCTTCAATACCAATCTTTTTGAATTGATCTGGTTGCATAGTCTGCTTACGAACGCCACTGGGTGTGATATAAAAGTGATCACGATCGTGATGACGAATTGAGACATTGCCATCACGACTGGTAATCCAGTTGCGTCTATATGCTTCGACCAAGGTATCGCAAATGGTTTCTAGCATGATTATGCTCCGTAGTAGGTGTTTACATCTTCTTCAGCAAGTTCAGGAGTGTTCCAAACGTTACGATTATTCCACTCTTTGGCTTTTTGCAAACGTTCGTGGTCTGTTAGTTCGTAACACCTGGGCAGTTGATCAGGTTGCCTCATCAACGGATACTTGTGATTTGCTGTGCGGCCAAAGAGTTTTAACATTATAGAGTCTCACCACCAACTGAGCGATTGCAAGCGCAGAGTTCGCCAGTTTGTAATGCGTCCAATACACGAAGTGTTTCTTCAGGGCTACGACCAACGTTCAAGTTATTGACTGTAACGTGTTGGATTTCGTTGTTTGGGTCAACAATAAATGTGGCACGAAGTGCGGCACCTGCTGGAACGTAGAATACGCCTAGCTGTTCAATCAAACTCAGGTTCTTGACAGTGCCAGATGCTGGATCATACGTGGCACGTTGTGTGTCGGCAAATTGGGTGTGAGTAATCTTCTTTAGATCAGCATGTGCATTTTGCCAAGCTACCTTACAGAACTCATTATCTGTTGAACCTGTGAGCAACACTGCATCACGATCAGCAAAGTCCTGTGCCAGTTTGTCATATGCCACAATTTCTGTTGGACAAACAAAGGTAAAGTCTTTGGGATAGTACACAATCACTTTCCACTTGCCCTCAAATGATTTTTCTGTGATGTCAAAAAAAGCATCTTCTGGTTGCCCTGGTCGAACACCTGTTACCACGAATGGTTGTAATTTATCGCCTACTGTTTTCATTTTTTCTCCTAGTAAAAATTAGTACATCAGTGTTTGTACTGAGTGTTTATTGTACTAGTATATAGTCTTGAAGTCAAGCAAAAATGCTAAATCTTACAGAAAATATTTTAATAGCACCAATAGGAAAAATCAATTGTTAACTGGGGATTATTTTGGGAAGGTACGGCACTGCTCTGGGTCCGTAACGTTGTTGCAGAAGAAGTCGTGCCGCTTGAGCTGTATCTGCACCCACACGGTCTTTAAATTCACGACCGTCGGATGTGCGTATAGTTGCTTCAAACAGTTTCATACTCGGCAGAAACAAATTCCCAACCAGCCGCAATTACTTTTTCTGAAGCAAGATCTAAGTCGTATGTTCTGGCAGATTCAAACAATTCAGTATTGCTGAGTACACGTCGAATAGTCAATTTTTTAGCTTCTTGATCCCATGCATAACTAGTGGGCTCAAGTAGAATGTTGTCAGTTAGCATTTGTGCATGACACTGGTCAATTGACTCTGTGAGTTCAGTGCTGTAAAGAGAATTTTTATTTTGGTATGCTTCTTCTGCTGAAGAAAAAGTAGCTCCCGATTTTTGATATATAACAACTTGAATAATGGGCATGGGTTAAGTCCTTTGTAAAATTTTTCCTAATGTTTTTCGAACATCAGGGTCAGTAATGTAATATTTATTCCATTGGTTGTCTATCGCTATTAGCTTGGCAGTCTCTGAATTTGAATCAAAATGTGACTTGCTGGCTTCTTCTTTTTTGCTAGCATACCACAAATCGTTGTGATCAAATTGATAGATATAGTTTTTTGGAGCCCATTTGCTTATAATATCACGGGTGCTGTTACGTCGTTGATCTTTGGAAATCATACTCCATACCTGCATTTCGGGTTGGGCATAGAATCTGTACAATCCTTGATTGTAAAATAGCTGTGTTTGTTGTGCAGTTAAATCTTTAGTATAAGTTGGAACTTTTCTTATCAACACCTCATCAAACTTGAAGTTAAAATTTGCCCACCATATAAAGTCGTAGACTGTTTTGATGTCAATCGGAGCATGGCTTATGGAGTCCTTGATCAGTTGAACAGTTAATTCGGTACTACCTGGGATTGTTGTGGTCAAGTCAGACACAGTTCTCCAAGGCTGGTCAAGAAAATCAAAATTTTGATAGTACGAGTGTACATGTATGGCCCGCCATCCCAGGCATTGATTACCAGCTTCGCCATCAACGATTACAATTTTGTCAAAATTTGAAGAGTTGATATTCAGTGTGTTTATATCTTGTGTTTGTAACTTTTGATCAATAAACCGATGATAAAAATATGGGTTTTCTTTGATACTGTTGTTGTTGTACAGGACAATTAATTTTTCTAAAAAGTTTGTATTACCTGTTTTGAGCAAGCTGACTAGAATGCTGGTGCTATCAATACCTCCACTCCAGGAGATATAAGGAATCCGTCCTGACTGCAAAACTTGCTGACAAAAATTTTCAGCGATAGAGTCGATAACATTATCAAAATTTTCCTCATTGTGAATAAGCTCAGGGATAGCGCACACAGAAGGAGCCAGAGTCCACGGCGTGTTTAGTTGATGCACTCTAGAGGTAGTATGGCTTGGCCACTCAAGTCCTTCGATTAGGTTAAACCAATCACGATGTTGATATTCAATATTTGTAATATCAAAATCATACAATCTAATCAGTCTAGTAGAAAAGTAAATTAAATTATTCATATAGACTTTTGCCCAGTGTGTTCAAGATGCACGATGGAAGAACATTGACTATTCCTATATACTGTGTGGTCAATTGGTATAACTGATCAACAATTTCAGAGATATGTATTTCAACTGAAAAAATTTTGTTTATTTGATCTATGAATTCCACGGCAGCAACTGATGTACTGTTAGTAATATCCCTTAGTTCTAATATTCTGTTATACAACAACAGTTGATCTTGCAATTCTAACTGTCTATTTTGATCTAGTAAACAGGTTGCTGTCTTGTTGATCAAGGTAGGACAATCAAGTGAATGATACTCAGTTTGCGTCTGATCAAATATAGGGTTTGCCATAGAAGGCGTAATTAAAATAGTGTTACTAGTTGCCGGAAGTTGCCAAGAAGTACAGGTATGGCTAGTGAGTTGGTCTTGTAGATCTTGAAAATTTTCAAACACATCAAGGTCACATACCAGCAAAGATAATTTGCCTCTGAACACATTTCTTATGATATGTGCATGCTCTTGATTGTCAATGTTAAGCCAGATATTTCTAAAGTGTGCATCTACTAATGCAAATCTGCCTTTAGTCAAGAACTGAAACTGAGCTTGATAATCCATTGATTATTTGCTGATGTAGGTTCTGTTCAACATGGTATGATTATGATCAGTTGGTCCCCAATCACCATCTGGGTGCCATGCAATAACAGTCATACTTGAATCACTGGTTCTAAATCTATGAAGCTCGTTTTCTTCTAAACAGAAATTTACACCAGTAACAAGATCATGGGACAGCCGAACTCCGTTGCTCCACGTATCACTGATCCCATAACCATCAATCACACAACCTATTCTGATGCTGGGATGTGTATGAGGTGATTGATCAATGCCAGTAGGGAAATGCAACAAATTAAGACTCGGGTCTCCTTGCCGTGGCGGATACACTAATAAACTGTCAGTGCATCCGTCGATATAGCTTAATCGACCTTTTTCTTCTGCCCATCCAACAGTGTTTTGGCATTTATATCCCAGCCTTGTAACTAGAAATAATCGATTGACGGCAGCGGCAATTACAGAGTTGTTGCCAACAAACAAACTAAAATATTGATTGCGCTCAAGCTGATGGATCTTATTTCCAATGGTAATAGTTGAATCACCAAAACTATATCCGTACAAACTTCCCCATTTGGTATACTCGGGCAAAGTTTGTGTTTGGTGATCCAGCATCCAATTGGCCGCAGGGTACATTGAGTTAAGTTGAGAAATTTGGGAGTCAATGATCATAATTTAGGCTGCTCTCAGACTTTTGAATCTATCTGCGGCGTAGCTGGCAGCAAACGCATTGGGCTTGACAAATGGCACTACATTACATACACCCTTGATATAGCCAATGGCTTGTGAAATAACACAGCTTGATCCGTGCATCTCGTCAGGGTTGATGTCCAAATGAACTTCGACATTGCGCCCTTCTAACACCTCTGCTAGTTTAAGGTACAGCTCACTGACTTTGTAAACTTCAGTCATGAGACGCATGGCAGGTTTAGATTCTTTTTGATCGTACACACGTTCTCGGTGAACTTCACCAAACAGTTTACAACCGTTGTTACCATTTATGTGTACCACAACGGCTAACACATAATCAGCATGCCATACACCGTCTACTCTGATTCTTTCACTGTCACAACCAAGATATATTTTTGTTTCTGGGCCTTGTGCTTCAATAAATTGTTTGACCTTGTTGAGATCTAGTTTTTTCATACATTGCTTTCTATGGGTATTTATTGAAGCTGACATTACACTTGTGTTAAAAAATGCAAACAAACCGGTTTCGCTAGGGCATATGCTTGCGTACCAATCGTTAATAGATTGCTTTTGAACCGGCAACAATCAGAGATCTCTCATCCTGACAACTGAACCAGCAGATACGCATCACTGCGCAGAGCCACTGGGGTTTACCCCTATGCGTTTTTTTGTTTGCAAAACTGGTGCCCAGGGTGGGACTCGAACCCACAAAATTTGGCTTCTAAGACCAACACGTATACCAATTCCATCACCTGGGCTTGATTATTATAATAACACACAACGTCTGTTGTGTCAATTAATTTGGTACCTGGACACGGTTTCGAACCGCGGACCCTCTCCGTGTAAAGGAGACGCTCTACCCCTGAGCTATCCAGGCAATTATGCTTCTACTACCTCTTCAAGGCTGTCTTTACGAATCAAGAACTTACGTTCCTCGTTTACTTTTCGCACACTTAGATACTCAACCCCATCTAGTCGACGCACCATTCGGATATTGTCACAGATATAGCGTTCACGTGTGATTTTGTTTTCAAATGTTTTAGTTTTTGTCATAGTGGTCTCCTATTAGATGTTGTACTTATCTGGCGGAAGACGGAGGAGTCGAACCCCATCCCTGTTAAGAGAACCGGGTTTTCAAGGCCCGTCGCAGGACCAACCCCGCTGCATCATCTTCCAAAAAGGTGGTCGGAATAGTAGGATTCGAACCTACGACCTCCTGGTCCCAAACCAGGCGCACTACCAGGCTGTGCTACACTCCGTGTGAATTTTTAATACTAACATCGTAAGATGTTTTTCTAATGTTGTCAAGCACAGTGACATGCTCAACAAAGTCTTTGTACAATTCGGCATCAAATTGATAGGTGTTTAACACAGTTAACGCAAAATTAATATCGTTATAATGACACGAAGATGCTGGATCAGTTAACAATTCTGTAAGCTGTGATACAAACATAGCATGATCTTCAGGCAACAAACTGTCAATAGACAAGTGCGACGGATTTAACAGTTTTTCAATGCGTACATGAAATTGCATTTCTGCGGCATACTTTAAAATTGGTATCAAAGTCTTGTAACTTGTGTGCTGAAAGGTATGAGCAATACCAACGCCTGGCCTTCCATTGGTAGTTGTTATGTTAGGCAATGTTAATATTTTTCTAATATTTGCATCAACCTCGTTCCAGACGCACCCGTATCTAACATATTCAGCATGCTCACCAATGCCGTCGAGACTCACTGTCATTGTGATAAGTTTAAACTTTGACAATATATCAAACACTTTATCAGTAAGTACACTGGCATTGGTTGTTATACTTAATGTGATATTTTCGGGATTAGACACAGTGCTAAGAAAAGCAATGGCTTCAGGAGTGATCAACGGCTCACCGCCAATTAGAAAAATTTCTTCAGCGTTATCTGTCAATTGAGTTTTTAGATCACTAAATTCTTGAGTTAAAAACCATTTTCTATTGCCATTGTAAGGCTCTTCCCAGTCAGATTGGTGGCGAAGATTTTTAAACTTTTCCCAGTGTATTTTTTGTTCTACTTCGTGACTGGAACTTGCAAACGGGCCGCATTGAAGACATTTTAAATTACAAAAGTTTCCAAACAGCAATGTCACAAACTTTGGATTCTCTAATTTAGAAACATCAAAATCTTCAGTAAGAAACTTTTGATTCATATTGTTTCTAAAACTGTATCTATTACCTGACTCTTCATGAGTCCAACATGTTCTGCATTGTGGATGCTTGACCCCGTTGAGTAAGTCATCCCTTAACGGTTGAAGTTTTTCTTTGCGCCAATTCACATAGTTGCTGACAAAAAATTCATCCGACGATGATTCATTCGCAGTGGCTTCATATGCACAGCAAGGCTTTAAGCTGCCGTTAGCGTCAACTTCCACGGCTACCCAAGGAGCAACACAAAATGTGTCTTTGTTAATCATAAAATATTGTATATGGAGCGGAGTAGGGGAATCGAACCCCTCGCTTTAGCTTGGAAGGCTAAGGTATTACCACTATACGAACTCCGCATGTTCTTACTTAGCAGTGTAATCTATACACTATAAATAGTCAATCTATGAACTTCCCAACCAACTACTGTGCTTTGCCATTTAGAGGCATGCAAATTGAATGTGATGGTGAGATTAAATCTTGCTGTCTATATAAACCGCATCTTGATCAGTCGATCACTCAATATCACATAACCAATTATGATCACTGGTGGAATGAATCTCTTGATCGAATACAAACGCATGTGATTGATAACACTGTTGATCCTGGCTGTTCGTACTGTCTAGAGCCGACTATCCTTCCACATCCCATGCGAACAGGTGCCAATAACTTTTTCAAACATGATCCACAATACACACCAGGTGAATCTCCTGAGTGGTTGGACATACGCTTTGGAAACTTCTGCAATCTCAAGTGCATGATGTGTACTCCACTAAACAGCAGTCAAATTGAACAGGAATACAAAAACAACACTGCGGCATACAACGCACAAGGAATTGCACACAGTAGTGGATGGAAACGATTTAGCATACAAGATCAAGAAGCCAGCAAAGAAAATTGGTGGGACAATCCTGAAACATTTGCCAAGGTAGTTGAAATAGTAAACCGTGCTAGATATGTAAACTTCTCAGGCGGCGAACCTCTAATGATGCCGCAACTGTATGATCTTATGGATGCTATGAATTCCAATTGCATCATTACATTTAATACTAACTTGACCAGACTTACCGATCGTACTATACAAGCATTGAAAAAGTTTAACAATGTGAGTTTGCAAGTTAGTTTGGATGGTGTAGGTGCACATCAAGAATGGATACGATGGAACAGCAACTGGGCTGAACTTGATCGCAATATTCAAACAGTATGCAACGCACCCAACATTCGGGTCACATTCAGTTATTTGTTGCAACATACCACTATCTATACTTGGCCAGCACTATGGAAGTATCTCGAACCTCTCAACTGTGAAATACTTGCAATGCCAGTGTATGCAGACACCATCGGTAAAGGTGTGCTAACCCAGCATTCAGCTGTGCCTGCAGATGTTGAACGTTTTGTCAACTGGATCAAAGCCAATCCCAGCTCTTGCAACACAGAAATAGAACACTGGATTGCCAGTTATCAATTTGATCCTGCACTGCATCAACAGTTCCGAGACTATGTCAGCATGCTTGACAACATACGTGGTGGCAACTTCCGTGCCACATTCAATCCTGCTTGGGACTAATCCCAATACATTTGATTGTGACACTGATAAAAATAATCACGCTCTAGAGCAACCATGTCTTCATAGTCAACTCTGTAGTTGAACATGGGATTGCCCCCAATGGATATTCTAACATAACTAGCTGGTGCCCACTCAGGACCTGGCGTTTGTTTTTTGTACTGTATGAACCATGCATTGTTGTTGTGTTGGAACGAGTGTCCTCGCTGGTTGCGCCAGTTGGCCACAATGTCGGCAAACACTGCCTGTGGCAAACTCCATGTGTGCGCATGTGCATCACTCACACGTATGCTCAAGTCCACTGACTCGCGGTCCTTGAACACATACAGCTTTAATGGTTTGGTAAATTCTAACATACACTACTTATTAGTGGCAGGAGATATAGGATTCGAACCTATGCGTGTCGGAATCAAAATCCGATGCCTTAACCAACTTGGCGAATCTCCAACAAAGCTATCTGGTGGATGAGAGTAGAGTCGAACTACCACTTGACTCCGTATGAAGGAGGCGCACTACCATTATGCTACTCATCCTGGG
>Ga0315907_10000634_pt1 | contig 50083 bp, 45 predicted proteins | sample LakEriMetagenome_3_FD_203525 | JGI IMG/M metagenome (GOLD analysis project Ga0315907, IMG submission 203525) | Freshwater fungal communities from buoy surface, Lake Erie, Ohio, United States - Buoy 12 MA123 | ecosystem: Environmental > Aquatic > Freshwater > Lake > Lake biofilm | place: USA... | reverse complement strand
TCATCATGAAGCCCACCATTGCAATTCCAAAACCAATCAGGATGTTCCAGTTTCCAACGTTTAGAGGAGTTGCTGCTCCAAGCGGGAACTGAGCGCTGGTCACGTAGTAAGTGATGATCCAGATAAGCCCAACAATCATGAAGCCAAACATCACGGGCTTAAACCAAACTGGGTTTAGGGACTCTCCGGAGTCGCCCTCAGTTTTTTTGGATGGCTTTGAATTCGGTAGGTTATTTAGTTCAGACATGAGCTCAATTCTACAACTAGGCTTTACACAAATGACCAAGATTCTCGTGCTGGATAACTACGACAGCTTCGTATACACGCTAAATGGCTACCTGCAGCAGTTAGGTGCCGAGACAGACGTGATCAGAAACGACGCCATCGAAGCATCTGAGCTACCCGCCCTGATGGCCAAATACGATGGCGTCCTTATCTCCCCAGGTCCTGGAACCCCAGCCGATGCAGGACTCAGCATCCCTGTGGTCAAAGAAGCACTTGTGACCAACCAGCCGGTATTCGGTGTTTGCCTAGGTCACCAAGCCATCGCAGAGGCGATGGGTGCAACCGTTCAGTCAGCAGAAGAGCTAATGCATGGCAAAACTTCAGATGTTCAGCACGACAATAGTTTGATATTCAAGGATGTCCCAAAATCTTTCCGCGCCACCCGTTATCACTCACTGGCAGTGCTAGATGGGACAGTCCCGGAAGATCTAATCGTGACTTCCCGCACCAAGGGAGGCGTAATCATGGGTTTGCAGCACGCAACTAAACCAATTTACGGAGTTCAGTTTCACCCGGAGTCAGTAATGACAGAGGGCGGCTACCAGATGCTCGGCAACTGGCTGGAATCAATTGGACTCAAAGGCGCAGCAGAAAAAGCCAAATCACTTTCCCCGATGGTAAATCTCTAGCCAGTAGCCACACAATTCAGCGTCAAGGTAATGATTGAGCGTTGCTCGGCAAGTCCTGCAGGAATCGACTGAGTTGCAACTAAAGTTCCAACTGTACCTGCGCAAGCCTCCGGCTGAGCGATAACAACACTGAAACCAACTTCCGGCGCCTGCATAATTCGCTGAGCTTCCGAGATGCTTAAGTTCTCAACGTTCGGCACTTGCACTTGACCATCGGATACCAACAGGTTCACAGTTGAGCCTCCAGGGACTCGCTCGTTTGCTGCAGGAACCGACTCGATTACAGAACCCTTAACAACACTTGCTGAGTTCGAAGGGGAGATAACACCAAGCACTAAACCGACATTTTCTAGAGCAGCTCTGGCGGCTTCTTCGGTAAGCCCTGTCAGAAGCGGAACTGCTACTTCAAGCTTTCCTGAGGAAACAACTATTTCGATTGTGGTTCGCTCCGGAACATTAGTTCCAGCTGGGGGATCAGTTCGAATGATTACACCGGCTGGGATTTCATCACTTGCTTCAGTAATTCTTAGAACAAGTAAGCCCTGGTCGCGAAGTGCTTGTGCTCCATCATCAAACAGCGCACCGGAAACATCAGCTACCGGGATGCCTGAATTTGCCGGCGGGAAAAGTGGTTGGAATGTTCCGCCCAGGGTAAGTAGCCAAATGATCAAACCGATAAGTACTACCGAAGCACCAGATCCAACACCCCACAGCACACCAGCCGCGGGTCTTTCACTTCTAGAAGCGTTCTGAATTCTGATCGCACTGGTTTCGGTATTTGAATTTACATCAACACCCAATTCCTTAAAGAAATCTTCCGGCTGCACCTCGCCGATAACTTCAGTCTGAGTTGACTCAATAACCTGTGTTGGTTGAGCTTGAACTGGAACAGTTTTATTCAAAGGGGCTTTTCTCTGCAAAGACTGGCCTTTGGCAGCAGCTAGCAAGTGATCCCTAAATTCTTCGGCGGTCTGGAATCGCTCGTCGCGATCTTTCGCAAGGGCGTTTAGAACAACCTGATCCATCTCAGGAGAGATGTCTGCATTGTGTGCCGAAGGTGGAGTGACCTTTTCACTGACGTGTTGGTAAGCAACCGAAACTGCGGTATCACCCTTGAACGGAGGACGGCCTGCCAGCATTTCGTAGAGCACAACACCGGTTGAGTAAAGATCAGTTCTGGCATCCACTGCTTCGCCTCTTGCTTGCTCAGGTGAGAAGTACTGGGCTGTGCCAACAATTCCAGAGGTGTGAGCCTGGGTTGCCGAGGAGTCAGAGATTGCGCGGGCAATGCCAAAGTCCATGACTTTGACTTGTCCTTCTTCGGTGACCATGATGTTTGAGGCTTTGATGTCGCGATGGATGATTCCGGCTTTGTGTGAATACTCAAGGGCAGTAAGCACGCCCTTGGCATAGCCAACCGCTTCGCTAGAAGTTAGCTTGCGCTCGTGCATCAAATCTCTTAGGAGTTTGCCCTTGACGTATTCCATGACAATAAAGGGAGTTTTTCGAACGTTGCCGTTGGAGTCGGTGGTGATTTCTTCGCCAGCGTCATAGATGCGAACAATGGTTGGGTGAGCCATCTTCGCCGAAGCCTGAGCTTCCTGAGCAAAGCGAGATTCGAAGTTCTCGTCATTGGCAAGGTCTGACTTGAGTAGTTTGATGGCGATCTTTCGCCCTAGGCGAAGATCGACTCCTTCAAACACATCAGCCATACCACCGCGGCCGATGATCTCGCCGACCTGGTAGCGACCAGCTAATACGCGCTCTTGTTCAGACAATTCGTCTTACCCCGTTCTTACCTATCAATATTACCCAGCTCATCAATTGTCAGTTCCGCCCTAACCAGTAGGTGTGGGGGTAGGAGTTGGCGAAGGTGAGAGCGTGTCTGTGGGAACAGAACCCGGGGTTGATTCGGTTGGACTAGGCATAGGTGTTTGTTGGATGTAGTAGTAAATCTTCACTGTTGCTCCAACTTTCACCTGACCTAAGCCATCAGCTTTATAAACGGTCAAGATACGAGGATCTTCTAGTTCCAGCGGTTCACCTGGAACCGCATCGACTACCAGCCCGCGCTCTTTCAAGAAAATAGAGGCATCCGCCACGTTCTTACCGATCACATCAGTTAGCAAGACAACCACCGTTGGAATCAAATCTTCAGTTGGGGTCTCCGTTGGTTGAACTGTTGGCTCAAAAGTTGGAACCGGAACTTCGCTTTGCTGCTCGCTCATCAAGCTCAGGACAATTGCGATCATCACTCCGGCTGCTGCTGCAAACAGCAGTCCAATGAGTGCAAGCCAGGGCCAAATAATCGGAGGCTTCTCCGAGGGTTCGGTTTTCGGATCTGGCTCTATCACCCTGGTTCTTACCGTCGGGGTTTGATCCTGATTGAAAATCTCAGTTGGCGAAACTCCCTCAAGTTGAAGTCTTAACGCTCTGGCGCGGTTTGATAGATCAAGTGCAGAACCTGGTCGCTGGTTTGGCTTTTTAGCTAAGCAAGCTAAAACCAAATCCTGAACGCGCTGATCGATGTCTTGTCCCATGGCAGGAGGCTTGTCGTTGATCTGTGCCATCGCAATCACCATCTGAGATTCGCCGGTGAATGGCCTTCTTCCAGTTAGTGCTTCGTAGGCAACAATTCCGAGTGAGTAAATATCCGTCGATGGAGTTGCTTGCTTGCCAGTTGCCTGCTCGGGAGCTAAGTACTGAACAGTTCCCATAACTTGGCCGGTGGCGGTAAGAGCGACCTGGTCGGCAACTCTTGCAATACCAAAGTCAGTAATCTTTACTTTCCCGCCGGGGGTAATAAGCAAGTTTCCTGGCTTCACATCGCGATGCACCAGGCCATCCTCGTGCGCTGCGTGCAGCGCGCGCGCAGTTTGTTCCATGATGCTCAAAACCTCAACAGAGGTTAGACGAATGCGTTTTTCAATTATGCGAGCTAGTGAATCACCAGAGACGAGTTCCATGACCAGATACGCAGAACCAGATCCTTCGCCGTAGTCGTAAACATCCGCAAGTCCTTCGTGATCAACGCGAGCAGCATGACGAGCCTCAACACGGAAACGCTCAAGAAAACCAGGATCACCCATGAACTCGGGCTTCAAGATCTTGATTGCAACATCGCGAAGAATTACTTCATCGTGCGCACGCCATACCTCGCCCATACCGCCGATGGCAATGCGATCAACTAGTCGATAGCGGTTTCCATAGATCTGTCCAGCTTCTGGCTTCATTGACCAAACACCGCCTTGAAAAACGACCTGGCAACCGGTGCGGCAGTTCCGTTACCGCTTGCTCCAGAATCTGCACCCCCACCATCTTCAATAACTAGTGCGATGGCAACCTTGGGGTTTACAGAAGGCGCGAAGCCTGTGAACCAGAGTGTCACTCGTTCGTTGTCACCGTTTTCGGCAGTTCCAGTTTTTCCAGCTACCTTCACTCCGGAAATCGAGGCGTTGCTAGCAACGCCTTTAGAGACTGACTGCACCATCATCTTTTTCAGTGCTTCAGCGGTTGCCGCAGTTATCGGCTGAGCTAGAACTTCTGGTTGCGGGGACTGGATCACAGAAAGGTTCGGGCTAATCACGCTCTCGATAAGGTTTGGCTGCATCATCAGCCCGCCGTTGGAAATTGCTGATGAGATCAGCGCCATTTGCAGCGGGCTTACCCGAACATCAAACTGCCCGAAGGAAGAAAGCCCAAGCTGAGCCTCATCCATTTCTTCCGGGAAAACACTCGGGGTTGCGAGCATCGGAACACGGATTTCCTTGCCAAAGCCAAACAGCTCAGCCTGAGCGCGAAGTCGATCTTGCCCTAATGCAAGACCCAACTCAACAAAGGGCACGTTGCAGCTGTAGCGCATTGCATAAATTAGTGACACCGTCGAATCAGAACCACAGGCCCTTCTGGAGGAGTTGAAAACCTCGGACGAAGAGCCTGGAAGCTTGACCGAGACAGGGTTCGGGAAAGTGCTGGCGTTGTTGTATTCGCCTGATTCCAGGGCGGCAGCGGCCACCACCAGCTTGAACACCGATCCTGGGTGATAGAGATCTCCACCGATAGTTTTGTTTATCAATGGGTTGGCAGCGTCAGCTTCAAGTTCGGAGTAGTTCTCGCGGACCTTCTCGCTTTCGTGACCGGCAATTCGGTTGGCGTTGAAGCCAGGCTTTGAAACCATGGCAAGGATGTTGCCTGTCACTGGATCGATAGCAATCAAGGCGCCACTGTAGTCTCCCAGGGCGTCCCAGGCGGCCTGCTGAAGCATTGGATCGAGGGTTAGCTCAACCGCCGCTCCTGTGATGGGGTTACCGGACAAGACGGCATTGACCTGTTCAAAAAACTGTGAAGAGCTTTGACCAGAGAGGTAAGAGTTGGCAGCTGATTCTATTCCGGTGGCGCCTCGAAAGACAGAGAAGTATCCGGTCACGCCCGAGTAAATCTCATTGTCATAAGTTCTCAAGTATCGATAGGCACTGTCCACCGCAACAGATTCGGCTATTGGTTTACCATCGACCAAAATTGGTCCGCGCTGAGTCTTATAGCTTTCGTAGATGTTTCTAACGTTTCTTGGATCATTTGCAACAGCTTCGGTGTTTACTGCCTGCAAAAGTGTTCCTGCGATAAACAAACTGATAAACATCGCGGCAACTACCAACGAGACTCTTCTTAGCTCTTTAGTCATCGACTAGGCACCTCGCTTTGTCTGTCAGCTGCTGAGTCCGAAAGCCTTAGCAGCATGGCGATGATGATCCAGTTGGCAAGAAGCGATGAACCACCTGCTGCAAGTAGCGGCGTGGTAAGACCGGTAAGCGGAAGAATTCTTGTCACTCCACCAATAACAACAAACACTTGCAGAGCAATCACAAACGCAAAACCAACCGCCATCAACTTGGCAAACTCATCGTTGTGCCTAAAGCCAACCTTTAGGCCGCGGGCAACCAGCAAGAAGTAAAGAGCAAGAATCGCGAAGAACCCAATCAGGCCCAACTCTTCCGCAAGGCTCGCAACTATGAAATCGCTTTCGGCCAGAGGAACAAGTTGCGGAACTCCGCCACCAAGACCGGTTCCAAATAATCCACCGTTAGCCATTCCAAAGACGCCTTGCACGATCTGGTAGCTACCGCCAACGGCGTCGTAGTTTTCTTGAGCGAAAGGGTTTAGCCAGGCATCAAACCGACGCGATACGTAATCCAACACGCGCGATGCAACAAGTCCTCCCGTGACCAACATTGCAACGCCAATGCCGGCATAGAACGCACGTCCGGTTGCAACGTAGATCATCACCAGGAATAGTCCGAAGTACAAAATGCTGGTTCCAAGATCGCGTTGCAAAACTAGAACACCAATGCTTGCAAGCCAGATCACCAAGATCGGCCCAAGCTCACGGCCCCTTGGAATTCGAACTCCTAAGATCTTTCTTCCAACCACCGCTAGCGAATCCTTGCGATTTACCAAGTAGCCTGCAAAGAAAATGATTAACGCTATCTTGGCTATTTCACCAGGCTGGAAGGTAATGCCGAAAAAGGAAATCCAAAGCGTTGCGCCATTAATCGTCGTTCCAATAATTGGAACCAGTGGCAGTAGCAATAGCACAATACCAACGGCCATAGATACATAGACGTACCTGCGCAAAAACAGCTGGCTAGGAACAAACAAGATAACCAGTGCCGCAATTGCCATAGCAACGCCAGTCCACATCACTTGCCGAACTCCAAATAGCTCAGCGCCACCGGAGGCAATAGTTGCAAGATCAAGCCGGTAAATCATTGCGATACCCAGACCGTTGAGAACAACAGCAATTGGCAGTATCAGCGGGTCTGCTTCGGATGCTCGACGGCGAAGAATCAGATGCAAAAGGAAAGCAAAGGCAATTGGCGGAAGCCAATAGGTAAACAAGTCAGTTGTGATCTTTTCCAGAATGGAAAGCTGAATCTGCGCTATTTCAAAGGCGTTTAGACCTGCTGCAAAAAACAGCAGAAGTGCCTCTAGGTTTCTAGATCTTGGAACTACCTTGATTAGCTTCGAGATCTGGAGGGCTTCAGTTAGCGCGTTCATCGCTAGTTGCCTCCTAGCTGATCCAACACTCTTCTGGCGTCTTCAAGGCTTTCGGTAGCAATGGAGCGTTCCAGCGCTTCGCGTTGGAAGTCAGTTAGTGAATCGACAGAGATGTTGGAAACCTCATAAACGGTTGAGAATCTAAATGGCCCGAGATCTTCCCTGATGCCCTTGTAGATAACGACTACTCCATCGTTAGTTCCAACAAAGAACCTGGTCTGGGTGTACTCATACGCCAGGAACAACCCATAGATAGCGATAGCAACTAGCAAGACATAGGTGGCTAGTTGGCGAATCCTTCGAGCACGGATTCTGCCCTTAGTGTCCTTGAGGATCTTCTCCAGTAGTTCTTCGGATTCTGGAGCAAAACTTGTTGGGTCCTCCGGCTTTTGCAGCATTTCGATAAGCGTCATTGGGTTCAGAATCCGAAGGATTCTTCGGCCCTTGCGCTCTTCAATAACTACTTCGCTTGCAGCAGAGCCAACAAAGTTTCTAGAAGGTAATTCATCTGTTTCTTCACTGGCATCCAAGACATCAACCAAGACAACGGTGACGTTATCTGGTGCACCAAATTCCAGCGCTTCCCCAACCAACAAATCTGTTGCCTCTTGAACATTGGATTTGGAAAGCATGATGCGGTGCATTAGGCCTTCTGGGATTACGCCGGATAGACCATCACTGCAAACCATCCAGCGATCGCCTGGTTTGGTTTCAAAGGTTTCAAGATCGACTTCCGGGAACTGTTCGACATCACCAAGCACGCGCATGAGCACGCTTCGTCTTGGATGAACCAGTGCCTCTTCTTCCGAGATACGACCGGTGTCAACAAGTCGCTGCACGAAGGTGTGATCGGTTGTGATCTGCTTTACAACACCATCACGTGCCAGATAAATTCTGGAATCTCCGATGTGTCCGATGGACACACTGGTTCCGTGAACCAACATTCCAGAAAAAGTTGTTCCCATTCCTGCAAGGTCCGAGTGTTCTTGAACAGATGCGCTTAGTTTTTTATTTGCCTGCCAGATGTAGTCAATAAGTTTTTGCTCAGCCTGTTGGGAGTTTTCCACCGGCTCATCGGCGGTTGCAACATGTTGAGCGGTGATTGCCGATGCAATGTCTCCACCGGCGTGACCGCCCATTCCGTCAGCAACAAAGAACAAGTTGACTCCGGCGTAGCCGGAGTCCTGGTTGGAAGATCTAACTTTCCCAACATCGCTTGCCGCGTAGGAAACGGTTTTGATTCCCAAGGTGGCTACGCCCTCAACTCAAAGGTAGTTTGGCCGATTCGAACCTGGGCGTTCATGGCAACTGGTTGCGGTGTGGAAACTTTCTGACCATCTAAGAAAGTTCCATTGGTGGAATCAAGATCTTGGATTAGCCACTCGCCGTTGATAAAAACCAACTTGGCGTGATGGGTCGATGCGTATTCGTCATCAACGATTAGGTCGCTATCTCCGGCTCGACCGATCGACAACTGCCTTCCAGAAAGTGCAATCTCAGTTCCGACCTTGTCGCCTCCGGTGACAACCAGCTTGGTGGCCTTTTGATCAAGTTGCTGAGTTGGAGTAGCTCCGACTGCCCCTGGGCTTGAAAAGACAGCCGGTACGTTGGCCTGGGCAACACGAGAGACGACCTTTTGGCCAAACAGGTCAGCACGGATTACCGAGATGATGCTGAAGATAAAGATCCAAAGTAAAACCAGGAATCCGGTGCGGACTAGAAATAGCGCTAGCTCACTCATTTAGCCCTCGCGATCACATTGAATAAAAAGTCAGTTCGTCCGGCTGAAAACACCGTGCCGGAGGAAATAGTCAGCTGGTCGATTTTCTTGCCAGCCACCGTGGTGCCGTTGGTGGAGCCAAGGTCTCGAACAGCTGCCCTTGAGCCATCCCAGAGGATCTCAAAGTGCTTTCTACTCAAGCCATTGTCCCCGATTTGTAGATCTGCCGTGGAATCTCTGCCAACGGTTGTTCTAGAACGAGTTAGCTCATGAGTCACACCAGCAACCTGTAGCACCGGTATCCAGGCAACGTCTAGTTTCTTGGCTTCCGAAGAAACTTCAAGCTGGCCAAGCACTAAAGAAGTTAAAGAAATGAGTTTGATCTCAAGGACCTCGCCGAACTGGAAGCCTTGCTTGCGAGCATGCTCAGAGGCCAGAGCTTTGAGCTCATCAAGAAGTGGTTCGCCAAGGTTTGCTAGCTTCTGGTAGTCCTGTGGGCTAAGGGCAACAAGGTAAGAGTTTGGAACCAGGATTCGGTCGCGGCTAAGAATGGATGCCTTGGCATCCATCTCCTGCTTGATGGCTGAGGCTATCTCGACTGGCTCTAGGCCAGATTTGAAGGTCTTGGAAAAAAGGCCGGAGACCTTCTTTTCTAGAGTCTTCTCGATTTTGTCTATGAAGCCCAAGCGTTTCCCTTGTTTGGTGGCGAAATACAAGTTTATCTGCGGATGACTGAAAACAGGCTCTGGCCTTTGTCAGAGGGCGGAGATAACCTAAAGCAAAATAAATCAGCCAAAAAGGATAAAAAATGAGCCAAAAAATCATTGAAATTGACATTGAAGCCGAGGATGTTCAGCTATTTGACCGACTAGTTGCCGAATACGGCGATGGTGACCCGTCCAAATTCTTGGCCTACGCAATTCGGAAGGTTAACGCAGATCGGATTCGAACCAAGATGCAGTTTCTGCAAGCCGAAGCCCGACAGGACATGGGCGGAAAAGTATTCACTTCCGAAGAGACCTTAAGGATCATCAAGGCCGTCAGGCAACAGTCAGAGGACTAGCTGACCTAAGGCTGCAACCTAGAAGTGCTCCAGGCACCAAAGGACCCATCTGGGCCAACAGTTCGAACAAACTCAATCCGGTCGTGCATTCGATTTGATCGACCCTTCCAGAATTCAATTCGGGTAGGAATAATTCGATATCCACCCCAAAAATCAGGACGCGGAACTTCCGTTCCTTCGAAGCGCTTCAGAGCTTGATTGTATTGAGCATCAAGAACAGATCTTGATTCAATGGGACTTGATTGCTGGCTTGACCAAGCAGCAACTTGGGAATCGTGTGGTCTTGATGCGTGATACTCATCTGACTCGTGTGGCTCAACTTTTTCAGCTACTCCTTGAATCAATACCTGCCGATACATCGAGTACCAACCAAAGACCGCGCTTACCTTGTTGTTAAACGCAAGGGCTTCTCCCTTGCGAGACAAGTAGTTGCTGGCGAAGAAAAAACCCTTTTCGTCGACGCCTTTTAGCAAAACTGTTCGAGAGCGCGGCTGATTCTCCGAATCAACAGTTCCAAGAACAAAAGCGTTCGGTTCATAGATCTCTGCTTTTTCGGCATCGACTAGCCAGCTCTTGAATTGTGCGATTGGGTCATCAAGAAGGTGTCCTTCTTCGAGTGACTCTTGACCGTAGTCTTCGTGGCGATTTAGTGAATCCATTTGGATACCAATTCTTTTTTGATTTTTCTAAGAAAGAAACTAATCAACCGACGGTAGCGCCGATGCGCTTGCCTCTGGTGTGCTCAGGCTTGCAAGCAAGGTTTTCAGGCTTTGCCACACACTCATCACACAGCAGCACTAGATCTCTACAAGCCAGGGAAGAGCAGTCGTGGAAGTTGCTTGTGGCTCCGCCACATGCTTCGCACTCACCGATTGTTTTAACCTCAGGTGAGAAATCCATCTTCATGCGGTCATCAAAGACGTAGAGCGAGCCTTCCCATAGACCTTTATCGCCATACTTCTCGCCGTAGCGAACGATGCCGCCCTTGATTTGATAAACCTCTTGGAAGCCGCGGTTTTTCATGGCAACGGATAAAACCTCGCACCGGATTCCACCGGTGCAGTAAGTAACTACTGGCTTGTCCTTCAGGTGGTCATACTTTCCGGACTCAATTTCCTTGACAAAATCATGGGTTGTTTCAACATCCGGAACAACAGCGTTTTTGAACTTGCCGATCTTGGCCTCGAATGCATTGCGTCCATCAAAGAACACAACTTCATCGCCGCGCTCAGCTACCAGCTGGTTTACTTCCTCAGGCTTTAGGTGCTTGCCCCCACCGATGATTCCCCTGGGTCCAACCTTGAGCTCTTCTTTAGCTCCGAAGGCAACTAGTTCGCTGCGGGATCTAACTCTCAGTCGTGGAAAATCATTGCCGGTGCCATCGGACCACTTGAAATCGATCTTGTTGAAACCTGGGTACTCCTTGGTGGCGCGGGCATACTTCTTTAGTGCTTCCATATCGCCACCAAGGGTTCCATTGATGCCGTGCTTGGAGATAAGAATGCGACCTTTTAGTCCTAGTGATTCACACAGGGTGCGCTGCCAAAGCTTCATGGCTTCGGGGTCTGGAACCGGAGCAAAGCCGTAATAGAGAATGATTTTCTGCAGGTCCACAGCCAAATTCTAGCCTTTTGGGTTCTCTAGAATAAAGGGATGAAACTTTCCCCAGGTATTGACTCCTCTTCCCTAGACAAGCAAACCAGAGCCCAAGACGACCTGTTTAGACACGTCAACGGCACCTGGTTGGATAAAACCGAAATCCCCGAAGATAAGGCCATTTACGGAAGCTTCCACATGCTTGCCGATGCTTCTGAAGAAGCCGTCAAGCTAATCCTGGAAGAAGCAGCGGCCAACCCAAAGCCTGGAGTCAGCCAACAAATCGGTGATCTCTACGCCTGCTTCTTAGACGAAGCAAAAGCCAACCAGCTTGGTGCAGCACCGATCAAAGCGGACTTAGGTCAAGTCCAAGCCCTCTCTGCTCTTGCCGATGCAACCAAGCTGCTTGGCGAATTCGAAAGAACCGGAACTAGCGGCATCTTCGGGATGTATGTCGATAACGACCCGAATGACCCAACTAGATACCAGGTCAACCTTTACCAAGGAGGACTTGGTCTTCCTGACGAGGCTTACTACCGCGAAGACAAGCACAAAGAAATCCTTGAGGCTTACGAGATTCATGTTGGCAAGATGTTCGCGCTCGCAGGCTGGGACAAAGATAAGGCAGCTGCCGCCGCCAAGACCGTTGTTGAACTTGAAACAACTCTTGCCTCAAAGCACTGGGACAACGTTGCAACCCGCGATGCGGACAAGACCAACAACCCAACCAAGTTCGATGGTTTGCAGAAACTCACCCCCACCTTTGACTGGAACCTATGGTTCGAAGGTTCCGGCATAGACAAGAAGGTTCTAACTGAATCCATCGTCATGATGCCGTCCTTCTTCGAAGGACTTTCTTCTGTTTACTCCGAGAGCAATCTAGAGTCGCTAAAGACCTGGCTTAGCTGGAACGTTATTTCCTCAAAGGCTGCTTACCTTTCTCAGGAGTTCGTTGACGAAAGATTTAGCTTTTATGGAACCAAGTTGACAGGTGCACCGGTCAACCGCGCTCGCTGGAAGCGAGCAGTATCTCTTGTTGAAGGATCTTTGGGTGAAGCGGTAGGAAAGATCTACGTAGAGAAGTATTACCCGCCTGAGGCTAAAGCCAAGATGGATCAACTTGTTGACTACTTGATTCAGGCTTACCGCGAAAGTATTCAAGAACTTGCCTGGATGAGCGATGAGACCAAGAAGAAGGCACTGGTAAAGCTAGATAAGTTCACACCAAAGATTGGGTACCCAACCAAGTGGAAGGACTACTCGAGCATTGTCATTGACCGCAATGACCTAGTTGGAAACGTCAAGAGAGTAACCTCTTGGAATCTAGATCGTGAGATGAAAAAGATTGGTTCTCCAATCGACCGCGAAGAGTGGTTCATGACCCCACAAACCGTAAACGCCTATTACAACCCAGGCTTCAATGAGATCGTTTTCCCGGCTGCAATTTTGCAGCCGCCGTTTTTCTCACTTGAATCAGACGACGCTGTGAACTTCGGAGCAATCGGTGCAGTAATCGGTCACGAGATCGGTCACGGCTTTGATGACCAAGGATCCAAGTACGACGGCGATGGAGCATTGATTAGCTGGTGGTCTGATGCAGACCGAAAATCATTTGAGGAAAGAACGGCAAGCCTGATTTCTCAGTTCAACGAACTTTCTCCCGAGCAATTGCCAGATGAGAACAAGGTCAATGGTGAACTAACTATTGGTGAAAACATCGGTGACCTAGGCGGTCTTGGAATCGCTTACCGCGCTTACCTACTGTCTTTGAAGGACAACGGCGGAGCAGAGCCTGCGCCAATTGACGGACTAACTGCAAAGCAAAGACTGTTTCTTTCTTGGGCGCAGGCTTGGAGAACTAAGGGACGCGATGAGATGGTGCTGCAGAGATTGGCTACCGACCCACACTCACCACCTGAGTTTCGTTGCAACCAGATTGTTCGAAACATCGACGCTTTCTACGAAGCTTTTGATTTATCTCCTTCTGACAAGCTCTGGTTGGATCAAGCTCAACGAGTTAGCATCTGGTAGATGAAGCTCTGGCTAAGACTTATTGTTCAGCTAGTTAGCTGGCGAACAAGAACACCACTTCAGATTCACGAGGTTGCCAAAAGAAAGTTCCGGGTTTGGCCAACAGATCTGGATATCTACGCCCATATGAATAACGGTGTGTTTCTCACAATCCTTGATCTAGCCAGATACGACCACGGCAAAAGAACAGGCATCTGGAAAAAGTGGAAAAAACTTGGCTGGTATCCAGTGGTGGTAGCCGAGAACATCACGTTCAGAAAGTCTTTAGAGCTATGGCAAGAATTCACACTAGAAAGCAAAGTCATCGGTTGGACCGACGAGGCTATCTACTTTGAACAGCGCTTTGTCGTAAAGCACCAGATCTATGCCAGGGCAGTAGTTCGCATTCGCTTCTTAAAGCGCTCTAGAGGAATCGTCACTCCTCAAGAGTTGCTAGAGGTCACCCCATGGATCGGGCCTGTTCCTAAGCTTCCCGAGTGGGTAGTCGCATGGTCAAAGGCATCGTCTTTGCCCAAGGGCAAAGAGCCAGCCCCTAGCAATTGGGACTGACGAGAAAAGAGTTTTGTGCGAGAGTATTTGAGCAGCACGAACCAGCCAACAACAAAAAGGGAAAAGGCCAGAACAATGACAGATCTTCCAATCAAACGCTCCTTCAAAGATGACTTTGGAGTGGAGATCATGTTCTACGAGTGGCCAGTTGCAAACCCCAAAGCGGTAATCCAGATAGCTCACGGTCTAGGGGAGCACGCCAGAAGATACGACGTGATGGCAGCGACTTTGAACAAGGCAGGCTTTAGTGTCTATGCCGATGACCACAGAGGCCATGGCCAAACAGGTCTAAAGCAGATTGAGAACAAGCAGACAAGTAAGTTGGGTCAATTAGGTCCCGGTGGAATGAAGGCAACCATTGCACAGGTTGCAAGTATGTCTGAGCTAATAAAGGCAGAAAACCCAAACCGACCACTGGTTCTTCTTGGACACAGTTGGGGAGGGTACATCGCCCAGAAGATCATTAACGATTACTCGAGTCGCTATCACCTTGTGGTTCTTTCTGGATCAGGCCTTAGCCTGCCGGGTTATTCCGCAACAGGAAACTTCAACAAGGAATTCAGCAAATCCGCAGGAGCAAATGGCTACGAATGGTTATCAAGAGATATTGAGATCCAGAAAGGGTTTGCCGAAGACCCACTTACCTTCTTGGCAGAAGTGCTTCCAGTTCTTGGTTTCAAAAACGCATTGGAAATCATAGGTGTGCCATCAAAGAAAGTTAGGTCTGATCTACCGATTCTGGTGATGATTGGAGAAAAGGACACAGTGGGAGGCATCATTTCCAACAAGGCTCTAGTCAAGGCATACCGAAGAAATTCTGGAACAGAAGATATCGAGCTGTTCGTATACAACGATTGCAGACACGAGATTTATAACGAGCTCAACAAGGACGCGATTATTGAAGATCTAATCACTTGGGTAGAAAAACGACTTGGAGCTGAGCACCACTAGCAAACCCTAATCAATCGGAGCAGCGGTGCCCCAAGGTTCGGAAAGTAGAATTTCTTTCTTTTTAGTTTCGTTTGGCTGGTCTAACGGGTGAGGTATTACGGCGGGGAATCTTTCAGTCGAAAGGTTGAATCGGTCTGATCTCAAAAAAGTCAGCTCCAAAACTCTGGGAATCATCTGGCCTTTGTGCCTGTGCACCCCCCCGGCGTTATTCGCGTGAAGGTGGACTATCTCAAAATTCCGAGCAAGTTTGTCAAAAACTGTATCGAATACTTCGGCCCCCAACGAGGTCGTCATAATTTGGTCAAGGTTATGAAATTCAATAACCATAATGCGAAATCTATTGAGTATCTGGTCAGGGGTATCCAGAAGAACGTGCCACTCTGCTCCCTCAATGTCCATTTGCAATATCAAGTCAGCATGGCCAGAGGCATTTGCGTTGACCCAGTCCTCCAACCTAATGAACTTAACGCCATCGGTGTGAGCGGCCAAAAACAGTTTTTCAAAACGGAACTTAGCGTTAGCTACAGGAGGCCCATCAACTGAGTAGTCAACCATGAAGGAAGGGATTGCAATCTCGGCCATTGCCATTTCAAAAGTTGCCGATTGCGCAACCCCTGGTGAAAAACAGGCGCTAATCTCATTGAGATCGTCAGGTAATAAGTACCCACCATCCGAAGACCCACCCATCCGTAAAAGTGGGGCTGGGCTCGACACGGGGCTGAATCTTTGAATTAGGCCAATAATGCGTTCGCGACTAATTGTTCTTGAGATAGACAAGCCGAAGATTCCGAGGAGCCGCTGGGTAATTCTTGCTGCCCAGACTTTTGTTGCCAAGAATCGATTCCAGGCTGAACTTGCGCGGGCACTTAGTTTTGAAATCTGGTCACTTGAGAGCCCCAGGTTTTTCCCAACGCTTAGTAAAGCTCTCCACATCCAACGAATGATTTCGAACACAGACCCTCCCTCAGAACTTCATCAATGCTCGCCTGCCTAAATAGTATTAGGCGTGAGTGTTTCTTAAGATCGGAAACAAGGCACAGTTACCCTGGCCATCTACAAGCAGCAACGGCTTCTTCGATAGAACCCTTCAGTAAGTCATGGGTTTCCGGGTGTCGCTTGATATGCATAACAACATACGGGCAAACCGGGACAACCTTGTCCTTGGAGTTGGCTCGGACATCAGCTAGAGCTTCACGTATCAAATCAGCTGCGTAGCCCTTGTTTTGCTGTCAGGGATCAACCTCGGTATGGACAAAGTGGCGCTCACCTGGCATCAAGGAGTAATCCGCAAGGCCAATGCGCTTGTCCTCAAGCCAAAGCTCGTATCTGCGAGCTTCATGGTTGTGGATGACTTTTGGTTCCATGGTGTTAATCTTTCCTTTGTGACCGAGATAAGAAACACTGTCTACCTCGGGGATAACCTTGCTATTTTGCAGTCTATTCCGACTGAATCAATAGATCTTATCTATATCGACCCGCCGTTTAACACCGGACGCTCCCAGCAAAGATCCAAGGAAACCACCCGTCGAAACGACGAGGGAGACCGAGTCGGCTTCAAAGGTAAAAGGTACGAAACAGTCAAATCCCAAGTTCTTTCCTATGACGACCAGTTCGTCGACTACTGGGCCTTCTTGGAGCCAAGGCTCCAAGAAGCGCATCGACTTCTAAAACCAACAGGGACGCTTTACCTTCACCTCGACTACCGAGAGTCTCACTACGCCAAAGTCTTACTTGATGCGCTGTTCGGACCAGATAACTTCCTGAACGAAATCATCTGGGCCTACGACTACGGAGGTAAGTCCAAATCCCGCTGGCCAGCCAAGCACGACACCATCTTGGTGTTCGTCAAAGACCCGAAGCAGTACTACTTCGATTCAGAAACAGTTGATCGTGAGCCATACATGGCACCAGGGCTCGTGACTGAAGAAAAGGTCGCCAAAGGCAAGCTACCCACTGATGTCTGGTGGCACACCATCGTTTCCCCCACGGGTAAAGAAAAGACCGGCTACCCAACCCAAAAGCCAATTGGGATTCTTCGGAGAATCATTCAGGCAAGTAGCAAAGAAGGAGATGTTGTCCTGGACTTCTTTGCAGGCTCTGGAACTACAGGTGTTGTTGCCAACATGTTGGGTAGAAGATTCATTTTGGTTGACCAAAACCCAGAGGCGTTAGAAGTCATCAAGCAAAGAATCGAGGGTGTCGAGTACGAGCTTGTTAAGGCCTAGGCAGAAATGTTGTGGTTTGTGGAAAGCACAAACCAGTCGTCAAAATCAGAAAGCTCTGGATAGACCTGACGGTAACCATGAGACAAAAGCAAAGCCCTTACTTTCTCGCGGGTTGCTGAATAGTTGTGTTCCACGGCGATCGCTCCAAAGCTGTACTGAGAGAAGTCGAAGACATTAAGGATCTCAAACTCACTTCCTTCTGTGTCAATAGATAGAAAGTCAATGTACTTGGGGGCATCGTGGTAATTCAGCAGATCCAGCAGTGTCACGGTCTTGACTTCAAAAGAGTGATTGACTTCACGAGTTAAGGAGTGCTCATCATCCTCACCGAAACCCTCTATGGTACTAAGTTCACCTATTTCCATCTCTAAAAAGTTAACCTTCGTTTCGGAACTTGAGTAAACGCACCTGGTGTCAATCTTGGCAGCTCTATTTTTTTTGAGTTCTGGAAGCCAAGTGCGAGCAGGCTCACATAAGATCCCAGTCCATCCGAAGTGTTGTTCCAAAAGGAAAGTATTGCTTAATGATTTACCGTCTGTAGCCCCAAACTCCACAAAGAACCCAGACTTTTGTGTACCAGCGAAACTTAACGCAAACACGTCTTGCCCCAATTGGCTTCTGGATTGAGAGATAGCCTTGCTAATATCGCTGTCACTGAATGCGGCTGCGAAAGGGGAATTCTTTAGGATCCATAACAATTTATGAAAGCCCACCAAAGCATTTCGCTGCACAGAAAGAAAGGACTCTTCCCTGATTACCTTGAAAGCAAGAAAACGTCTAGCCCTGTCGATGATGCGAAAAATTCTTTGCATAGAACTACTCTACCTTGGTGACTGAGACTGCTGTCCGCGACTGAACTTCTCTCATGGTTTACTCTCCAGTCGAGTTTCGATCTAAATGTTACATCAATGGAATAAACCAATCATCAAAATCAGAAAGCTCAGGATAGACCTGACGGTAGCCGTTGGCTACAAGTATCTGCTGAACCTTTGGTCTGTTCTCCAAGTAGTTGTGCTCAACGCAGATTGCCCCGAAAGAATACTTCGAAAAGTCGAAGGCATTCAGAATCTCAAATTCACTACCTTCTGTGTCAACGGATAAGAAGTCAACGTGCTTGGGGGCGTTGTGTCGTATCAGAAGATCTAACAACGAGATTGTCTCCACTTGGTAGGAATCTGTGGTCCTGTTGATAAGTCCGTAGTGGTCGTTTCCGGTAATATCAGTGATTCCCGAGAGCTCACCGATGTAGTTTTCCGAGAAACCTATCTGTTCACCAGAGCGCGAGTAAACACAACGTAACTCGATTGCGCAGGAGCGGTTTCTCTTGAGGTCTTCGTGCCAACTTCTACTTGGTTCGCAAAGAATCCCTGACCAACCAAATTCTTTTTCCAGTAGGTAGCTATTGCTGAGGGCAACACCATCTGCAGCCCCAAACTCAACGAAGAACCCGTTGCGTTTTGCCTCTGAACCAATTAGTCCCAATAAGTCTTGACCCAGTTGGCTTTTTGAAGATCTGTAGGCTTTTCGAGCTTCAGTTGCACTCAAACCCTTGCCGCCTGGAAGGCGAACCAAATCTCCAAGAAGTTTCTTCTTGGATTTGGAATTAATCGAATACCCGAAGGCAAGCAAAATGCTAGAAACAAAATTCTTTAGTCGGGGCATTGCTCAAGGCTACCAGCTGCCTCGAAGCTTGCCTTAGGCCTGTCTGGACCTTGAGTACCTTGCCAGAAGCAGCATCACAGACCAAACAAAGACAATAAGGATTGCGGAAGCAGCCATAGCCATTCCGTAGTTTTGTTCACCCGGTCTTGCAATCAACCGGAACAAAAGTGTTGGAATTGTTCCTTCGGAACCATAGGCAAGAAAAGTGCTAGCTCCAAATTCACCAACAGAAATGATTGCTGCATAACCAAGAGCGGTCAACAAAACACTCTTGATCATTCCCGATTCAACAAATCGCCATATCTGAAAAGAATTAGCCCCATCAAGGCCTGCCTGTTCGATCGGCTCTTTGCCAATCGAAACAAGAGCTGGGTAAACAAGCCTGATAACCATCGGCAAGGCAATCAACGCTTGAGCTAGCGGAACAATCAACCACGAAGATCTAAGCGGAAACCACTCAGCATCGAATGAGATCAAGAAGCCAAATCCAAGCACGACGCTTGAAACACCTAGGGGAGCAAGGAACACAAAGTCAAAGACCTTATGCTTGGTTCGAACCAGTAGCCAAGAGATTAGGGTTCCAAGGACGAAGGCGATGCTTGCTGCAACAAACATGTTTCTAAGTGAGTTCATGGCTGCGTCAACAACTGAAATGTTCAGTAGGTCCCGGGCTCCGCGAGTGGCAAGATTCTCAAAGTTTTCGAACCCGAAGTTACCTCCCACCTGGAACGCTTCGACTAGCACCAACAACAACGGCATCAGGATTAGTCCGATAACAATCACGGCGGTAATCAGCACCGCCGGCAGGTCCCTAAGGTCGACCTTCGGCTTGCGTGCACCTTCGAACACGTGCTCTAGGCCAATGGCTCCCTTGGAAAGCGATGATCCAACAAAGAAGGCAACCGCTGTGATCAGGGTTTGAACCAGTACTAGCGCTGCTGCTCCTTCAAGGTCCAGGAACTGTGTGGCGGCAAAGTAAATCGCAGTTTCGATTGACAGAACTTGCCCGCCACCCAAAACCAGAACAATTCCAAAGCTGGTTGCTGAAAACAAAAACACTAGAGCACTTGCGGAGAAGATCGCAGGCCTTAGCTGCGGCAAGGAAATGGCAATTAGAGTCTTGAGCCTGCCTGCGCCATCTAACTCAGCGGCTTCTTCAACCTCCGCATCCAGGGTTGCCCAGACCCCACCTATTGCTCTAACGGCAATGGAGTAGTTCACAAACACGTGGGCTGCGATGATCCAATACACCGGCTCCAAAAGAAAGGTAAATCCCAGCTCAACCCAGAAAACGTGGAAATTTCCAAAAACCGTAAACCCAACTGCCACGACAATGCTCGGCAGCACAAACGGAACTGTAATCAGCGCTTTGACTATTCGCTCGCCCGGGAAAGTCCTTCTGTACAAGAGGTATGCCCCGGGGATCGCCAAAGCAACAGTCAGAACTGTTGACACCACTGCTTGCCAGAGTGTGAACCAGATAATCTCAAGCGTTTTGGGTTCAGCAAGCGTTGCAAGCCAGTCTCCTGAAAACCCAAGAGATGTGACCCTAACCACCGGCCAATAGAACAAGACCGCAACAAAAGTTAGCGGTATTGCCCAGAGTAACTTTCTAGTCAAAGATTGCCGACCACTTGTTCTGCCACTTCTCACGGTGAGTAGCGATGCTCAAATCTTCCCCGATGGTTGATTTGGCTGCTGGACCAAACTCAGCCCATTCCTCAGGAATGGCGGCATTTGGGTTCACCGGGTATACATACATCAACCCCGGCATGGTGTTCTGGAAGGATTCACCGAGCAAGAAATCCACCAGCGCCGCCGCACCGACTGGATTTTTTGCTCCAGCAAGAATCCCAATGAACTCGGTTTGTCTGAACCCCTCATCCAATAACGCAACAGTCTGAGATTTGCCATCTTCACGGATTTCTGCAGCAGGAGAAGAGCAGTAGCTCAAGACGATCGGGAAATCGCCATTTCCTGATGAACCAGAAAACTCAGTGAAGTAGGCCTCTTCCCAACCGGCAGCAACCCTTACCCCGTTATCTCTTAGTTCTATCCAATACTGCTCAAAGTTTTCTTCACCGAAGGCAGCCACGGTGCTGGCAAGAAAAGCTAACCCAGGGGAAGACGATAGCGGATTGGAAACAACAGCCAAGCTGTTGTATTCAGGTCTTGTCAGATCACGCCAAGAAGCAGGGGGCGTGATCTTTCTTTTCTCGAACCAAACTCGGTCGTAGTTGAAGCAAACATCCCCAAATGCAACCTCAACCAGGTTTCCTTCGATGGTGCCGTTCTCATCGGCGACACCCCTAAAGGTGTTGTCGATTCCGAAAACAACATCGGCAATCGGAGAGGACTTTGTTAGCACCAAACGGTTAGTGAGGCTTCCTGCGTCCCCTGCTCGAATAATCTCCAGCTCAAAACCAGAAGCTGTTTCGAACTCCGCAATTGACTCATCTGAGATTGCAAAGGAATCGTGAGCCACCAGAGTGACTTTGATTGCTGCTTGCTCTGCTGGTGCGCAGCCTGCGAGCAGCAGGCTGGAAATCGCCAACATGGTTGCTAGTTTTTTCATTTCGTGCCCCTTTGGTTGGAGGTAGGCACGGGATGTATCAAGAGTGTCCTCCCTGCGCTGGCATTACCCAGATCAGGTTCGACGGTCGAAGACTTTAGTCTTCCTCTCAGTCTGGTTTACCCAAACTCCCGTGTTGGTACAAGTCTAAGCTCCGAAGGAATCTTTACAAGCAAAGTTAGGCTGGCAACATGCCACAAAACAACAGTAGAACATCAATGCGCCTTCGGCGCATGATTACCCTTTCTGTTGCGGGGGCTTTAGTTTTTGGAGTAGCGGGAATCTATGGATTGCCTAAAGTCATTTCTGATCAGGTAGCCAAACTTCCAGAATCGGTGCAAAGTATTGCCAACCAGGTCGCAGCCAAACCAGTCACCATCTTTGATCCACCGAAATACTCAATCGACCAAGCGGATTCGATCTGGGTGGTTGTAAACAAACAAAGGCAGATTTCACCCCTCAATTACCAGCCAACTTCCCTTGCCCTCCCGGCCTTTCCAAAACCTAAAGTTCAGAATCCTTTCGGACTTCAAATGCGTGTGGAAGCTGCTGTTGCAACTGTTCAGCTAGCTACAGCAATGGCTGAAGCTAGAAAAGGAACACTGATCCTGAACAGTGGCTTCAGAACCTACAAAAACCAACAGGGGCTCTACACCACAACCAGAGACACCAGAGGATTAGCTGTTGCTGAGAAGCTTTCAGCTAGGCCCGGTCACTCAGAACACCAACTGGGTCTTGCAGCTGATTTTTCAGTCAAGGGGCAGGGCTGCGTGATCATGGTCTGCTTCGGTAAATCCGAAGCAGGCATTTGGCTTGCTGAGAATGCCCACCAGTTTGGTTTTATCCTTAGATATCCAAAGGGCTACAGACCTGTCACGGGATTCCAATACGAGCCTTGGCACTTCAGATATGTAGGGGTGGAGCTAGCGACTGAAATGAAAACAAAGGGGATCAAGACCCTAGAAGAATTCTGGGGTCTTGATGCAGCGCCGGACTATGCAGCACCGGCTGGCTAAACGCAATCAAACTTCAATCCAGAAACCTTAGCTAATCACCCCCGGTTGGCTCTAACCTTGTCTTTATGCCCGCCAAGACTTCAAAGCCCACAACCAACCTAACCTTTGCATTCTTGGGTCCAGTTGGAACTTTCACGGAACTCGCCCTTGATCAAGTGAAAGAAGCTAAGAACGCCAAGAAGATTTCAGTGAACCATGTAGCCGAGGCAATCGAACTAGTTATCTCAGGCAAAGCCAAAAGATCAATCATTCCCGTTGAGAACTCAATAGAAGGTGGAGTATCGGCCACACTCGACGCATTAGCCGGAACCGACAAGGTAAGAATCTATGGGGAGTACCTGGTTCCAGTTACCTTTAACCTTGTCGCCAGACCTGGCACCAAACTTTCTGACATCAAGACAATTTCGACTCATCCGGTTGCCTACGCGCAGAGCCGCAAGTGGCTACTAGAAAAACTTCCAAAGCATGTGCACTTGCCTGCAACTTCGACTGCCGCTGCCGCTGCAGGCCTCTTAACTTCAGAACAAGCGGACGCAGCTATCGCTGCTCCGACTATTACAAACCACCACAACCTCATCACCTTGGCCAAGAACATTGGTGAGAACAAACAGGCCCAAACCAGATTCATCCAGATTGGACTGGCTGGAGACCCACCTAAGCCAACCGGAGCGGACAAGACCTCGGTGATTGTTGAGCTCCCTTCTGACCAGCCGGGTTCCTTGCTTGCAATGCTTGAGCAGTTCTCCACCAGGGGAGTGAACCTAACAAGAATTGAATCAAGACCCATTGGGGACAGGCTCGGCAGGTACCGTTTCAACATTGATGCCGAAGGCCATGTCTTAGATGAATCAATGGGTGAAGCCCTTGCAGGGCTTCACAGATTCAGTCCGAAGGTCAGCTTCCTAGGTTCTTACCCAAGAGCAGATAAACAGCAGACCAAGCCAGAAGGTAACAATTCGAATCGTCAATATCTTGAAGCAGTGAATTGGCTCCAATCCCTCAGGGGGGGGGCTAAGTGATGGACGCGATTTTGCCAACCGCAGGCAAAGCAACCCGAATGAGGGGCCTACCAAAATTTTTACTGCCAGCCGGGCCGGACTTCTTGACTCTCATAGAACGCCACATAACAGAATTACTTGAATACTGCGAAACCGTTTGGATACCTACTAGACCTGAGCAAACTATCCTCCTCGACACCCTACGACTATCGTCTGACCGTGTCGTGGTAGTTCCTATGTCAACCTCAACAATGACAGAGACAGTGTTAAGAATTGGAGCAATTTCAGCAGCAGATAGATTTCTCATGGTTATGCCCGATACATATTTTGCTGGAGAAAAACCCTACGATTACCTGGCAAATTCTCAGTATCCAATAAGTCTTGCAACATGGAGAATCCGTACAGACCAGCTTGGAAAGCTTGGCCAGGTAAAACTCAGCGAAACACCCGAAGGTCTAATCACTCACTCAGAGGACAAAAATCCCCTTTGCGAGTACCCGCATGCTTGGGGGGCGATGTCATTTACCAAGCAAACACTCTCTTTTGGAAAACCTGATATGCCCCACACAGGGTATCTATTACCTGAGTTACTGGATGCTGGAATCGAGATTCATGCCCGAGAGATGGATGGAGCCTATTTTGATTGCGGAACGCCAGCCGAGTACCTAGAAATGTTGACTAGCGGGATGGACTAAATGCTCCATCCCTATTTGCCAGGAGACTCGCTGCTATTCTGAACTTGTGATCGACCTCAATCTCCTTAGAGAAAACCCAGAAGCCATTAAGGCCTCTCAACGCGCTAGAAGGCGCGATGAGAAAATAGTCGATCAGGCAGCAGAACTAGATACCAAGCGACGCAAGGCGCTCGCAGAATTCGAATCCCTTCGTGCTGAGCAAAACGCTCATTCCAAACTTGTTTCTACAGCCCCCAAAGAGGAAAAGGCTTCATTAGTTGCTTCAGCACAAGAGCTAGCCGGCAAGGTTAAAGCTGCCAACGAAGCTGCCAATGTCGCAGCTGAAGAACTAGACAAAATAGTCTGGAAGATCGAGAACGTAGTTCTCGATGGCGTCCCTGAAGGCGGGGAAAACGACTTCCTTGTTATCAAGGAATTTGGCACCAGGCCAAACTTCGCCTTTGAACCCAAAGACCATGTTGCGTTAGGTGAATTGCTTGATGTCATTGACATCGAACGCGGTGCAAAGATTTCAGGATCACGCTTTTACTTCCTCAAAGGAATGGGGGCAAGGCTTGAGCTTGCCCTAATGAACTTGGCTCTAGACAAAGCAACCAAGGCCGGCTTTACAGTCTTGATCACTCCAACACTGGTACGGCCGGAAATCATGGCAGGGACCGGATTCTTAGGCGAGCACGCCGACGAGATTTACTACCTCCCAGCGGATGAGCTTTACCTAACTGGAACTAGCGAAGTTGCACTGGCCGGATATCACAGAGACGAAGTCATCGATCTTGAAGCAGGCCCACTTCGGTACGCAGGATGGTCTACTTGTTACAGAAGAGAAGCCGGAAGCCACGGCAAAGACACCAGAGGGATTCTTCGGGTGCATCAGTTTAACAAGCTAGAGATGTTTAGCTACATCACTCCTGAACAAGCCGAAGCAGAGCACCAAAGACTTCTTTCTTTCCAAGAAGAAATGCTTCAGGCCTGCGAGCTACCTTATCGAGTCATCGACACTGCTGCTGGAGATTTAGGTTCATCAGCCGCGAGAAAATACGATGCCGAAGCATGGGTTCCAACCCAGGGTAGCTACCGGGAGCTAACCTCAACTTCGAACTGCACTACTTACCAGGCCAGAAGACTCAACGTCAGGTACCGAACTTCCGATGGTAAGACTGCAACTGCTGCAACACTAAATGGAACTCTCGCAACAACTAGATGGCTTGTTGCGATATTGGAGAACCATCAGCAAGCCGATGGTTCAGTCAAGATCCCCGCAGCACTTCGCCCGTACCTCGGTGGCGAAGAATTCATTACTCCCAAGAGCAAATAACACCAAGTCCAGGAAAATCCCTCACCTATGCCCAGTCTTTCCCCAAACGACCGATGGTTGATTGGGCTAGACATTGACGGAACCTTGGTTCACGATGACGGGTACCTTTCCCCTAAAGTAGTTAAAGAAGTCCAGAGAGTAAAAGAACTCGGCCACGAGGTAATCATCGCAACCGGCCGCGCAGCAGCCAACGCCGTCCCAGTGGTCAGGGATCTAGGTTTCGAACAAGGGTTTGTTGTGAGCTCCAACGGAGCAGTAACGGTCCAGCTCGATGTCGACCACCCTAAAGGCTTCCAGATGACCGACATAACAACCTTTGATCCAGCCGAGATCCTTACCCAGTTAATTGAGCACCTACCCGAAGCACACTTTGCAGTAGAAGATGTCGATGGAAGCTACCGCTTCCATCGACCATTTCCCTCCTACACCCTAGGCGATCAGAACTTTGAGACACCTCTAGAGGAGCTAATGCACCACGAGGTGAGCCGAGTTGTGGTGCTTTCGCCCCAGCATGACGTTGATGAATTTTTAGGGCTCGTTTCAAAGATTGGCTTGGCATCGGTGAGCTACGCAATTGGTTACACCGCATGGTTGGACATTTCCCCCAAGGGAGTATCGAAGGCCAGTGCGCTTGAAACTCAGCGTCAACGTCTGGGAATTGCCAGCGAACAAGTTCTCGTGATGGGCGATGGCAGAAACGACATAGAGATGTTCCAGTGGGCTAAGTCCAACGGTGGTTTGGCGTTTGCAATGGGCCAGGCACCTGAGGAAGTCCAATTAGAGGCGACCGATGTCACATCATCTGTCACCGATGACGGGGTTGCTAGGGTCCTGGCGGGCTTCGAGGGCATCTTGTTTTCTAGGCAGCGCTAGCAGTACTAGTTTCCTGTAAAGTTCTTTACGGAGGTCTGTCCGAGCGGCCGATGGAGCTGGTCTTGAAAACCAGTGAACAGAAATGTTTCGTGGGTTCGAATCCCACGGCCTCCGCCATTTTTTATCTGTTAATCCGCTGAGCTTGCATGCCCCAAATCCTGCCCCTGAATAGACTTGACCACAGGTTCCTCTAAGGGAGAAAAACAGAACTTGTCTGATCAATTACCGAATTTCGCAACGAGAAGAGTGGTTCGTCCACCAACAGGACTTCGCAAAGAAATCCCACGGCACGGAAACCAGAAATCTCCCGCACCCTGGAGAAAGTATGTTCGCTGGGGGTTCAAAGGGCTCGCTGTTGGCATGGGAGCTTTACTTTCAGTGACCGGAATCTCGGTCTTCCAGTTGTCAAACACCCTAAAAGAGAACAACATCACATTGGTTGACGCCGAGGGAAACGCTTTCGCACAACCAAGTGTTGAGGACCTTAATGGCCCCATTAACATGCTCTTGGTCGGATCAGATACCCGTAAAGGTCAAGGTAAAGGCTACGGAAGTGATACCTCGGAGCTAGCAGACGTGATCATGCTGCTTCACATCTCTGCAGACCGCAAGAACGCAGTCGCACTTTCTTTCCCGAGAGATCTGCTTGTTCCAATTCCCGCTTGTCCAGACCCTGCAGGCGGTTCATTCTCCCCAATGAGCCGGCAGCAGATCAACTCGTCGATTGCCTATGGTGGACCTGTCTGCACACTCCTTACTATCCAAGCGATGACAGGTGTGAAGATTCCTTACTTGGCCATGATTGATTTTCGCGGTGTTATAGAGATGTCTAATGCAATTGGAGGAGTTGAGGTTTGCGTAGCCAGCCCTATAGACGACACTTACTCAAAGCTTCAACTTGATGCCGGTCTTCACACCCTCCAAGGAAAGGAAGCCCTAGCTTTCCTTCGAACCAGGCATGGAGTTGGGGACGGCTCTGACTTAGCTCGAATCTCGAACCAACAAGTGTTTCTTACTTCCCTACTTAGAAAAGTGAAGAACGAAGGCGTGCTTTCGAACCCCATATACCTTTACAGCCTGGCCAACGCCGCAGCTAGAAACATGAAGCTCTCAGACAGCATGACCGATCTTGGAACCATGGTTGCACTAGCTGGAGCGCTTAGAAATGTTGACTTGGACAAGATGACGTTCCTTCAGGTGCCATCTCGTGGTGGGTTATCTGGTAGCGAGGCTGGACGAGTTGAGCCGATCTACGATCAAGCTCAATTGATTTTTGATCGTCTAGCAAATGATGAACCCGTTGTGATCAAGAAAGCGAACACCGGCTTTGGCGCTAGCGTCAAAGAAACAGATGCTCCTCAGGCGGACTCGACGACTGGACCTGAAGGCGGCGAAGAGGTCTTGCCTGAATGGGCGCGAGGTACGAACGCCGCCACCGAAACCTGCTCCGACTAGCTGCTTAATGCCTCGTTCTCAGCCAGTTGCTGTTTTGGGCTAAACTTCAAGAGTTCTCGGAGACGTCGCATAGCCCGGTCGAGTGCGCCTCACTGCTAATGAGGTAGGGGTGTTAAAGCCCCTCGGAGGTTCAAATCCTCTCGTCTCCGCCAACTTTTTCAAATTCGACGCCAGCTAGACTTGGGCCGTGTTGAGAATTATCCAAAAAGCTTTGGCCTTTATGACCCCAAGAGAACGAACCAAGTACTTCATGTTCCTGGGCCTTCGCTCCTTTGTGGCCCTTTTCGATCTGTTCGGAATTTTGGTGATTGGCTTTTTAGCCACATCCATTGCTCTATTCGTCACTCTTGGAAGCGATGCAAGCAGAGCTATCAACTTTGCGGGACTCAGTATTCCGGCGGTCACGGCACAGACACTTCCGTTCGTAGCGGTGCTGATCTTGTCCCTCTTTGTGTCCAAAGCAATCATCTCAATACTTCTCACCCGTCAACTTGCCTACTTCCTTGCTCGCATAGAAGCTCGAGCAGCCAGAACTGTTGCCGAAAGGGCTTTCGGTTCCGGCATGGGTGAAGCAAGACTCCACTCCACACAAGAACTTTATTTCGCCGTCCAGGCAGGGTCTCCGGCTGCGTTTAACTCGGTTCTCAATTCCGCTGGCACCATTGCAGCAGAAGGCCTGCTATTTGTCCTGGTAATTGCATCCTTCTTTGCGATTGATCCCCTTTCGGCAGTTGGAACCCTAGTGTATTTTGCGTCGATTGCCACCGTCATTCAATTGTTTGTTGGCAATCTTATGCAGAAAGCCGGGGTCAGGGTCGCAGAAGGATCTGTTGCTGCAAACACCGCTATCGGAGATTTAAGTGAGGCCTTAAGGGAAGCAACAATTCTCGGGAAAAGAGATTTCTTTTTTCAGAAAATTTTTCAAGCAAGAATAAGCACTGCGTCGAGCGGTGCAACACAACTGACTCTTAGCGGGCTGCCTAGATACATCGTGGAAACGGCCCTCATGATAGCAGTAGCTCTGTTTGTGCTTTGGCAGTCAGCCAGCGGAGACATAGTTAAAGCGGCGGGTACTGTGGGGATTTTTCTTTCAGGGGGACTAAGACTCACAGCATCGCTCCTCCCAATGCAGGCCGCCTTATTGTCGATTAAGCAGTCCATACCAATTGCTGAACGCGCCCTCCAGTTTCTGAGCGCCGAACGAGAAGAGAAACCTTTTTCGACGGCCCCTGCTCAAGACACCTTCCAGTCCAGTGAGGCAGTAAGAGTGAATCTCGCAGATATCTCATTCCAATATCCCGGTTCGTCTGAAAGCACTCTACGAGGGATCACTTTTGAAATTCACCCCGGCCAGCAAGTGGCCCTCATCGGCCCGTCAGGAGCCGGAAAGTCCACTATCGCAGATCTTATCTTGGGCTTACTGGTGCCAACCCAGGGAAGAGTTCTTGTCGCAGGGGAGGAGCCAAAACAATTAATTCTCACTAACCCAGGGCGACTTGCATACGTGCCTCAACGACCCGGGATGGTCTCAGGCTCAGTCGCCGAAAACATCGCTTTGGGGACGAGTGAAGCCGAATTAGATTTGGATAGGCTTCGTTCTGCCATTTCTGCATCACACCTCGATCGTGTGTTGGAAAATCTCCCTGATGGAATCAACACGAATCTAGGAAAGAGGAAAGACGAACTTTCGGGGGGGCAACTCCAGCGCATAGGTTTAGCCAGGGCTCTGTACCCGGAACCAGGGCTGCTTGTCATGGATGAGGCGACTAGTGCTCTGGATGCCGAATCCGAAAACGAAATCAATAAGGCACTGGATGAGATGCGCGGTAAAGTCACAGTAATTCTCATCGCTCACAGGCTAAACACTGTGCAAAGGTCGGACATGGTGTTCTTGGTCGAAGGAGGGAAGATTACGGCTTCAGGAACCTTTCCAGAGCTCTTGAAATCAAATAAGACAGTGCAAAACCTTGCAAAACTCATGTCTATTGATTCAGGCGCTAACTCCCAAGTCTAGAAAGTAGCTGCTTGTATCTGGTGTCAGAAAAACTTTAAAGTCAAAAGCTCGACATTCGTGACTAGTTCACTGGTTCCATCCAAAATTAGATCCGCTCTTGTAGGGGCTTCATACTCTTGTCCTACTCCGGTTAAGTTAGGCAACTCCCCGGAGGCAGCTTTCTTATAAAGGCCCTTGGGGTCTCGTTCTGCACAAATCTCGGCAGGGGTCTTCACCCAAATCTCTGCAAAATCTCCTTCGGGGAACAACGCCTTTGCCTGGTCTCTGTCTGCAGCGTAAGGGCTGACCAGGGCTACGATCACAACCAGCCCCGCATCGTAAAGATTGTGTGCAACCTCTGAAACTCGTCGCACGTTTTCAGCGCGGTCTTCGCGAGTGAATCCAAGATCTTTGTTTAGACCCAGTCTGATGTTGTCTCCGTCTAGCACGTAAGCGTGCATTCCAAGTCCAAACAACTTCTTCTCTACAGCGTTAGCAATGGTGGATTTTCCAGATCCTGACAATCCAGTTAACCAAAGTACCCGTGCTCGTTGATTCTTCTGCGCTGACCTCGCCTCGCGATCAATCTCGTAGAGGTGCTCCGAGATGTTTGCGCTCCTTCGAAGCGCGTGGGTCACCATTCCAGCACCAACGGTGCTCATAGTGGCTCGGTCAACCAGGATGAAGTTCCCCTTGAAGCGATTCTGCTTGTAAGGGGTAAGGGCAATTGGAGAGTCTGTGGCGATTTCAAGCACACCAATCTCGTTGGTCTTGAGTACCCTTGCAGCATCTTGCTCTCCAGTATTGATATTTAGAACATGCCTAATGTTCGTCACAATTGCTGGAACTTGGGTTGATCCCGAGATCAGTAAGTAGCTTTTGGAATGGATGAGGTCTGAATCACCAAGCCAAACAACTGTGGCTGCAAAGCGGTCAGCGGGCGACGCTGCCTTATCGGCAAGTTCGATTACGTCGCCACGGGTTGCGTCCACATCAGGCTCAAGAACAAAAGTGACAGCTTTACCGTCTTCAGCAGAATTCAAATCTCCATCGAAAGTTGTAATCTGTCCGATTTTCGCAGTTTTCTTTGAAGGAAGAACTGAAACTTCGTCGCCGACAGCGAAGGACCCCCCCACGACTGTTCCTGCAACGCCCCTAAAGTTTTCAGCCCGGGAAATCATCTGGACGTTTAGTCGGGGGAGATTTTCACCAGCAGCCTCGACATCCCACTCTTGTATGTATTCCAGCAAAGTAGGACCTTGATGCCAACGCATATTCTCTGATTTATAGACAACGTTGTCCCCGGCCAAGGCGCTAAGGGGGATGAATTGAATGTTCGCGATCTCAAGTCGAGCAACGGTCTCTTGGAGGCCTTTTTGAATTTCCTCAAACACCTGCTCGCTATAGCTCGCACCGTCTAGCTTGTTTACTACAACTGCAATCTTTGTGACGCCCATCAGCGAGCAGATGGTTAGGTGGCGAAGAGTTTGCGTTCTAATTCCGCGGGTGGCGTCAACTAAAACGAGTGCAATGTCAGCCCGAGAGGCTGCAACCGCCATGTTTCTTGTGTACTGCTCGTGACCCGGCGCATCGGCAATTATTAGCCTCCGGCCATTCAAAAGATTCATCGAGCGATAGGCAACGTCAATTGTGATTCCCTGCTCGCGCTCTGCCTCTAAACCGTCAGTCAAGAGGCTGAAGTCAATCTCACCAGCCTTGATGGTTGAACCCGATCGCCTAACCGACTTAGCAGCGTCAACTGTGTCGTCAGGAACACTATTTGTTTCAACCAGAAGACGGCCGATTAATGTCGACTTACCATCATCAACTGAACCACATGTCACAAGTCGAATTATGGGTTTTTCCATCAGAAATAACCTTCGGTCTTTTTCTTTTCCATGGAGTCTTCTTTATCTCCATCGATAAGTCGGGTGGCTCTTTCAGAAAGCCTCAGTTCGGTGACTTCTTGGACAACTTCCTCCATAGTTGTTGCTGAAGAATTTACACCTGCCGTTAAGGGGTAACAACCTAGAGTTCTGAATCGAATCTTGCGCATTTCGGGAGTCTCGCCGTCTTTGAGTGGGTAGCGTTCATCGTCGACCATGATCATTTGATCTCCACGCCAAACCATCGGTCTCTCTTTGGCAAAGTAAAGTGGGCTGACCTTAATCTTTTCTCGCAGTATGTAATTCCAGACATCAAGTTCAGTCCAGTCTGAAATTGGAAATACTCGCATTGTTTGGTCGGGAGCAAGCTTCGGATTATATGTTCTCCAGAGCTCTGGCCTTTGGCTTCTGGGGTCCCACCTGTGACCTGGCTCGCGAACGGAAAAAATTCGTTCTTTGGCACGGCTTCGCTCCTCGTCCCTTCGGGAGCCGCCAATCGCGGCATCGAATCTATGCTTATCGAGCCCCTCTCGAAGGGCAACGGTCTTCATGATTCTGGTGTATTCAGAGGCTCCCAGAGAAAAAGGCGTGACTCCATCCGCAATGCCCTGGTTGTTTGTTTGGACTAAAAGTTCAAAACCAACTTCCTTAGCAGTCTCGTCTCGAAATGAGATCATCTCCTTGAACTTCCAAGTGGTATCAATGTGCATCAGAGGAAATGGAATTGGCCCTGGCGCAAAGGCCTTGCGGGCCAGGTGCAAAAGAACCGAGGAGTCTTTGCCGATGGAGTAGAGCATAACTGGCTTGCGGAAGGCTGCGGCAGTTTCCCTGAAAATCTCAATAGATTCGTTTTCTAGCGCTTGAAGAACTGACGGTGATGAAATCATATTCTCTATTCTAGTTTGGGAGGCTTTCAAAGAATTGCTAGTCGCTGTGGAATAGGCGAGTCAATAGGGATCCATAACTTGCCTGATGCGCACCAGCTCCAGAATAGAAGTCTTTCATGTTTATCTCAGCACCCTCTAATTCTTTATTCGATAGGAAGAACGTCGCGCCGTGTTCAGCCTGCGGGCAGTTTTTTCTAACGACCTCTCAACAAGCAACCACCAACGTATTTTTTCCAAGAACGGCGACTCCTGAATAAACTCCAAGCAATATTGTCTCCACCCCTCAGTGCTATAGCCTTCGTTTGATACTGACCAACTCAGCCTGACTGGATCGTATCCACAGACTTTAGGCTGGGCGTCCATAACCCATAGGACCCCTCTTGACATCAAAGCTTTATGTAGGACGGCACAGTCCAGCCAGTCAAAGTCCTTCACAGGAAATTCTCGGCGTAGCCACTTACCACGCCAAACTCCAAACACCCACGTTGGCCAAACAACACTTGAAGTCAGAATCGGGTCTATCAAGACATCGGATGGTTCAAATCGACTGATCAGTTCATTGCCAAACTTCTGGGACATTCTGTCATAAGAGCGCAATTCGATAGGTGGAACAAGCAGATTTATGTTGTGCGTCCAATTTCGCTTGGTGGCTTCGAAGAAATCAGAAGGTATTGAATCGTCATCCGCACAAATCGAGACCCACTCTGCGGTTGACTCTTTAATTAGCCGGCGAAAATTCTGATATAGACTAAGCCCTTCAAAAGGAGGAGGCAGTAGAACAATTTTATTACTTTTGGGCATAACTCTTTCGTAATCATTCCACATCATGGGGTCACTAACGCTCACAAGAATTCTCAACATGTGGCCCTCGCCCGCCTGCATCGCCTCTTGAACTACCCGTAATGTCCCCCGAAAATCTTCCTTTGTTGGAATGAGTACATCAATTGACGGAGAACCCATTTCACTATTGACCGAAGGAGTCTTCAGGTAGGGCATGACTTGAGCGTACCATTCGCTCAACAAACAATCTTTTTCAGCAGGGTTTATCAGATAAAGATAGTGTTCTTGTCGAACCACTTGGGTTTAAGGTTTGGGTAGTTTGTTGAATCCATATCAGGACAAGATGACTTGGCTTTGGTAGATTTCATGTAAGAAAGTGCTTGGGAAGGGCCATGAGAGAAGCAGATTTAGGCCAGCCGTTTCAATATTTTTTTAGAACTTACAGTGCGATTGTCAGATTGGTGAAAGCATGCTAGTCGCAAGCCAAGGTATTAACTCAAAAACATACATACTCATCGCGACCAAAAATCGCCCTGAACATCTAGCTAAATTACTAGCTGGATTAAGCAATATGGCGGACGAATTTTCAAAGGTTGTGATAGTTGACGCCTCAGACGAGGACAAGGAAGCTAAAGTCTTTGATACGATTAAAGACTTTAGCTCAAAGCTCGATATTTCACTTGTGAAGTCAAGGATCTCAAGCCTCGCCCACCAGAAGAATCTTGGCCTCAAGGCATGCGAATCTGCAACTTTTGTTCAAATACTTGATGATGATGTCTTACCACCCAAGCATTACATTTCGGATTTAGCGAAAGTAATGGAAGAGCTTGATATTGCTGGCATCAGTGGGGTAACCCAGGAGGTAGAGATCCCAGCAAAGCCATTCAGGATCTTTCTGAAGGTTTTTGGGCTAATTGCAAACCAACCAGGTCAGGTCTCTTGTTCAGGTGTGGGTACCCCTATCTTTCCAGGTGATAATTCTTCGCAACTCCATGACGTCAATTGGTTGATTGGTTGCAGCATGTGGAACATTAGGGACATTAAGGACTTTCAATTCAAGTCGGAATTTCCAGGCTCATCGCTGTTCGAAGACGTGGAGTTTTCGCATAGAGTCTCAAAGGTTGCTCGACTCAAAGTCAGCTCTTCCCATGTACTGACTCACTTCTATGCCGCCGAAGAAAGACCAAGTCAATACATCTATTGGTACAGATTTTCACGAAACAGGATCGAAGTTCTTAACATCAGCTCCAAACATCCCAGGCTAACTCTGCTCTGGGGTACCATCGGGCTCGTTATTCAGATAACGTTTGGTCGGGAGAAATCCAAACTTTCCGCACTCCGAGGTCTGGGAGAAGGTGCCATGAGCGCTATAAGGGGAGGGAAATTCATTTGACAAAGCAAGGACGGGTGAAAATAGAGTTTGAGTGTGCCAAGTTTCTTGATTAGGTCGGCTTGTTTCGCCGGGTAGGTCAGAGGTTAGGACGGAGAAAACCAGTTTCAACAAGTACATTACCCAGAAATTTTTGAAATCGAAAAAACTAGCTCTGGCAGATGATTGAATTAGAAGGACGAATTACCCAGTCAGCTGAAAGGCTGTTTGTTGAAAACCATTGAGTTTCAGTAGACTGTAGAGACAAGTGAACAGTAAACGCATACAATTGAGGCGCCAGCGTTTGTAGCTCAACGGATAGAGCATCTGACTACGGATCAGAAGGTTGGGGGTTCGAGTCCCTCCAAGCGCACTTTTAGACCAATAACCTTGATTTCTTGGGTGTAGAAACTCCAGTCAAGTAGTAAAACTAATTGCTGGCCATTATAGATGTTAGTTGTCAATGGGGCACAAAACCATTTGTGTTTATCTACAGTGGCAAAAGAGACCCCCCTTCAAATATCGTGGAATCTCGAAGGCGATACCTACCCCCGGATCCAAGATATGCAGCAAGAACTGCTTCACATAGGTTCATCCACTGGTTTCGCGGAGATTATGTTACCAACTGCACAACAGGCTAGAAAAAGCAGCCTCGCGTCACGGAAATTTGCCTCTAACGTGGGCGCACATAGCACTTACGGGGTTTTCGATAAGCGCATATTCTTTGGAGAAAATGGACCTGTAGTGGATTGATTTTTTGCATTTGAAGTAACCTTAACAATATGTTTCGAAAGCCGATTACTGTTGAACTGGTCGGGGGGCTCGGTAATCAACTCTTTGGTTACTTTGCCGGACTCTATATTTCCCAAAACTTAGGCTGCGACCTAGTTCCTTATAAAAGGAAGCCACTAAAAGGGGAAAGTAATCACGGCTCATCTTTAGATTCTCTTCTTCTACCGAATACATCAGTCAAATCACTGACATTAGCAGTGCGGATTAAAGAGTTGGCCCGGCGGGCGATGCACGAAGCCCTTACATCCCCAGTTGCGAGGAAACTTGGAGCGAAAGACTTCTCTGGCTTTTATTCCTCAGGTTCACTAGGAGCTGACCCAAAACTAAATGCAATAAAGGAAGGATCATTTGTTCGGGGGTACTTCCAGACCTATAAATACTTCGAGTATCTCGAAGGCAGAAGTTCAATTCGGCCAGTGACTCTTCGTCGGGCTTCGAGCTGGTTTGAAACCATGGCTCATCGGATTTTACAGTCCCAACCCCTTACTATGCACATCAGGAGAGGAGACTACCTAAATCCCGAAAATGATTTCATCGGCGCTCTCTCTCCAGATTTTTTCATTGAAGCGTTAGAGGATTTACGCCTTAAGCCAGGGCTAGCCAAAAGAGAAGTATGGATCTTTTCCGACGACGTTACCGGCGCCAGGGAAGAGTTTAGTGGGCTGGATTTGGGGCCCCATAGGTGGATTGAGACGCCACGACTGTCGGATCCTGCAGAATCAATGATCTTGTTGGGAATGGGAGCAGGTATCGTGATTTCAAATTCAACGTTTTCTTGGTGGGCAGCGACATTAGGGGGCACGGAGTTTGTTATTGCGCCCGCTCCCTGGTTCCGTAATCACCCCGAGCCCTTGGACCTAATTCATCCAAACTGGAGCAGGCATCCAAGCAGCTGGGTGGGACAATAGTCGCACTTGTGTACTTTGTAATTCAATCCTCACCGCCGCTTCCGTCAGATCAATCAAGAGATCCAGGTGCTTTGCAGGTACATTTATCAGGGACAAAAAGGAAATGAGACTAGTCGGATGAGCGTGGACGTTGTAATTCCCACATTCCAGGAAACAGAGAGGCTGTTCCGGGCGGTAGATAGCGCATTGAATCAGTCGTCAACCGTCAACAATATCTACGTTTTAGATGATGGCAGTAGCCAAGACGTCACTAGAGTTCTGGTCAAGCATCTGGGAAAAGAGCGACGGGTACACATTATCCTAATGGAGCACACGGGTCTCCCTGGGGTCGGACGGGCTCGGGGGATTAACTTATCAAGTGCTGACTGGATTGCCTTTCTAGATGCTGATGATTTGTGGGCTACTACGAAAATCGAAGAACAACTTTTATTAGCAGAAACATCGGGTAGTAATTTAGTTTGCACGAATGCACGGATTATGAAAGACGGGTTGGAACAGAGAGATTACTTCCCAGTGGGCTCGGTTCCCGATTCACTGTCTTTTCGGGAAATACTAAAGGACAACAAGGTCATCGCATCCTCGGTTCTAGCGTCCAGGACCCTGCTTCTGAAAGTTGGAGTCTACGCCAAAGGTCATCAAGTGAGAGCCGTTGAGGACTACGCGACGTGGCTGAGGTGCAGCTCACTGGAAAAGATCTCGTATCTGGATTCGACACTCGTAGACTATGAGTTATCGGAATCGGGCTTATCTGCTAAATCAGATCCCAATGTCAGCATTTTTGCTATCTCGGACTTTATCTTGTGGTCCAGGACGACTCCAAGTTTGGGAATGGGATTAGCAAAAAAACTGCGTCGGGCAGCCCACCAGGAAATCAAAAGAAGATTTCTTTAGAGCCAGTGTGCAAATATGTCCTTGGCACGATTTCTGTGGTCTAATGCAGCTTAAGTCTTGTCGGGTGCGGGGGAGTGTATCTGGCCTTAACTTATTAAAACTTTGCAATTGGTAAAAGAAAGTCTCTGTTGGATTTCGATTTAAGGTGATGAGTAGTAAAGGCAGTCTTGCGTCAGCACATGTCGCGGGTTTCTGGTTACATTAGTAGAGACGGTGCATGGGAGTGGAAGACTTGACGAAACCAATGAAAAAACTAAACTTTGTTTCAATTGCAACCAATGGCTATCTCGATTATTGGAAAGACCAAGCGCAATCAATTAACCACCACATATCCCCAGATACTATGTGCAAGCTATTTCTGTACACTGATCAACCGTTGGACGCGCGCAGTTTTGCCAAAGAGCTGACTCGTGTCCAGGTCAAAATCTTCACGATACCAAGCTATGGGTGGCCCGATGCATCTCTTCTCCGATATAGATTGATTTTCAGTAAAGCAGCAACTTGGCCCAGAGACGAAATCATGGTGTATCTTGATGCGGACATGTTGGCGGTCTCCAGTCTTAGCTACAGAGACTTTAATCAGAAAGACAAAAGAGGTGTTACGCTAGTTCGCCATCCTGGATATTTCAGGCCACCGGGGTATTCGATTATAAAGTTCTACTTTGCCCATCCCAAAGTTGCCTTTAGAGATTTAATCGTTAGTGTTTTTGGCGGAGGGCTTGGTGCCTGGGAAACCCGCCCGTCTTCGACTGCATTTGTCGAACGAAAACTTCGACGGGGATACTTTTGTGGCGGAATATGGTGGGGGACAGTTTCCGAGATCCTTAGCCTGTGCGAGAGCCTAGCCAGCCGAATCGATCTTGATTCGTCTAGAGGTGTCTTGGCCATTTGGCATGATGAAAGCCACTTGAACTGGTGGGCAACCACCAACCCACATCAAACAGCATCCCCTGCTTATTGTTTCGCTTCAGAGTATCCTGCTCTTAAGACTTTGACGCCAAAAATAGTAGCCGTAGACAAGCGGATCGCTTCTCCAGGCTAGAGTCGTCGTACAAATTATATCCTTGCCAAAAGACCCTGTCTAACAATGTCGAATCCTTTTTGGCACCAGGTAGGACTTATCACTTTAGAATGGCCCTACCTTGCTAGCTTGGTGAGTTGTATAGCCTCCGATATGAGCACAACGTTTGAGAGAAAACTGGCCCAAAAATGTTCCAGTATGTGCTTAAGTTCCTCACTGTAATCGATTCCAAAGGCTGAGCATCGACACAAAACCTTAGCTCGAATGCTCTAGTAAAGTTAAACCATGCTTTTTGTATCTGTTGTGTTGCCGCTAAATCGAATTGATGACTTTACCCTTCCCGCAGTCCAGTCCGTGCTAGACAGCAAAGACGTAGAGCTTGAACTCATTATTGTCGCCGACAGACTCCCCCTAGACGAAACCCTAGAACTGGTCAAGAAAGCGAACGACGATCGTATCGTTGTCGTCGTCAGTGACGGAAAGGGTATCGTACCGGCGTTAAACAAGGGAATACAGGCAGCCCGATCTGACTTCATCGCCCGCATGGACGGGGATGATATCTGCCACCCAGAGAGGCTTGCTCGTCAAGTGAATTACTTAGCTCGCCACAAGGAAGTTCTCGTTGTGGGGTGCAATGTAGATTTTATTTGCCAGCATGGAAGAAGACTGGGTTCATCTAGGTTCCCAGGTCGGGTTGCAAGAAGTGCCCTATTTAAGCCCTTTAGTTCCCCAGTCGCACACCCTGCCGCGATGATTCGATCCTCTGTTTTCCGTCATGGTGTTTCTTACCGCGAGCTGTTTGCTGGATTTCAAGCAGAAGACTTTGATTTGTGGTACCAGGTTCTTAATCTGGGTGCGATTCATAATCTGACCGGGAGATATCTCCAATACCGAGTTCATCCCGGGCAAGTCTCCACTCTAAAGGCAAGACAAGTAGCACTCAGTACCGTTGCTGTCGTCCTGCTCGACTTGTATAAGCCTCACGGGCAGGGGAGGGGCGACCACGTGCATGAGAGTGCAGGAGCCCTCTTTGCTCGCCTCTTAGCCCCACTCCAGATGGATAGCCTGCCCCTGGTAAGAAGACTACGGGTTAATTTGTATTTTGGATACCTCGGTGCGCTCGAGCTGCTTCAAGTGATTCGGGCAAAATTGGTACCCCGAACCCCCTTCATCGTGGCCGATCCAATCTCTTCCGAATTAGCCCGAAAGTCGGCAGTCATTTGGTCCTTGATTTTAATTGGCCCTGTTGCCTTAATTCATCTCCATCATGTTCTGCGACTCACACTCAGGGCTAATCGTCAGTGCAGCGAATGCACAATTAATAGCGCGGACCTCCATTAAATCAAGTTAGGTTGTAAAAAATCTTGGAGCTTTCTTGTAGTCGGCTCGAGTTAGCTCGCTCATTTATCGATTGCAGATTTAGCTCCAGCGCTCTATCTACCAACCCGTCGTCATTTAGAGCCCTAAGTATTGAATTTGAAACAACTTCAGGAGTTATCGTCCATACGAGAATCCCACCCCGGCCATCAATTATCCATTCATCCGCACAGGAAGTACTAGTTTGTATAGGAAATGCTCCCATCGACATAGCCTCAAGTAACGAAGTGCTGATTCCATCGCTCATCGACAACCCAACATAGATTCTGGCCTTGGCAAAGATGCCTAATACTTCCTGGTGGGCCAAGGAGCCCTTCTTGTGTACGACGATATTCAAGCTAGTTCTACGCCTAAGTTGTGCTGCCTTTTGGGCAACCTTAAAGTTGGCGGAGTAAATAACAATCTCAAACCCCCTAAGCTCATTTTTTAGGATCTCGACAGCCTCCATAGCAATTAGCGCACGGCCAACCCACCCGTGATAACCCTTGATTGCAATCGTTTTGCGTTTGGACGGAATCTCAAGTCGAAGGCTAGTTTTGTCAGTCTCGATGCCACCTGCGTTTGGTCCCAAGGGAAGCTCAGATCCGATGAATCCCAATTTTCGTGCAAGGAGGTAATCCCTTTGACACTCAGCCGAATAGAGGCTTGCCCGAGCCAAAAGTGCTTTGATCTTCTTTTTATGTGCGGGGAATCTTTGAAACCAGTAAATGTCACTTCCATAATTTGTCGCTATCAGGGGAGTTTGTATGCCCTGGTCTTCTAGCGCTCGCAAGGTTACATACCCAGCATGTTGGAATTCGAGAGCGTGAATGTAATCCGGTGATACTTTTTTGAGCAGCCCTCTAAGCAGCAAGCCACGAATTCGATTGCTGAAAAATCTATCTAAGGCCCAAAGGGGAAGGGATAGATTGCCTCCGAAGGGGACAATTTCAATCTGATTGTCATGCGCTTTACCTGTGGCAATAAGATCAAGAATCTTTGGGTGCACTCGCCTGTTTGGCCCAGATGGAAAAAGAATGAACTTTACCTCTGTCGGGTCAAACTGAGCTATCCATCTTGCAACATGGATACTGTCGACCATGCAGACCAAAACGACAGTCTTTCGTTGCATTCTAGTCAAGTCTTCGGATGCCAGCCCAGTCATGGTGCCTGGTGATTGTTGAGAGCAAGAATTTAGTCACACGTGCTGAACAATCGGCTACTTCATAGCCTTGGGGGAAGCTTTGTGCTTCTCCCGAATCTCTTTCCGCAGCAGAATCCAAAGCTTCGCGAATTCCCGAAAGGACGTTATCTGCCTGCAGTCCTGTCATGACCATGCCGCCAAAATCGAGTGCCTCAGGCCTTTCAATAGAGTCGCGAATTGTGATTGCAGGAAATCCAAGTATCGTCGACTCTTCGCTGATTGTTCCGCTGTCTGAGATGACGCACTTGGCGTTCAATTGCAGTTTGTTGTAATCCAAGAACCCGAATGGCTCGTGAAAGGTGACTCCCTGAATGTCCTTATAACCTGGAATTGCTTCAAGCTGCTTCCTGGTTCTTGGGTGAGTCGAAACCATTAGAGGCAATTTCCATTCCTCGTGAATTGCTTTGAGCGAATTCAAAAGATCTTTGAGTCGGTCAGGGGAATCAACGTTCTCTTGGCGATGCGCGCTAACCAGGAAGTACTTCTGGGCCTCGAGCCCGAGCGTTTGCAAGATTTGGCTGGAATCTATCTTGGAACGGTAGTGTTCCAAGACCTCTCGCATTGGAGACCCAGACATCATTATTCTTCGCGGGTGAATGCCTTCAGCTAGCAAGTTTCTTCTGGCGTGTTCTGTGTAAGGAAGATTGAAGTCAGAAACATGGTCGACTAGGCGTCTGTTTGTTTCCTCGGGGACGTTCTCATCGAACGACCTGTTTCCAGCCTCCATGTGATACACGGGGATGTGCATGCGCTTAGCTAGAACTGCGGAGATGGCACTGTTAGTATCGCCCAAAATCAACACTGCGTCCGGCTTGTGCTCTAGGTAGACTGCTTCAATCTTCTTAAGCGTGTCTCCCAGAACGGCACCAAGGCTGGATGTGTCAACGTCTAGGAAAACGTCTGGCGCCCTCAAGTCTAGATCCTTGAAGAAGACGTCGTTGAGCATCGGGTCTTTGTTTTGTCCGGTGTGAACAAAAATGTGATTCAAGGTTTTATCTAGTCTGGGAATGATTCGAGAAAGCCTGATTATCTCTGGCCTTGTTCCGACAATTGTTACGACAGTTGATTTAGAACTCTTGCTCATAGCCCCAGCTCCTGACGAATTTCAGGAAGGGTCAATAGCAAAGCCTTGACACCTTCTTTATCCAGCCTCTGGGTGTTGTGGGAGGTATAGGAATCTAATGAAGCAGGTTTATCTTCGCCCTTTTCGAAATACACGTCGTAATCAAGAGTTCTGGTGTCCATTGGAACTTTGAAGTAATTCCCTAGTTCTTCGGCCTTAGACATTTCCTCTGCTCCCAGCAGTGACTCGAAGAGCTTCTCCCCATGTCTGACGCCGATGGTTTTCACTTCCACGTCTTTTTTGCCGGCGCCGTCAAATAGCTCAAGTAAGGCAGAAAGAAGAACTTCGATGGTTGCAGCAGGCGCCTTCCTAACAAAAAGGTCTCCAGTTTCGGCGTTCTCCAGCGCGTGCTTCACTAAATCTACTGATTCCGTCAGCGACATCAGAAATCTAGTCATGTTCGGGTCTGTGACCGTGATTGGCTTTCCGGATTTGATTTGATTCACAAACAAAGGAATCACAGAACCCCTGGAATACATCACGTTGCCATAGCGCGTGACAGAGATGTTTGTCTTGCTGTCCTGGTTATCTCTTGCAAAAGCAAGTGCTGTCTTTTCCATCAGGGCTTTGCTCATGCCCATCGCATTGATTGGGTAGACCGCTTTGTCTGTACTTAGGCAAACCACAGATGAAACCTCTGCTTCGATTGCCTCCCGGAGGACATTTGCGCTTCCTTGGATGTTTGTGGCAACCGCTTCCAAGGGAAAGAATTCAGCCGAAGGGACCTGCTTTAGGGCAGCCGCATGAAAGACGAGGTCGGTGCCTTTCATTACGTTTTTTACACTCAAGGCGTCCCTAGTGTCACCTATATAGAAGCGCACTCTGGAATCAGAAATCTTGTGCCTTAGGGCGTCCTGTTTGGCCTCATCGCGGGAGAAGATGCGGACTTCAGCAGCACCCTCTTGGAGTAAGTGCCCCAGCATTGTTGATCCGAAGGATCCGGTGCCACCGGTTATTGTGACAACCGAGCCCTTAATCTTGCGTTTTTCCAATTTGAAGACCTTTTCCTATGGATTCCTAGGTAAATGCTAGCGTCTTAGCCCGCTATCTCGGCAATCAGTTGCTCAATGGTTGGAATCTCTGGATATCCAGCACCACCCCAGAGCCGCTTGTTGAGTTCTGGGTCATTGGTCGCAAGCGTCCTGTTTATCGGTTTTCCCGATTCGGTGTCTTTGACAATCAAGTCACTTCGGCCAAATGCAATCGCTATCTTCCGGACTAATTCCGCCTTAGATAGCTCGTTACTCGGGACAAGGTGAGATAGCCCAGGTTTGAACTGATTCTGCTGAATTACTCCCCTAACAACTTTGGCGAAGTGATTAGTAGTCACACCGTTCCAGAAGTGATCGGTGTATCCAGGGATTGTTACTCCTTGGGGGTGTGAAAGCACCCACTCAAGCAGCAGCGTGCTTCGATTGATTTCTCGGCCAATAGTCGATACGCGGATGTGCATAACGTTTGGCGAGACGACCTCACCTTTGCTTTTAGTCTTCCCGTACACATCCTCTGCGTCATGAGTATCGGTTTCTAGGTAGTGCCCTTTACGTCCAGAGAAAACGCAATCGGTAGCAATCTGAATAATCTTTGCGTCCGAGTGTTCAGCAAACAAGGCAAGCTCAGCAGGGAACAGGCTGTTTACCCGTTTAGCTCTTGCAACATCTTTTGGGTTGTGATCGTCAATGTGGGGCTTTGTTATACCTAGACAATTGATTATGTAATCTCCGGCACTTATGTGACTAGCGAGATTCTTGACCGGATTGGTCAAAACGTCAAACTTAATACCTGAACCTATTCTTGAAGTGAATTTGACAGCGCCTTCAAGACCACGGAACTCATCTAACACGGCGTGGCCGAGCATTCCAGTCCCACCAAGAATCAAAACATTTGTCATTGGGAACGCTTTCCGGGGATAGTCGCCAAGGTCTCTTCAAACTTATCGACCGCTGCCTCAACGCTGAAGGTCTTTGACACTGCGCCCAGCTGAGTTTGTCCAATCCGGGCTAGTTCAACATCTGCCTTATCGACTAATTGGATTGCGGCGTTCATCACGGCATGGGCATCTTCGGCCCAAGCTATTCCTGAATCTTCGCCAAAAGTTTGGTGTAGCCCTTGAAGTCTGGTACTCACAACCGGAAGGCCTGCCGCCATGTATTGAAGAACCTTGTTTGGAAAGGCAACGTTTGCAACCAATGTCGGTTGCAAAGTATTCACTGCAACGTCCGCGATTTTCAGATATTTAGGTAAGTCCTTATAGCCAACGAATCCAGTAAAAACTGTTTGATCTAGCATCCCAAGATTTTGAACTAGCTTCCTAAGTTCACCTTCTTGCTCGCCACCGCCAATAAGAAGTAGTTTCAATCTTTGATTCTTAGCCGCCGTCAACGCAAACTCCAAAAGAGCATCTTTGAGCCCAGAGAAATAGAAGAAACTTCCCATGTAAGTAATCACATGGTCCTCAGCTTTGAGACCCAGGGATTCACGAAGTCCTTGGTCTCTTTCATCCTGTTGAAAATGTCTCAAATCAAGTGGCGGATAGTGAACCATAGTCGCCTTAGTTCTTTTTCCAAGCTCTTTGCAGTAGTCGGCCATGGCCGCGTTATTGGCGGAAAGAATGTTGACTTGTTTGTAAATCCGCTTTTCAACCCACTTGATTGCAGGAGAAAGAAGCGATGACCGAATTTTGTGAGAGACATCTAGTGCTCGGAATAAAACAGGCACCTTGAATCGTTTCGCAAGCCACAGCGTTTGAAGTCCATAAGTTGGCACCGCATAGAGCACAATGGCGTCAAAATTATTGTTCTGGAATAGTTTTCTTAGGCTCGGCCAGACAGTGACCAGAGCAAGGAGCCGGTCGACACCAGGAATACCAACCTGGAAGGGCCTTGAAAGATTGATTCTGGCGTCCGGGTGGACCCGCCCTTGGATCACCTCAGATCTAGGAGCCTGCCCCTTTTGCCAGAACTTTCTTCCTTCGTCAAATTCGAAGAACGAAATCTCGTGGCCCCTAAGCGCCAAAAGCTCAGGAAACTCATGCATCTCAAAAATCACTTTTTTGCGATAGCTAACCTCGTGAATGAACAGTATCTTCAACAAAGCGCCTGACTCTTGGACGGGAATGCAACTGGCCTCTATTGTCCCATGAAGGTAATATCGGGAGTGAAGAAAGCGGGGCTCCTTTTGAAAAAGGCTCTAATCGTTGGTATCACGGGTCAAGACGGTTCATACCTTGCAGAGCTGCTGTTGGCAAAGGGGTATCAGGTTCATGGGATTATTCGCCGAGCTTCAACGTTCAATACAGAAAGAATCGACCACCTCTACCTAGATCCCCACAATCCCGAAGCAAGGATGTTTTTGCACTACGGGGATCTAGCTGACGGGTCAAGACTGTCTACCTTATTGGCGCAGATTCAGCCAGATGAGATCTATAACCTCGGGGCCCAGAGTCATGTTCGGGTGTCATTTGACGAACCTGAGTACACCGGGGACATCACAGGCCTTGGAACAACTCGACTGCTTGAAGCTATGAGTCAGAGCGCACCCACAGCCCGCTTTTACCAAGCGTCAAGTTCAGAAATGTTCGGGGCAGCGGCCCCACCTCAAAACGAGGACACGGCTTTTTATCCAAGGTCCCCTTACGGAGTTGCCAAGGTTTACTCCTACTGGATTACGAAGAACTACCGCGAAGCCTACGGCTTGCATCTGACCAATGGAATCCTTTTCAACCACGAAAGTCCCCGAAGGGGCGAGACCTTCGTAACTCGTAAAATCACACGAGCTGTTGCTCGAATTGTTCGTGGCGAGCAAAAGGAACTCTACCTTGGAAACCTAGACGCGAGGCGAGACTGGGGATATGCACCTGATTACGTAGTCGCGATGTGGAAGATGCTCCAGCAGAAACAAGGTGACGACTATGTTCTTGCAACAGGCACTGACTTGAGCGTGAAGGATTTTGTAAAACTATCATTTGATCATGTGAATCTTGATTGGGAAAAGTTCGTTCGTTTTGATGAGAAGTATCTGCGACCAACCGAGGTGGACTCGCTAGTCGGAGATGCCACCAAGGCGCAAAAGGCTCTTGACTGGAAACCTGCCGTATCACCACAGGAGCTAGCTTCAATCATGGTTGATTACGATCTTGCGGTTCTTAACGGCGCAAAGATTGACACCCCAGCTGGCGCAGTCTGGGCGAACGCCATCAAATGAAGATCTATGTAGCAGGGCACAGAGGCCTAGTCGGCTCTGCGATTGTTAGAGCCATTGAATCCGATGGCAAGCATTCTTGGATTGGACAGTCGCGATCCGAACTGGACCTATTGGACCGTAAAGCTGTTTTCGAATACCTAGCAAATGAAAAGCCAGGCGCAGTCATAATCGCGGCTGCAAAGGTCGGAGGCATTCACGCCAACGACACTTACCCAGTTGAATTCTTGTCTGAGAACCTTCGGATTGAAACTAATCTTATGGACGCGGCTCACACCTCGGGAACCCCGCGCCTTTTGTTTCTTGGATCATCTTGCGTATATCCAAAGATGGCTCAACAGCCAATCAAGGAAGAGTATCTGCTCACCGGCGAGTTGGAAAAGACTAACGAGGCCTACGCGCTCGCCAAAATCTCAGGACTCAAACTAGTCCAGGCCTACCGAAAGCAATATGGACACAAATGGATATCGGCCATGCCGACAAACATGTATGGTCCCGGCGACAACTTCGATCTTGAAAACTCTCATGTCCTTCCAGCACTCATTCGAAAGTTTCACGATGCAAAGACCCAGGGAAGCCCTTCTGTAGAGCTCTGGGGCACCGGGTCTCCAAAACGTGAATTCTTGCACTCCGACGATCTAGGCAGAGCTTGCCTGTTCTTGTTAGAAAACTACGACGACGATGTTGCTATCAACGTGGGTGTTGGGGAAGATGTCCTAATTAAGGACTTGGCCGAAATCATTCAAGGCATTGTTGATTTCAAGGGAGAGATTGTTTGGGACAACACCAAACCGGACGGCACCCCTAGAAAGCTTCTCGACGTGTCTCGCATAGCGGCCATGGGGTGGAAGCCAGAAATCAAACTAGCAGAAGGCATCCGATCAACTTACGGTTGGTACTTGGATAACAACCCAAGCTTGAGTAGTAAGTCATGAAATCTGTTGCAGTTGTAGGACTCGGGTACGTTGGCCTCACAACAGCAGTAGGCCTAGCCCAACTGGGACACAAAGTTCTGGGTTTCGATACTGACGCATCAAAGGTCAGTTTGTTGTCTGATGGAAAGTCACCAATTTATGAAGAAGGAATGGAACTAGCCCTCGGGACTTTGATTGACTCTAAGAATTTGAACTTCACAAATCATATAGAACAAGTCGCTGACTCCAAACCTGAATTCATCTTTGTTTGCGTTGCGACGCCGCAAGATAAATCTGGAGCTGCAAACCTGACAGTTCTAAATTCTGTAACTTCCCAACTCTCAGCTATTGCCCCGACAGATTCGATTCTTGTTGTGAAGTCAACAGTTCCTGTTGGCACGGGTCGAATACTTGCCGAGTTAATGCAGCGCAAGGATGTTTTCATGGCTTCGAACCCCGAGTTTCTAAGGGAAGGGACGGCGATGAGAGACGTAGCAGAGCCTGACCGGATTGTGGTTGGTGCTAACTCTCCTGGAGTAGCAGGACGCGTCCTAGAACTCTACGAAGGAATTGACTGCCCAAAAATCGAAACAAGTGTTGAGTCATCTGAACTAATCAAGTACGCGGCCAATGCATACTTGGCTATGCGCCTGTCTTTTGTAAACGACATAGCAGAACTCTCGGAGAAGACCCACGCAAACGTTGATCAAGTGCTTCAAGGCATGGGTATGGATAAGCGCATTGGCACCTCATTTTTGAAACCGGGTCCAGGCTGGGGCGGGTCATGTTTTCCCAAGGACACATGCGCTCTGGTTTCAATAGCCAACACCGTCGGCGCAAACTTGCCGCTAGTTGAAACTGCAATTGCCTCGAACCGAGCCGCATCGGACAGAGCTGTCCAAGCGATAGTGGAACTTGCCGGCGGAGATTTATCAAACAAACTAGTTGCTGTTTGGGGTGTGGCATTCAAAGCACACACTGACGACGTGCGAGATAGCCCAGCACTGAAAATTATTGAGGCTTTATTGAAACATGGAGCAGTAGTCCAGGCCTATGACCCGATTGCGTCGGTGCCGGAGCAAACTGGCCTATCTAAATCTTCCTCGGCTTTGCAAGCCGCAACAGGTGCTGACGTTTTGGCAATCTTGACAGAATGGCCGGAGTTCTCAGGGGTTTCCCCAGAGGAAACGACAAAGCTGATGAAGAACTCAGCCGTTTTCGACGCCAGAAGAATTCTTCCCGAGTCATGGCGCAATCATGCTTCGGAATTCAGGGTCCTCGGGGGGTCATCAAAGTGAAAGTACTTATCACTGGCGTTGGGGGTTTCATCGGCTCAAATCTTGCTGCAGCTCACCTTTCTCAAGGTGATGAAGTATTTGGAATTGATAATTTCTCTACAGGAAAGCCCGATAACCTCAAAGGCCTTAGTGATCTGAAGTTAGTCGAAGGTGGCGTAACTGACTCCTTGGACAGGGTCCCAGAAGACATCAACATCTCTTACCACTTCGCAAGCCCAGCATCCCCGGAGAAGTACATGGCTCTTGCCATGAACACAATGGAAGTGAACACCGGTGGCACACTTGCGATGCTGCAATACAGCCTTCGAACAGGCGCACGATTAGTTTTTGCTTCAACCAGCGAGATCTATGGAGACCCGTTGGTGAGCCCCCAGTCAGAGGACTACTGGGGCAACGTAAATCCAATTGGGTCACGAAGTGTTTACGACGAGGCTAAGCGATTTGGCGAAACCTTGGTCGCCCACTTTCAGCGAGAGCACAAGATTAACGCGGGTATTGTTCGAATATTCAACACGTACGGACCAAACATGGACCCTTTCGACGGTCGAGTGGTGTCAACTTTCATCAGACAGGCTCTAAAAAACGAACCTTTCACAATCTTTGGAGATGGTTCTCAAACAAGGAGCTTCTGCTACATCGACGATCTCGTTCGGGGAATTATATCTATGGGAGCAAGCAATCACCCAGGGCCAATTAACTTAGGAAACCAAAGAGAAAATACCCTCTTAGAACTCGCCAAGCTCGTCACTGAAATTGTTGGGGGGCCTGGCGAAATCAAGTTCCTTGATTTACCTGAGGATGATCCAAAGACACGAAAACCAGATATAACTAGAGCGAGAACTATTTTGGAATGGGAGCCCTCTGTTTCTCTAGAAGTAGGGATCAAAAAAACTGCCTCCTGGATGGCCGACCAAGTAAGCGCATAGACGCAAGTAGCTTCCATGTCAAACCCAGAGCCCTCAAGTACAAGCCCATAAGCGGCATTCTGGAATACTAAACCCATGCCCCAGAAACAACTGATCCTGCACGTTGGCTTTCACAAGTCCGGGACCTCTGCTTTGCAGGAGAGCTTTGCTGAGCAAAGACAAGAACTTCAAGCAGCAGGTGTTCTATACCCAAGCATTGGGCGCAAAGCTCACCACCGAATCGCTTGGGCTCTAACCCAAAGGGCCTGGGGTTGGAAAAAACGTGGTGGTGAGGTCACACCCTTCAAGCACTTTTCCAAGATGGCAAGCCTGATCAACCGCTCTAATTCACCAAAGATAGTTCTGAGCAGTGAGTTCTTCTCAGAGCTAACAGCAGAGCAGATTCAAAAGATTGTTTCAGGAATCCGGGGCCGCGAGGTGAAGATTCTCTTTACTCTAAGGCCCCTTGCCAAACTTCTTGGTTCTTCATACCAGCAGTATCTGAAGTACGGAACAAAAGCTGACTACGTCGAGTGGTTGCACTCAGTTCTAGACGAGCCAGGGGTATCCAAGATCAACCCCACCTTCTGGCAAAGACACATGCACGGAGACGTGGTGTCTAAATGGGTCGACGCCTTCGGGAAAGACAACGTCTCAGTTTTGATTGTTGATGAATCAAGACCAGAGTTTTTGTATGAGAGCTTGAACAATTACCTAGGCCTTGATGCTGGTTTTTTGAGGCCTCAGGTCACCGGAAGCAACCGGTCACTTTCTTTGGAAGAAGTGTCGTTGCTTCTGGAGCTAAACAGACGTTTTCCTAAAGAGCGACAGTGGAACGAGTACTTGGTGTTTATTAGAAACGGTTAC